>Ga0210021_1004609_pt1 | contig 10443 bp, 9 predicted proteins | sample CryGeymeta201517_FD_183981 | JGI IMG/M metagenome (GOLD analysis project Ga0210021, IMG submission 183981) | Groundwater microbial communities from Crystal Geyser aquifers in Utah, USA - Crystal Geyser metaG 2015-17 (SPAdes) (version 2) | ecosystem: Environmental > Aquatic > Deep subsurface >... | reverse complement strand
CCCAAAAGTGGCGGTTCAGTGGTTAAATCAAGCTTTGTGCTTCTATCAAAGTTTCTGCTTGGTTGACAATGAAGTGCTTCGAAATCGCCACCTTCGGGTAGCTGCAAAACGTTATCGCTCAGTGTAAAAGACGATACGACCGACAATAAACGAACAGAAAAATGAAAGACAAAATGCCAACGCTTCTGCAAAATCAAAAGAGCTGCATCCCAACGCTCAAAGCCGACACAATGCAGCACATTTGCTTTTGCCCCAACGCACACGACCAACTAACAGACTTTTCATAAATGATATTAAACGAGAAATATTATCAGAAACTTTTGGAGAAATTCAATGATGTTGAACATCTTGAGACAAATTTTTCTAACAATATTATCGCCTTGACTGTAAAAATTATCCTTAAACACTTCCAAGAAAACAAACCACTTCACATAAACTTTCAAAACTCAAAAGAATCTTTGTTGAAAGTTGCAGGACATCTATACATAGAATTGGCAAATGACATTTATAAAAACCATTATGACTTGCCCGACAATTACTGCATAGGTGATAAATTAAAAAGGATTAGAGATAACCAGTATTACGAAATAACAAATATTGGAAAAGACGATTATACTCTCAGACAAATTTTAAGAAAGAGAAAAACCGAAATTTCACCCGCTACCCTTTCAGGAATAAATTATGACAGGTTGACGAAAAATTTTGTGAAAATTGATGGAGGAACGGGAATTAGCGAAAGAACCATAAAAAACTACTTTTCATTTTTTGAAAATCTCAATAATGAGAAAAGTGATTTTCCAAGACTGAACTTTGACAGACATACCGTATTCATTTCTAAAAAGCCATTATGGGATAGTTTAAACGAGAAGAATAAAATACCATCAATCTATTTACCTAACCCAAGAGAAGAAAACCACCTTTCAGAAACTAAATCAATTCCAGCATTATCAGATTGTCTTGTTTATTTTACTCCAAAATATGAAGTGTGCTATCAGCAAATTATACAGCAAGACAAAAAAATAAAAACAATAATTGTCTTCGATACAGAGGCAAGCAATATTGAGCAAATGATACTTGATAAACAAAGATTTGGTTTCAATTTAATTGTACTGTCAAATAGTCTTTCCCCTCAAAAAAACACTTCAATACCTAGTTGGAATTGGTTCAAAGAAGAAATCGACATAGTAAATGCAATATGATTAAATTCAGAAACATACCTAGTGCCGAAATAGAAAGCTTTATCGGACATCTTGATAACAAAATATCATTTCTCAATTCCGAGTTTGGTATCGAATTAAAATCATACGGTAACATTTTGAGAATAGCTATAAATGCAATTCAAAAGGATACAATTGAAAATCTAATTGAAAGAGTAAAAATAAACAAGGAACTTGAAAAGGCATTAGATAATGCAGGGGGCTACACAATTGATTTTCTAGGAGAAAATAATCCTAAAAATGAACTGCTTGAAATACTTGATTATTTAAAAACAAATTTACCCAAGCAAGAAATTTTAATAAATCACTTAAACCAAATAGATAAGAGGACAATTGCCTTTTTTGACAATAATGATATTGACTTTGCCACAAAGCACATTAAAAACAGAAGGGTAGATATTCAGCCTTTTTCTGCCTTAAAGAAATTGCACCTTGAAAACAGAACACTTGTTTTTCATAGTTTCAACGGTCAAAAGGATTTTGATTTACTATACAATCTTGATAATGAAGTAGTCCTTATAGTTTATAAACAAGAAAAAAATCTTTACTACAAGTATTTAGACCAAAGAAAAAAACTGATTGAACAGGAGATAAAATCAACTGACAGATTTTCGATTTGCGGAATTGAATATCAGGAAACTCGTAATTATTTGATTGATGTAAGTTCTACAATCAATGGGATTGTTTCAAGATTGGATGATTTGGGAAATAGAGCTTATGATGGTTACAAAAATGAATGCGATATTTTACTAAATGACAGTGAGGAAAAACTTGTTTACAAAATAATCACGAACCTTTCGGAATTATACCTTGAAAGTAACGATACGGTTTTTACGGAGCGTGGAGAATTGAATAAAACCTATAAAGTAAAAGTTGGCGATAAAATTAGGGTTTATCCTAAAGAGGAATTGGCTGAAAACTTATACCAAGTGGCGGTTGAAACTGAACCTGAAATTTTCGGAAAGGTCGAGGAACATTCTATTTTTTGGAAACAGCTAATAAATGAAATGAGACATAAATACGGGGATGAATTGCTATATCAAAAATTAAAAGAAAGAGGACTAAGAATATTGCCAAACACATTAGCAAGTTATGGCAAAGGGTACAGGAAATTTCCAATGTTTAACAATGATTTACGAGCTATTTTCAAGCTTTACCATATTGAAAAATCAGACATTGAAATAGATTCAATGGTTAGACCAATTTTCAAATCTAAAACAACCTATAATAGTACAATGATTGTTCTTGGACGTGGTTTAAAACAAGAGTTACGCTTGTTTTTAAAAGAAAATAAAATTGGCGAAATTTTACAAAAGCGAAACTTTAATGCAACTACATTAAAGACTTTTGTGGATGAGTATATGCCTTTGCATATCGTAAATAGCAAAGATGTTTTTAGTGAGAATATCGAAACATTGGACGAATCAACTTTACAATTAATTGAATTATGAGTGTAAAAGAAAATAGAGACATCTTAATCGAGCGAGTAAAAAAGGAAATAATAGGTCCAGGCTCAGATATTTTTCAATGTAGTGAGGATTTCAGCAATGAGATAATTGAAGGAAAGCCTTTGCAAAGATATTTTTCAGGAATTCTTTTCCCAAAGCAACTCCAACCTAATGGTAGTGATAATGGACAAGAGGAAATGAAAGAGGAAGACGAGGACGATTTGACTGATTTAACATCAGACTTAACTGATGGAGAAACAAAAGAAATTGAGTTTTTTGATGAAGAGGAGGACGAAACGGACAAAACAGACACCCAACCAAAATATACATCAAACACATTTTTTCCTTCACATTTTGGGATAACATTTGCCGTTGACAAAACTTGCAAAAACTTTAAAGCAACAATCAATTTTGGCATTTACAAGAAAGCTAATTTTTCGGAAATTAAAATTCCATATAGCGGAGAAGGAATTCACTTTTTGGAGCAATTCGGGCTTAGTAATTTTATTACTTATGATGCCGAAAATAAAACACTATCACAATCACAAAAACTTCAAAGAACTAAAGACGGAAAAATTACGCCCGTGTATCTACATTTTCAGGATTGTCTAAAATCATTAAGGCAAAATACTGATAAGGATTTTGCTCTCTATAAAGTAATTTCTAAACTCTTTTTCAAAGACAAATACAAGAGATTTGATAACTCAATTACGTTAGACATAAATGTTTCAGACATTGAAGCTGCTCCAAATAAGCATTTAGAATTGATTATTTCCGAACAGCCTAATTGCAACTTTGAAAATTGGAACAAGGAAATGAAAGAAAACCTTGTTTTCCATTTAAAACTATACTCCAACTACGCTGATAAATATTACATCAAAGCAGTAATTGAAAACAAAGTACAGATACCAAAGGATAAGTTTTCATTATCGAAAGAAAAAGTCAATCAAGTAAGTTGTTTTCAATCAGAGATTAAAATTGAAAGTGAAAACCTACTGCCGTTTCGAGATTATAAAACTCACTTATACAAAACTGACGAAGATAAAATGTTGGATTATCTCTATCGAGAAAAGCTTGCATTTGGAATAGGTCATAATACTTCTTGTAATTGGGAAAATGCACAATCTCCAAATACTCCACAATGGATAGAATCAACATTTTTACCTGAATATGATGTAAAAAGTCAAAGTTCCGATACAGACAAAATCAAAGGCGAAATTCTAAACATCAAAAACCTTTCAGTTTATAATACAGACACAAAAAGCATAATTGCAAATCTTATTAAAGTTTCAGAAGCCTATAAGAATTGGATTGAAGATGAACGCAAATCTGCAAGCGGAAATGAATTAGGTCTGAAAAATATTGTAAAATGCGAACAGATATACAGTCGAATAGGTAACGGAATAAAATTGCTTTCAGAAAATGATAATGCCTTACGAGCATTTCAGCTAGCAAACACCGCTATTTATTTGCAAATGTTTCAAACTTCACAGCATTTCAATAAAAAAAAGGAGGGTTTTGAAGTTTGGGAACGAAATGAAGTTTTGCAACATAATTTTCAAGATTATGCCAAATTAGATTTTCCGTCAGATAGAGTTCCTGAATGGAGACCATTTCAGTTAGCGTTTATTTTGCAATGTTTAGCATCATTTGTTGATGAAAATAGTAAAGAGAAAGAGTTAATAGACTTATTATATTTCCCAACGGGAGGTGGAAAAACCGAAGCATATTTAGCAGTTTCAGCCTTCTTGATTTTTTGGCGAAGAATTCAATACCCAACGAGTTATGATGGTGTAAACATCATCATAAGATATACGTTGAGACTTCTTTCTGCACAGCAATTTGAAAGAGCTTCAAAAATGATTTTAGCTTGTGAATTTATTAGAACCAATCACAAAGATTTAGGTGACAAGAAAATTACAATTGGTTTTTGGGTGGGTAAGCAAACTATACCAAATAGTCTTGCAGATGCACAAAAGAAATTACAATCTACTCAGCAAAAACTTAATCAAGGCAATACTTATTTAGTTAACCCTTTCCAGCTTTCAAATTGTCAATGGTGCAACACGAAAATCATAACCAAGATTACACAAAAAGACACTACTTACCAAATCGGACACAGGGTAGATAGGCAACTAAAAAGCCATTGTTTAAATGACGCTTGCAATTTTTCAGAAAAAAATGGAGGCTTGCCAATTGTTCTGATTGATGATGACATTTATTCAAAACCACCAACTATTTTATTTGCAACTGTTGACAAATTTGCTGCTTTAGCTTGGAAAGGAGAATCGACATCACTTTTTAATAATGGCTCAAACAGAAAGCCTGAATTGATAATTCAGGATGAGTTGCATTTATTAAATGGTACATTAGGAAGTTTAGTAGGTTTATTTGAAAATGCCCTTTTGGAAATTTGCGACAATCCCAAAATAATTGCTTCAACAGCAACTGTAAAAAATGTTGACAAACAAATATTGGGTTTATACGGTCGTGACGCAAGAGTATTTCCTCAATACGCAACAAATTCAGATGATACATTTTTCTCAAAAGTAATTGATGAAAGTAAAAGAAAATACATTGGCGTTTTACCTACCGGTAAAACCACAGTAGTTACCAATCTTCAATTATTAGCTTCGCTAATGTTTGCAAGGTTAGAAATATGGAAAAAATCCACTGATAAATCTGATGCCGATAGTTTTTGGACTTTACTTTCATATTTTAAAAGTCTTAAAGAAATCGGTCGTTTTTCAAACAAGATAAACTCTGAATTAAAGCCAATTATTAAGCAACTTCAAGTGAGATACTTAATTGACGATTATAATTCGGCAAATAATTACCTAAAACTTTCCTACAGAAACATTGAATTAACAAGTAGAATACCAAACGAAAAAATCAAGAAGAACCTCGATAAACTCGACATACAATTCAATGGCGATTTAAAAGACCATAAAGCCTATGACCTTGTTCTTGCAACAAATATGATAAGTGTTGGTCTTGATGTCGGTCGATTAGGAGTTATGATAATGAATGGAATGCCACCAAATACTGCCGAATATATTCAGGCAAGTAGCCGTGTTGCGAGAAAAAATGAAGGTGTTGTCTTTACACTTTATGACCCATTCAACAGCAGAGATTTGTCGTTTTATGAAGATTTCGTGCAGTTTCATAAAACATTTTATAAGCAAGTAGAACCATTGAGTGTGACACCATTTGCAGAAAATGCTTTAGACAAAATGTTGTTTACTCTTATCCTCGCCTATTTCAGACACACAACCCCATATACTAGCAACGAAGCTGCAAATTCAATTGTAGATGATAGAATTAAGAATGAACTCAGGAACAATCTTTTAACCCTTTTCCAAAACCATCAATTCGCTCAAGAAGATGTTCAACTCATAATGGAAAAAACAGATACCATTTTGAGAGATTGGAGATATAAAGTTGATGCTGAAAGAAACTTAAAATATTATTGGTACAATCATCCAAAAGAATCCTTAATTGTGCCTTTGCAAGAAAAGAAAAATGATGATGAAACCCTTGTTGCAATGCAATCAATGAGAAGTGTTGAGCCAAGTGCAGAAATATTAATTAGACAATATTAGAAGATATGCCAAACGATAAAATAAAGCACGGTAGAAGCAAGCATATATCAAACTATGGCGGAGTTGGTTCACTAATTGAAACAACAGATAATTCAATAATTATTGAAACATTTGACAATTGGGGCTATTCCGACTTAAATGAGAAATTAGCTCATTACATCATAAAAGATGATAGGCTTTTACAGCGACTTAAAAACAGATTCCTGAACCTTAAACATTTGGTTTCAATCCCTACTGATAGAGATTCCTTTTTACATCAAGTCAGACCAAAAGCAAACTATTTTCCCAAATGGTTTTATTGTACGTACTGTAATCGCTTTGCATCATACTTTGAATGGAAGAACAGATGGAGAAGTGCAGGGAAAAATCTTGATTTTTTCAATCCACCGAAATGCAGTAATAAAGAATGTAAGGAAAATCATTTGGAACAGATTCGATTTGTAATGACTTGTAGTAACGGTCATATTCACGATTTGCCTTGGGAATATTGGAATAATCGATTGGCATCTGACAAGAGTAATGTAGAAGAAAACGAAGACGACAATAAAAATGAAAAACAAAGTGGTCCTCAATTAGATTACACGAAAAAATGTTGCGAACAACAAGACTTAATCTACAAAATAAGCCGAGAAAACACAGAACTTTCAGGTATTTGGATTGAATGTAAAAGTTGTAAGAAAAAAGCAAACCTTAAAGGTATTTTCAATTTTGAAAAGAAATGTGATGGCAAAAAATATTGGTTAGGTCAACTTAACGGCAAATTTCACGAAGAAGAATGCGGTATTACAATGCAACCAAGTATTTCTGTAAAGCTAAAAACCAGTAATAGTGTGTATTATGCCAATACACTGAGCAGTCTTTACATACCTGAACTTCAAAATCCGCTCTCTACAGAGATAAGAATAGATATTGACAATATGGTAGAAAGTGAACAATTCACAACTGAACAAATTGTTCAACTAATAAGCATTCAAAAGAAAATTGATAAAGAACTTGTTTTGCAATATTTGGAATCAGGTGAGATAAAATATATTCCCGATAATGTTTACCGACAAACCGAGTACGAATATTTTTTAGAGAAAGAACAACCAGACAATAAGCAGATAAAATTTAGAGTGATTGACTGCACCGAACAAATAAATGGTTTCTCAAAATTGGTTAAGATTGATAAGTTGAAAAAAACAACTGTTCAGACATCTTTTACAAGGAACGAACCAATTGATATAGATTCAATCTTACAAGACCAAACAGAATACGAATATTCTGTTCAAAGACAATCAGTTTCAAAGAACAATTTTGATTCTAAAACTTTACCTGCTTTAGAAAGTTACGGAGAAGGTATCTTATTCATATTGGATAAAAGCAAATTAGAGCAATGGGAAAAGCAACAAGATGTAATTGAAAGAACAGAAAAAATTAAATTCAATGCAGAAAGTGCAGATTGGAAATCTCATCAAATTATTGCAAAGTCATTAACTCCAAGAAAAGTACTGATACATACACTTTCACATCTAATAATGAGAGAATTGGAATATGTATGCGGCTATCCATCATCTTCACTTTCAGAAAGACTTTATGTCAGTGAAACAATGCACGGATTTTTAATATCTGCATTTGATGGTACAGACGGTTATTTAGGTGGACTTTCAAATCTTTGCAACGACTTAGAGAACTTGAGAAAAATTATTGAAAGTTCAATATTCAGAGCAACAGACTGTTCTTCAGACCCAATTTGTATAGAATCTGAAGGACAAGGAGTAGGACAGCTAAATCTTGCAGCTTGCCATTCCTGTACTTTGACTCCTGAAACAAGTTGCGAACTTTCAAATCTTTATTTAGACAGAAATTTAGTAATACACAATGAATTTGGATATTTCAAAACAATGATAGACTAATATGCCAACGCTATTGGTGGCACATTTGCAAAACCGCTCAAGCCAACACGCAAGCCAAGTTTTGCAAAAGAGCCACCAAACCAACGCACGACTGAAAACAGTAATATGAAAGATAAACTGACAGACGAAAAAGAACACCGAAGCGATAACATCACCTATACGCAAGCAGGGGTTTCGTGCTTCGTAGGACAGGAAAGTGCTAAATTTGAAGTTCAGTTCTTCGTAGGAAAGTTTAGTGGTAAAAGTCCCTGCCTGCGTATAGCTGAGAACCGTTAGCAGCAACTTTATGACGACAGAAGATAAATACAATTTCATAAGTTATGACGAGTTGTTCAACGCAATTGAAAATGACTTGACAGAGAACAAATTCAAGACGTCTGCGGAGTTTTTAATGAGTGCCGTTACTGACTGGCCAACACTTAATTTACAAGAACCTAAAGACCTGATTGCAGAATTAAAAAGTGAAATCAAAGAGAAATTAACCTTCGACAATCTTGAAGGTTATTTGAAAAACTTAAAACCAAATACTGACGCTTGGAAAATGGAGGCGGTAACTGCGTTGCTTGAAATGTTTGACTTCGACAGAATTAATAATGACAGATCAATAGACCTTGAAATAATAGTTGACAAATTAACTCAACACTACAGACAGAAGTAAATGCAAATAAAAAATCCAACTTGGTATTTAAAAACTCCTTGTCCTTGCTGTGGACAAGGATCTCCCTCGTTTTGTATGTGTCCGACTTGTGGCTATCTGACAGTAATTTGCGAAGAGATGGGCGACACTTTTATTAACCCAAAGAACCTAGAATTAGGATTTACTGAAATTTGTCCCAACTGCAAACAAACAAAAACAGTAGAATTTGTTCTTGCTGACACTGACAATATTTTAAAAGCTGGTTTCACTAAAGACGATTACGAATGACAAAAGCAGCTGCTAACAGGCGTTTGGCAAAAAAGCGGGTTCAGTGCTTAAATGAAGCTTTGTGCTTCGTATCAAGTTCAGTGCTGGCAGACAGTTTAGTGCTTCGAAACCCGCTTCTTCGCCAAGCGCCAAAACGTTAGCGGTAAGCGTAGAGCGACACCGAAAATATTGAGCTTAAAAATTAAATTTGAAAAAACTGAAAAAAAAATGGATAAAACAACAATTTTAGGTTTAAGAACCACGATTTATAAAGTTAGTGATATTGAGAAAGCAAGAGATTGGTATGCGAAAGCATTTGAAACGCAAGCATATTTTGACCAACCATATTATGTCGGATTTAATATTGGTGGCTACGAATTAGGACTTCAACCAGAAGAAGGACAAACAGGCATAAAAATAGAAAGCGTAATTTCATATTGGGGAGTTGAGAAAATTCAAGAAGTTTATGACCGCCTTATATCATTGGGAGCAACGGAAAATGAAAAACCATATAATACTGGTGGAGAAATGATGACAGCAACGCTAAAAGACCCATTCGGAAATGTAATCGGACTTATCTACAATCCATATTTCAAGTTAAAAGAATAGTTTTTAGGACTATGAAAAGTAAGACAAACATAAAACTTCCGCTGACAGACCTTGAAAAAGCAAATTTGAGAAAGAACAAAATCAAAATTGCAGACATTCTTGACTTTGCAACAGACGAATTAGAAGTATTGCTTAACGCTACAACCGAACGAGCAAAAGAAATTTATGCGTTAGCAGAATTTCAAACTGTTCCGTCAATAGGAATAAAATTTGCCGAAGACCTTGTGTTTTTAGGTTACTATTCACTCAACGAATTAAAAAACATAGACGGAGCAAAACTAACAGACGAATACGAACTAAAAAAGGGGTTTTGGATAGACCCTTGTGTTGAAGACCAGTTCAGATTAGTAGTAAACTTTGCAAACACACACGACATAAAAAAAACGTGGTGGGACTTTACGGAAGAACGAAAAAAGTTTCGTATTGAAAACGGCTATCCAAAAAGCAGACCTCAAAAATCGTGGGTTGAAATAATAGGATATTCACAGAAAGTAAAAAACGCCTAACCGCTAACAGGGGTTTTGCAAAAAAGCGGGTTTAGTGCTAAATTGAACATTCGGAATTCTAATAAACATTTGTGCTAAACAGAACATTTGTGCTTCTAATTCCGCTTCTTCGCAAAGCCCCAAAACGTTGCCAGTAATCTTCCTACTGAAAAATCGAGTTGAGTTTTTCAGCTAACGGGCGTATCTTTGTTACGGCTCCTTGTTAAAGCCGGTTTTAGCATTGGTGTTTAAAAAACCCGACAGCAATCAAGGTTTGAATGTA
>Ga0210021_1004586_pt1 | contig 10481 bp, 12 predicted proteins | sample CryGeymeta201517_FD_183981 | JGI IMG/M metagenome (GOLD analysis project Ga0210021, IMG submission 183981) | Groundwater microbial communities from Crystal Geyser aquifers in Utah, USA - Crystal Geyser metaG 2015-17 (SPAdes) (version 2) | ecosystem: Environmental > Aquatic > Deep subsurface >... | reverse complement strand
CAGCAACTTTTTTTTTGCGGGGCAAAAAGTGGTGGAAATAACCCACTAATTTCCCTGACGAGCCATCTCTACAAAGAATTCGATATACCGACGGCAGCATTGGCGGTGTCATTCAAAAACAAGATGGCAAATTACGCACAGGTGATTATTACGAACTCTTGAATGAAATTATCAATTCGGATGACATGGAGTTGCTGTCAAATTTCATTTTGACCGTGGGTATCGTTAGCAATCATGGCAACTGGTTCACCTCGGAAAATCACAACAAAGAACTCAAAGTGCTCGCTCAATCTTATGACTGGTTGCTGTTCTTAACGGATGCCGGCGTTGCAACATTTGTAACCGACCTGCTGCTAAAGCCAAAAAAAGAATTTCAAGCCGCTAAAGATGCTTTTCTTGCAAGTTACACAGGCAAAAAAACTACGGGGAATCAATTCACCAAAGTGCAAATATCGCTAGGGGCGGATGTCGCTTTGCAGCAGTATTTCAAGGTGAATGCGAAGGCTATCGAGGGCTGGTTCAATGTCATAGCGCCCGCAAAAAAGGGCTTACGTGTATTGCGTGATGAGTTGGACATGCTGAATAAAAAATCTTGGACGGAGCATCGCACATGACCGCAGGAAGAACGCAAAACACTTTAAGCCAAGAATGGGGAACGCCGGAAAAGTACGTGCAACCCGTGCTGGAGTTTTTTGGAGGGCAACTTGAGCTCGACCCTTGCTCCAATCAATACTCTATTGTTCCTGCCAAAACAAAGTATCAACTTCCTGAGCATGACGGCCTTAAGGTGAGTTGGAATTACGCGACCATTTACGTCAATCCTCCCTATGGAATTGATAAACTGCGCGGCACTTCAATTAAACTTTGGCTAGGCAGATGCGCACTTGCTCATCAAGAACATAAATCCGAGGTGCTGGCGCTTGTACCAGTGGCCACCAATACGGGGCATTGGAAAAAATTTGTGTTCGGTCAAGCTGCCGGACTTTGTTTTTTAAGTGACACTCGATTGAAATTCCTCGTCAACGGACAAGATGGGGGTAAAGGTGCGCCGATGTCTTGTGCAATGATTTACTGGGGGAAGGACTTCAATCGATTTTTGTCTATTTTCGCCGCCTTTGGTGCCGTGATTGATTTACGTTATATGAAAAACCAGCCTGTTATTCGTCCCTCAGCAACACTTCAACTTGAATTGATTCACTCTGCCAAATGAACATCGCTCCCATCGGTATCCTCGGCGGCACGTTCGACCCCATCCATCATGGGCATCTGCGCATCGCGCAGGAGGCGCTGGAACAGTGCGGGCTGGCGCAGGTCTGTTTCCTCCCGGCGGGCACGCCGCCGCACCGCGCCGCGCCATTCGCCCCGGCACAGGCGCGCTGGGAGATGGTGCGTCTGGCCATCGGCGGCCATCCCGATTTCCAGGTCGATGTGCGCGAGGTGTTCCGCAGCGACCCCTGTTACACGGTGGACACGCTCACCTCGTTGCGCGCCGAGTTGGGTGCAGAGCAACCGTTGTGTCTGATTCTCGGCGGCGACGCTTTTCTGCAACTGCACACCTGGCACGACTGGCTGCGCCTGTTCGGGTTGGCGCATATCGTGGTGCTGCAACGCGCGGGCGGGCAGCCGCTGGGCAACGCGATGGCGCAAGCGGATGCCGCACTGCAAGCCGAATATCAGGCGCGCCTCGCCCCCGGCGCGCGCGCCCTGCACGAAGCCCCCGCCGGTTGCATCTTCGTCGCCGACATGCCCGCGCTCGACATCTCCGCCACCGACATCCGCCGCCGCTGTGCGGAAAAGAAAAACATCCGCTATCTCGTGCCGGATGCCGTTGCCCATTACATCAACACCCACTCACTCTATAAAAAACCATGCTGAACGCAAAAGAAAAGACTCAGGCCATTGTGGCCGCGCTGGAAGACATCAAGGCGCTCGACATTGAAGTCATCGACACGCGCAAATTCAACTCGCTGTTCGAAGCCATGGTAATCGCCAGTGCGCAATCCACGCGCCAGACCAAGGCGCTGGCCGACCACGTGGAAGAAAAGTTGAAGGAACTCGGCGAAAACGCCATCGGCATCGAGGGCGGCGACAGCGGCGAATGGGTGCTGGTGGACATGGGCGATGTCGTCGTCCACATCATGCAGCCGGCGGTGCGCGCCTATTACAATCTCGAAGAACTGTGGGGCGTCCAACCCAGGCTGCGCGCCCACGCCGCAAAATGAAACTGCTGATCCTCGCGGTGGGCAACAAGATGCCGGCGTGGATCACTACAGGCTTCAACGAGTACGCCAAACGCATGCCGCGCGAGGCGAAGATCGAGCTGGTCGAGATCAAACCGGAGCCGCGCAGCACGGGCAAGACCACGGCGCAAATCATGAACGCGGAAGCGCAGCGCATCCGCGCCGCCCTGCCCGATGCGGCGCGCTGCATCGCGCTGGATGAACACGGCGCCACCCCCACCACCAAACAGCTCGCGCAGCAGATGCAGGACTGGATGCAGGCTGGCAGTGATATCGCTTTCGTCATCGGCGGCGCGGACGGGCTGCACGATTCGGTCAAACAGCGCGCGCAGCAACTCATGGCGCTGTCTGCATTCACCCTGCCGCACGGCATGGTGCGCGTGTTGCTGGCGGAACAGTTGTACCGCGCCCACAGCCTGTTGCACAATCACCCGTACCATCGGGAGTAAAGAATGAACCGCATTTACCTTGCCTCGCAAAGCCCGCGCCGGCGCGAACTGCTGAAACAGATCGGCGTCCGCTTCGATCTGTTGCTGTTGCGCAACGACCCGCGCCGTCAAATTGATGTGGACGAGTTGCCGCTGGCGCAGGAATCGCCTGCCGCCTATGTCGAGCGCGTCTGCCGCGAAAAGGTGCAGGCCGCGCAGGAAGCGCTGCGCCTGCGCGCCCTGCGTGCGGCGCCCATCCTCACCGCCGACACGGTGGTGACAATCAACGGGGAGATCATCGGAAAACCGGACAGCGATGCGCACGCGGCAGAAATTCTGCGCAAGTTGTCCGGAGGGACGCATGAGGTCATCACCGCCGTTGCTGTCGTGCTTGGAGAGCGGACGGAATGCAGGGTCGTCACCACCCGTATCCGCTTTGCCGTGCTGGATGAAGCACGCATCCGGCGTTACCTGCTAAGCGGCGAGGCGCTTGGCAAGGCAGGCGCATACGGCATTCAGGGCCAGGCTGCCGCCTTCGTGGCGCAGCTCGAAGGCAGCTACAGCGGCGTGGTCGGCCTGCCGCTGTACCAAACGGCAGAGCTGCTCAAATCATTTGGCGTCGTCACCCCGTGAACGAAGAAATCCTGATCAACGTCACCCCGCAGGAAACGCGCGTCGCCGTGATGCAACAAGGCATCGTGCAGGAGTTGCACATCGAGCGCGGCAGCCAGCGCGGTCTGGTCGGCAATGTCTATGTCGGCAAAGTGAAGCGCGTATTGCCCGGCATGCAGTCGGCGTTCATCGACATCGGTCTGGAGCGTTCGGCCTTCCTCCACGTTGCCGACATCTGGGAGAACCGCATCGACGGCAGCCCGGCCAAGCCGATCGAGAAAGTGCTGTTCGAAGGACAAAGCGTGCTGGCGCAGGTGATCAAGGATCCGATCGGCAGCAAGGGGGCGCGCCTTTCGACCCAACTCAGCTTCGCCGGACGGTTACTGGTTTTTTTGCCGCAGGAAGCGCACATCGGCGTGTCGCAACGCATCGAGGACGAAGCGGAACGCGAAGCCCTGCGCGCCCGCCTGCAGCAGGTATTGCCGCCCGAACATGGCGGCGGCTACATCATCCGCACGCTGGCGGAAGGTGCGACCGACGAAGAATTGCGCACCGACATCGGCTACCTCGACAAGCTGTGGCACAACCTGCAACAGCAATCGCAGCGCCTCGGCGCGCCCGCCCTGCTGTACAAGGAACTCGACATCAGCCTGCGCGTGTTGCGCGATTTTGCCAACGACAAGGTCGCGCGCATCCTGGTCGATTCGCGCGACACCCACCTGCGCATGCAGGAATTCGCCGGCGACTACAATGCGGGCGCGCTGGTCAAATTGAATCACTACATCGGCGCCCGCCCGCTGTTCGACCTGTACGGTGTAGAGGAGGAGATCGAACACGCTCTGTCCAAGCGCGTCGAGCTGAAATCCGGCGGCTACCTTATCATCGACCAGACCGAAGCGATGACCACCATCGATGTCAACACTGGAAGTTTCGTCGGCGGGCGCAATCTGGATGACACCATCTTCAAGACCAATCTGGAGGCGGCGCAGGTCATCGCGCGCCAACTGCGCCTGCGCAACCTGGGCGGCATCATCATCTGCGACTTTATCGACATGGACTCGCAGGAACATCGCGACGGCGTGCTGGATGAATTCAAAAAGATGCTGGCTTTCGACCGCACCCGGGTCAACGTCAACGGCTTCTCGTCGCTGGGACTGATCGAAATGACGCGCAAACGCACGCGCGAGAGTCTGGCGCACGTGCTGTGCGAACCCTGCCCGGTATGCCAGGGGCGCGGCCAGTTGAAGACGGCGCAGACCGTGTGTTACCAGATCCTGCGCGAAATCGTGCGCGAGGCGCGCCAGTTCAACGCGCGCGAATACCGCATCCTTGCCTCGCAACAGGTGATCGACCTGTTCCTCGACGAGGAATCGCAGAGCCTCGCCCAACTTTCCGACTTCATCGCCAAGCCGGTCTCGTTGCAGGTCGAGACGCTGTACAGCCAGGAACAGTACGACGTCATCCTGATGTAGTGTTCTATGCCATTCAATCGCACCGGATTTTTTCCGGCATTCATCGCCGCCTGCCTCTGCGCCACCCCGGTCAGTGCGCGCGCCGCCGAAACCGCAATGCCGCCCAGCCTGCTCGAATCCGGGATTGAGGCGGGCGACAGAACGCGCGAATTTGTCTCCGAACGTTTCGTGGCGATGATCCGCGGGGTCGACCGTTTTTTTGGCGACGAGCGCAATTTTCAGGAAAGCAACGAAAGCGTGTTGCAACTGGGCTGGAATGAATTGCTGGAACCCGGCGGCGAGCGCCGGGGGCGCTTGTCCGGGCGGGCCAAACTGCATCTGCCCGCAATCTCGCAACGTATCCAGCTCGTGCTGGAGAGCGACCCGGTGCAGAGCACCGCCACGCCCGGCAGCAACACCGCCCCAACCGACCAGCCGCGTGCGATCGGCCAGTCGCGCGGCACTGAAAAACAGGGTGTGGCTTTGCGCTTTCAGCACCGGCGCGCGCAACAGGAAACGACGGGCTGGCGCCTCTATTCCGATGTCGGGTTCCAGGTGCGCTCCCCGCTGCGGCCCTTTGTGCGCAGCCGCGCCAGCTTTGTCCTGCCGTTTGAAAACTGGCAGATGAACACCACCGAATCACTGTTCTGGTTCAACGGGATCGGGCCGGGAGCCGGCGCGCTGCTCGATTTTGACCGGCCGCTCGCCGCCCAACTGCTGTTTCGCGCCAGCAGCAACGCTACCTGGTTCGACCGGCCGCAACGCCTCGACCTGCGCCAGGACTTCATCCTGTTTCACACTCTGGATGAGCGTAGCGCCCTGCAATACCAGGCCGGCGTGATCGGCACCACGCAACCTGCCACGCGCGTCGAGGACTGCATCGTATCGGTGCTGTACCGCCGCCAATTGCACCGCAAGTGGCTATTCTTCGAGCTGAATCCGCAGTTGCATTTCCCGCACGAACAGCAATTTCACTTTACGCCGCAACTCTGGCTGCGGTTGCAGGTCTTGTTCAGCAAGGGGTAGAGGCGGTGGTTCAATCGAGGTGCAGTGCCGGATAGCGCAGTTGCACTTTCAATTCGCGTTTCATCCGATCATTGCGTAACCGCCGCGATTCATTCATGAACGACCACATCATTGGCGATACCTGTTGCCGCACCCCGGCACGCGGCAAGCGCGGCGGGCGCGGCAGACCGTGCGCATCGGCGACGGCATCAAAGTAATCCCCCATCTTCATCTCGTCGTCGTCCACCGCGTGATAGGCGCGGTTCGGGCGGGCATGGCGCAGCGCCGCGACGAGGATGCGCGCCAGATCGTCGGCATGGATGTGGTTGCTGTAGCCGTCTTCGGCGGCAAGGATGGCAGGCAAGCCGGCGCGCAGTCGTTCCAGCGGCAGGCGTTCGGCCGCGTAGATGCCGGGCACGCGCAGGATGGCGGCCCGTACCCGGTTGCGTGCCGCCCAGGTGCGGATCTGGCACTCGGCGCTCACGCGCAGCCGCGCGCGCGCGGTCTGCGCCCGCAACGACCGCGTCTCGCTCACCCACGCGCCACCGCAATCGCCATACACGCCGCTGGTGCTGATATAGACCAGGCGGGTCGGCAGCGTACCCTGCGCCAGCGTCGCCAGCAGGTTGCGCGTGCGCCCATCCTGTTCGCCGCGAGCGCCCGGCGGTGCCAGATGCAACACAACCTGCGCCAGTCCCGCAAGACGGTGCAGGCTGCGCCGCTGGTCCAGATCACCAACGATGGGTGTGACCCCCACGCTGCGCAGCGCCGCCGCGCGCGCCGGGTCGCGCACCAGCGCATAAAGCTTGAAGTGGCCGGACAACAGGGGGATGGCGCGCCGCGCGATGTCGCCGCAGCCGATGATGAGCAAATTTTGCATGCGGCAATTATCCTTCATTTGCACACGGCCTTGCTCGCATCATGGCGCAACACCTTGTAAAATCGCGCCCTCATTTCAAGCGGGCATCCCCATGAGCTTCAACATCAAGATACAGCCGAGCGGGCACGAATTCCCGGCAGCGGCGGACGAAAGCATTCTGGAAGCGGCGCTGGCGCACGGTCTGCTGCTGCCTTACAGTTGCCGCAACGGCGCCTGCGGCGTGTGCAAGAGCAAGGTCGTGACGGGCGAAGTCGATTACGGCGAACACCAGGACACGACCCTGACCGACGCGGAGAAAGCGGCCGGCATGGCGCTGTTCTGTTGCGCCAGGCCGTTGTCGGATCTGGTGATCGAAAGCCACGAAGTGACCCGCGCGCAGGAGATTCCGGTAAAAATGTTGCCCTGCCGCGTGGAGAAGATGCGGAAAGTGGCGGACGATGTGATGGTGCTGTCGCTCAAGCTGCCCGCCAACGAGCGCCTGCAATTTCTTGCCGGACAATATATCGACATCCTGCAAAAAGACGACAAGCCTCGCAGCTTTTCGCTGGCCAATGCGCCGCACGACGACGCCTTCCTCGAACTGCATGTGCGCAACATCGCGGGCGGCACTTTTACCGAGCACGTGTTCAACCGCATGAAGGAGCGCGACATCCTGCGCATCAAGGGACCGCTCGGCACCTTCTTCCTGCGCGAGGACTCGGCAAAGCCGGTGATCTTCGTCGCCAGCGGCACCGGCTTCGCGCCGGTCAAGGCGATCATCGAGCACGCGCTGAAGATCGGCTTCAAACCCGGGATGCATTTCTACTGGGGCGTGCGCAAAGTATCCGACTTGTACATGCTGGACAAGATCGGGGAATGGGAAGCCGCAGGCATAAAATTCACGCCGGTGGTGTCGGATGAAACCTGGGATGGTCGCACCGGCTTCGTGCACGAAGCGGTATTGCAGGATTACAGCGATCTTTCCGGCTACGCGGTGTATGCCTGCGGTGCGCCGGTGGTGGTGGAGGCAGCCCACCGCGATTTCACCGTGCAACGCGGACTGCCGCAGGACGCCTTCTTCTCCGACGCGTTCACTTTTGCGCCGAAGAGCCCGACTCCGCCAGCCGGTAATACTTGAATGCCTCATCCGGCTTGTGCTGTTTTTCCGCCAGTTGCGCCAGCGCGGTATAGAGGGCGCGGCTCGGTTGCAGGCTGAGGCCGGCATCCAGATAGCTCTGCGCCTTGCCCCACAATTCCTGATGCAGGCACAGTTTGCCCAGCGCCAGCAGCAACCCGGCATCGTCGTGATGCGCGGCCAGCCACGCTTCGGCCTGCTCGATCTGTGCCACCACACTGCCTTCGCGGCAGTCGCCGAAGAGCGCGACCAGATCGCTATCCCACTCGCTGTTCAGGCTCTCCGTCAGCACCTGGCGCGCCAGCGCACATTCTCCCGCCTGCATGAACACGCGCGCCGCCACGGCGGCGATTGCCGCCGTGCGCCGCACCTCGGCCGGCATCTTTTTCCACACCCCGCGCAATGCCTGCCCGTTGCCCGCGCTCACGCGCAATTTTTCCAGCCAGGCATGCTGGCGCATCTGTTGCGCCATGGTCTGGTGGATCGCGTCGCGCTTCTCCAGTTGGCTCGCCAGCTCCAGCACCGCGTCCCAGTTGTGCGCCTGTTGCTGCGCCTTCAACTCCAGCGTCATCGCGCCCAGATGTTTGCGCACCCCGGTGTCGCTCAGCGTTTGCAATTCGGCCAGCGCCGCCTGCGGCTGGTGCTGTTCGAGCTCGAACTCCGCCTTCGCCATCAGGCGCATGGTGTCTTCCCCCGGCACCTTGCCTGCCGGTTCGGCCAGGTAAGCATCGCGCCGCTCAAAATGGCGCAGTGCATGCGCCGCGCGCGCGGCAATGACGGCATTCAGCGCGGGCTGCTCACCCAGCTCAAGCGCGCGTTGGGCGGCCTTTTCCGCCGTCGTGTAGCGCCCCTCGAAATAAGCGGTCAGCGCATCCAGCATTGCCGCGCGTCCTTTTTTCTCCGCGCGCGCGGCGCGAAAGCGGCGCACATAGTCCGGCAGTTGCAGAGTGTGGGCGATCCCGCGCAGAAGCAAATAGCCGAGCACAAAGGCCGCCATCAGGGCGAGCACGAACAGGGTGAAAGATAATTCGACGCGGTACGGCGGAACTGCCAGCAACACATAACCGGGATACCCGGCGGCGACGGCCAGCGCCACCGCCAGCACAAACAGCAGCAGCAGCCAGACCAGGGATTTCATCGCTCCGCCCGTTCCTGTGCCGCGCGGTAGGTGCGCGCCGCTTCCAGGGTCGGGCCGAGATCGGGCAAGGCAACCGCCAGATTCGCCGCCGCCAATTTTTCCAGCAGGCGTTGCGCGCTGCGCGTTTCGTTCGCACTGGCGTCGAAGTAACGCGCGAGCCAACCCTGCACAGTGGCCAGTTCGCGGCGGAAACCGGCTTCATCACGCGACAACATGGACAGCCGCGCCGACAGCAGCACCAGCTTCAGGTTTTCGCGCACAAAGAAGGATTGCGACGGCGACAGCAGCGGCATCTCGGCCTGCCGCGTATTTTCGATACGGATCAACTGGCGCAGATCCTGCCATAGCTCGCGCCAGAAGCGCTGCCAGGGATTGCCGCCGGGGGAAGATGGCGCCGCGTCCGGCGAGTTCGGCGCCGGACGCATTTCCTGCGCCAGCGGCAACTGCTCGGCCAGTGCAATCAGGCGGTCAAGCTGGCGGTGCAATCCCGGCACATCGGCTTCCGGCAGCGCGCGCAGGCGCTCGATATCACGCTCGATGTGCTGGCGCAGATCGGCCGCGCCGGCGCGTTGCGAGCGCTGCAAACGGCTGGCTGCATTTTGCAGCGCAATCAGCGCGGCTTTCACGTTGCCCGACAACTGCAACTGCTGCTCGGCGATCAGCAGCACCTGCTCCACGTCCGCCAGCAACGTCTGCTCGCGGCTGCCGGCCAGATCCTGATAGAGCGCATCCAGCGTCGCCCGCTGCATGGCGGTTTCGGCGAAACGACTTTCCAGCACACTCAATTTGCCGCCCAGTTCGCGGGTCAATTCCTGGTTCTGCGCAATCAGTGTCTGGTTTGCCTTGCTCACGCCTTCCGCCTCGGCCAGGCGCTGCGCCACCAGTTGTTGCAACTGGTTGGTCCGGTGGTTGGCATCCAGCCATTGCCAGACGAACACCACAGCCAGCAGTACTAGGATGAGCTGGGTCAGCGACAGGCGCGCCAGCCGGTCCGGCTTGGTTGCGGGTTGCTCTGGAACGGCGGCGGGTAGGTTTTCTTCGCTCATCATCTGCTCATGCTTTGCGTTGTGCGGCCCATGCTATCAAACCGGCACTCAATCCGTCATCCCCGCTGGCGGTGGTCAACACCGATTGCCAGCCGGCGGCGCGCGCCGCCGAGGCAATGCGCGGGTGCGGCACCAGTAGCGGAACCGACTTGATTGCGGCAGCCGCCGTGCCCAGCACCGCATCCAGATGCGCCAGCGCCTCGCTGCTGGTCAGTGTGATCGCGTCTGGCCGGGCCGCCTGCAGGGCAGCAACATCCAGCGCCGCCTGGCTGCGCCGGTAGCAAGTGACATATTCCACCTCGGCGCCGCGCGCTTTGAGCGTATTGCCCAGCAGCTCGCGGCCGCCGTCGCCGCGCAGAATGGCGATGCGCCAGCCGGAAATCTGCTGCAACTCCGGCAAGGCCAGCAGCGCCTCGCTGTCGAAACGGTCGCGCGGCGCGAGCACCGATGCCACGCCGAGAGCGCGCAAGGCGCGCGCGCTGCCTTGGCCGACGGCGGCGGCACGCACGCCGGGCGGCATTGAGCGCAATGTCCGCATGGCGTAATGCACGGCGTTCGGACTGATGA
>Ga0210021_1004575_pt1 | contig 10499 bp, 8 predicted proteins | sample CryGeymeta201517_FD_183981 | JGI IMG/M metagenome (GOLD analysis project Ga0210021, IMG submission 183981) | Groundwater microbial communities from Crystal Geyser aquifers in Utah, USA - Crystal Geyser metaG 2015-17 (SPAdes) (version 2) | ecosystem: Environmental > Aquatic > Deep subsurface >... | reverse complement strand
CGAGCGCGCCGGCGCCGCTGGCCAGCAGGATGCCCTCATCCGGCTCCGGCCATTCCGCCGCCTGCGTGCGCCAGCAAAAAATCGTGTCCTCGAAATTGCCGACGATGGCAAAGCTGCTCGCGGTCAGGCGCAACGGCAACCATTCCAGCACGCGGCATGCTTGCTGCGCGAAAGTGCCAAACGCATTCCCCCCTTCATCCTCTCCGCGCCAGCGGTTGGCGGTGAAGGTGACCAGGCGATACAGCACGGCGCCGAGCGGCCCCATGCCCAGCATCATACAGACGACGAACCAGAAGATGACACCGAAGACGTGGCGGTGCGAGGCCAGCAGCGCCTGTTCGATGGTGTAGCGCGCCACTTCTTGCGGATTCAGGTCCTTGCAGGATTTGCCGGTCCATTCGTCCAGCAGTTCGCGCGCGAGGGATAAATCGTTGTCTCGCAACGCCTGGTGGATGTCGGTGAAGTAATGGCTGAACTGACGAAAGCCCATCGAGAGGTAGAGCACCAGCAGGCTGAATGCCCAGGCGAACAGCGCATGTTGGGCCAGCAGCAAGGCATATAGCAGCCATACCAGTGCCAGCGGCGGCAGCACCGCAAGCAGCCAGGCGATGCGCCCGTGCGAACGTTCGCCCGCGTCGAAATGCTCCCGAAAAAATTCGACATAGGCCAGCACCCATTCGTACAGGAACTGGCGCGAAGACAAGGGAACGACCTGTTCCAGCAGCAAGGCGGCGATCAGGGCAAGCAGGCTCATGGCGGCAACGGTGTGGCATCAGTTTCAATGGCGGAAAGATACCACAATCGACCGTCCGCGAAATTCACGAACGGGCAATGAACTCGTTTTCACGCGGAGTCGCGGGGTGCGCGGAGGGAAATCGACCCCTTCAGATCACCTTGCTCCGCGACCTCCGCATCTCCGCGTGAAAACGATCTCTACGGTTGCGCATAAGCGCTGGGCAGAGCGCGCGCTTTGTCGGACTTTAGTCCGATAACCCACAACCATGCATAGCGCCTTGTCGGGTTGAAACCCGGCCTACATAATCATCCCCGCCGCTACCGTGTTGTTGCTCGCCTCGTCGATGACAATGAAGCTGCCGGTGGCGCGGTCGGTGGCGTAGGGGTCGAACACCAGCGGCTGCTGGGTCTTGATTGCCACGCGCGCGATGTCGTTCATATTCAGCTTTTCCACCGCATGCTGTTCCAGCGTATTGACATCGACGCGGTAGTCGAGACGCGAGAACAGGCATTTCGCCGTGCGCGTGGTGTGCTTGACCAGATACTTGCGCTGCTTGTCCAGCGGCGCCTCGGCCAGCCAGCACAGGGTCGCTTCGAATTCCTTTTCCACTTTGGGTGGATGCGCACTGCTTCTAACCAGCATGTCGCCGCGCGAGATATCGATCTCGTCGGCCAGCCGCAGCGTGACCGACTGCGGCGCATAAGCCGTGAGCAGGCCGCCGTCATAGGTGACGATTTCCTTGACGGTGGTGGTGCGTCCCGAGGGCAGGACGGTGACCGCATCGCCCACCGATACTTCGCCCGCCTCGATGCGCCCGGCAAAACCCCTGAAGTCGTGATATTCGTCGGTCTGCGGGCGGCACACCCATTGCACCGGGAAGCGGAAGTCGCTGGTGTTCACGTCGTGCTCGATTTCGACGTTCTCCAGCAATTCGAGCAAGGCCGGGCCCTGGTACCAGCCCAACCGGTCGCCGCGCTCCACCACCATGTCGCCATTCAGCGCCGACAACGGGATGCAATGCACGTCGTGCAGACCGAGCTGGGCGGCAAAAGCCTTGTAGTCGGCAACAATCTCGTCGAAGCGCGCCTGCGAATAATCGACCATGTCCATCTTGTTCACCGCCAGCACCACGTGCGGCACGCCGAGCAGACTGGCGATATAGCTGTGGCGGCGGGTCTGTACCAGGACACCTTTGCGCGCATCAATCAGAATGACGACCAGATTGGCGGTGCTTGCCGCCGTCACCATGTTGCGCGTGTATTGCTCGTGCCCCGGCGTGTCGCCGATGATGAACTTGCGCTTGGGCGTGGCGAAGTAGCGGTAGGCCACGTCGATGGTGATGCCCTGCTCGCGCTCGGCCTGCAGGCCGTCGGTCAGCAGCGACAGATCGACCGCCGCCGTGCCGCGCTTTGCGCTGGTTTTCGAGATCGCCGCAAACTGGTCCTCGAAAATCGATTTCGAGTCGTGCAGCAGACGGCCGATCAGCGTGCTCTTGCCGTCGTCAACCGAGCCGGCGGTAATGAAACGTAACAGTTGTGTGGTGGTGTTCATGGTTAATTCCTCAAATTTTCCAGCTTCGTCATCCCGGCGCAGGCCGGGATCCAGCGATCTTATTGAATATGCCTTTGAGTGTTGTCCCGCGTTGCGGGAATCTCTCTTCTGACTGGATCCCGGCCTGCGCCGGGATGACGGTCTAGAAGTACCCTTCCTTCTTGCGCAATTCCATCGACGCATCCGAGGTCTGGTCGTCCATCCGTGTCGCGCCGCGTTCGGTGATGCGCGTGGTCGCGGTCTCGGCGATGATCTCGTCCACCGTGCGGGCGGTGGATTCCACCGGCGCGGTACACGTCATGTCGCCCACGGTGCGGAAGCGCACCGACACCACCTCCGTTTTTTCGCCCGCCTTCGGCTGCACCAGATGCGACACCGGGATCACGTTGCCGCCGCGCCGGATCACTTCGCGTTCGTGCGCGAAATAGATGCCCGGAATGTGCAGCCGCTCGCGCCCGATGTATTGCCAGATGTCGGTCTCGGTCCAGTTGCTGATCGGGAACACGCGAATGTTCTCGCCGGGATGCACGCGGGTGTTGTAGATATCCCACAATTCCGGGCGCTGGTTCTTCGGATCCCACTGGCCGAACTCGTCGCGGAAGGAGAAGATGCGTTCCTTGGCGCGCGCCTTTTCCTCGTCGCGCCGCGCCCCGCCGAGACAGGCGTCGAAGCCGAACTCGGTGATGGTCTCCAGCAGCGTCACCGACTGGTACGGGTTGCGCGGTTTGCTCTCGTCCTTGATCACGATCGTGCCGCGCTTGATCGAGTCTTCCAGCGAACGCACGATCAGCCGCTCGCCCAGATCGGCGGCCAATTTGTCGCGTGTGGCGATCACCTCGGGAAAGTTGTGCTCGGTGTCGATATGCACCAGCGGGAACGGAAACTTCGCCGGACGAAATGCCTTTTCCGCCAGGCGCAGCATGACGATGGAATCCTTGCCGCCGGAGAACAGCAGCGCCGGATTTTTACATTCCGCCGCGACCTCGCGCATGATGTGGATGGATTCGCTTTCCAGCGTGTCCAGATGGGATAAGGTTTTTGCGCTCATGTTGTGATCGAATAGTTTCATTTCGTTTCAGGCCCCTGCTTCACGCCGGAACCTCCTGTTTGAATTTGGCGCGGGCGGCGATTTCAAATATCCGCTCGCGGCTCGCCTGCAAGGAAGTCTTGCTCACCGCCTGCACACCGCTGCCGTGCGCCACCTTCGGCCCTTTGATCACATGCAGGCCGCATTCCTTGTTTGCGGGGTCTTCCCACCACCATCTGCCGGCGCGGATGTCTTCGCCCGGCGTGATGGAGCGGGTGCACGGCGCGCAGCCGATGCTGGGATAGAACTGGTCGTGCAGTTTGTTGTACGGCACATCGTTCTGGCGGATGTAGGCCCACACGTCGTTGTTCGACCAGTCCAGCAGCGGGTTGAATTTCTGCAGACCGTTGTCGCTGTCGAAAGACGACACTTCCAGCGTGCCGCGCGTCACCGCCTGGTCGCGGCGCATGCCGGTGATCCACGCGCCCTTGCCTTTCAGGGCGCGGCGCAACGGCTCCACCTTGCGCACGAAGCAGCATGCCTTCCTGTTTTCCACGCTGTCGTAGAAGCCGTTGATGCCGTGCTGCGCGACATATTCCTCGACCAGCTTGCTGTCCGGGAAATACACCTGCAGCGGAATCGCATAGCGCTCGCCGACGGCCTGGATCAGGTCGTAGGTCTCTTTCGGCAGACGGCCTGTGTCCAGACTGAACAGGCCGATGTCCGGCTGATATTTGGCGATCAGGTCGGTCAGCACCATGTCTTCCGCGCCAAGGCTGTTGGCAAACACGACCGGCGCAAATTCGCGCGCGGCCTGCTGCAATACGACCAATGTGGCGGCGATTTTCTTGTCCAGTTCAGTGCTCATTTTGGCAATGCCTCCTTCAAGTCCAGTTGTCCATCTTTCCCGGTGGCAAATTCCGCCACCCTGATCGTCCATGCATCCACTTTGACGCTGGCCGCGGTCACCCCGTCCGCATCCACCTCGTCCGCTGCCGCCGCGTCGAGTGCGGCGTGCGCAAACTCGGCCGCAATCTCTTCCGGTGCCAGCAGGTTGAGTTGCTGCGCCAGCACCTTCAGATCATCCTGGCGCGCGCCGCCCAGCAATTGCGCCACACCGGAACCGAGCAAACGCAGGATGGATTCGTTGCACTGCGCCGCTTCGGCATATTTGCGCTGGAACACCAGCGCGTTGCGGTATTCGCGCTCGTGCGCCGCCTCGAAGAAATTGGCACCGATCAGCACCTGCGACGCACCCGCACATTCGCCGCCGCCCAGATTCAGCACGCGGAAGTCGGTCTTGTCGCCGAAATCCTGCATCACGCTGTGCAACTGCTCCGCCCGCACTTCAGCCAGGTCGGCCAGCAGCGCCTTGAAGTAACCCGGCTCCTGGCGCCGCGCCCAGGTGAAGAAATCCGCCTCGCCGCTGTCCAGATGCGCCTGCTGCACGCGTTCGATTGCGGTCTTGATGCGCGCCGCCGGCAAGGTCGGCCCCTTCAGCGCCAGCGCGCCACCCGCCGTGCCGCGTCCGGCAAAATACATCTGGTAATGCGGCACCAGTTTGCCGTGCAGACGTTTGGCTTCACCGTAGATGCCGATGTCGCCGGTCTCGGGCTGCGCGCAACCGTTGTGGCACCCCGACACGCGGATGTGCAGGTCGGCGCGTCCGCCCGACAACAGCGGTGCGACCACCGTGCTGCTGGTGATGCCGAGGCGGCACGTCGAGGTGCCGGGGCAAGCCACCACGTTGTCGCCGGTTTCCGGCCCGGCCAAACCCAGCGCGGCAATACCGCCGCGCAAGGCGGCGATCTTGTCCTGCACCACGTTCAGCACGCTGAAGTTCTGGTCCTGGCTGGTGCGAATCTCGTTCAGCCCCAGCCCGTCCAGCAATGCCGCTAGCCCGCGCAACTGGACTGCCGTGACATCCCCGATCGGCAAGGCGACCGGAAACACGAACCGGCCTTGCTGGTGCTGCGCGAATAGCGTGCGGGGCGCGCCCTGGCCGGGAGCAACTCCTTCGCCCGGCGTGCGCCACTCGCCCTGCGGATAAGGCTGGCCGGACAGCGCCGCTTTGGTGCGCGCGAATTCCTCGCGGTACTTTTCGACAAAACCTTCCGCACCAAAACGCTCGACCAGAAACTTGATGCGCGACTTCGCCCGCTTGGTGCGGTCGGAGTATTTGTTGTGCAGCACCACCAGTGCCTCCAGCGCAAACATCAGCTCGGATTCCGGGATGAAATCATCGACCACGATGGATTCAACCGGTTTGTGCCCCAGGCCGCCGCCGGCGCGGATGCGAAAACCATGCTGTCCGTTTTTTTCCGTGGCGATCACGCCGCAGTCGTGAAACAGGGTTTGCGCGCAATCGCTTTCGCAGCCGGAAAACGCAAACTTGAACTTGCGCGGCATCTGCTGGTTCAGCGGATTGCGCAAAAAGTGCACCACCGCGCCATCCAGGTGATGGTTGATATCCACCCGCTCTTTCGGGCAGACCCCGGCCAGCGGGCAGGCGGTGATGTTGCGGATGGTGTTGCCGCACGCCTCGCGCGTGGTGACCCCGACCGCAGCCAGCCGGCGCATCGCTTCCGGCATGCGATCCAGCGGGATGTAGTGGATCTGGATATCCTGGCGCGTGGTCAAATGCGCGATGCCGTGCTGCGAGTAGTCCGCCGTGATATCGCCGATGGCGCGCAATTGCGCGGGTTTCAGGCGCCCGCCGGGAATCTTGATGCGCAGCATGTTAACCCCCTGCTGGCGCTGGCCGTACACGCCTTGCTGCAGGCGGATCGCGGTGAAGCGGTCGGGGTCGATTTTGCCGGCATTAAAACTGGCGATTGCCTGCTCGAAGCGGTCGATCTCTTCCCGGTCGGTTAGGTTGCGGTTGCGGTTGCGGTTGTTCAGATTCATGATTATTTCCTTTCATCCAGGTTCATTTGTAGGTCGGGTTTTAACCCGACATGTCGGGCTGAAGCCCGACCTACGCTCTCTTTCAAATTCAATGCAAAACGAGTCGCGTGCCGATGATCAGGAGCATCACCGCCAGTAGCGGGCGCAAAACTTTTTCCGGCACTTTCGCGGCGAGGTGGCTGCCGATATAGATGCCCGGCAAGGAACCCAGCAACAGACTGCCGAGCAACACCAGATCAACGGTGCCCAGCGTCATGTGGCCCAGACCGGCCACCGCGGTCAGCGGCACCGCATGCGCGATGTCGGTGCCCACCACCCTGGCCGTGCCCAGACGCGGATAGAGAAACAGCAGCGCGACGGTGCCCAACACCCCGGCACCGATGGACGAGATGGTTACCAGCACACCGACGATGGCGCCGGTGGCGACCGTGGCCGCGGGCAGGTGATGGTGACGCAGCTCGAACAGGCTGCCGTCGTCGCGCCGCGCGATCTTTTTGATCCAATCCTTGAACAGCAGCGCGGCGGCGGTCAGCAGCAGGGCGACACTGAGGACACCGGTCATCAGACCGCTCAATGCCTGCTCGTCCAGCGCCAGATATTTGAACAGGGCGACGGTGAACAGGGCGGCCGGCAGGCTGCCCAGGCTCAGGCGTTTGACGATTGTCCAGTCCACGGTGCCGTTGCGGCTGTGCACCCAGCCGCCGAGCGACTTGGTGATCGAGGCGTACAACAGGTCGGTGCCGACGGCGGTCGCGGGCGAAATGCCGAAGAACAGCACCAGCAGCGGCGTCATCAGCGAGCCGCCACCGACGCCGGTCACCCCGACGATCAACCCGACCAAAAAACCCGAAACTGTGAACAACCAATCCATTGCGCCGCACCCGTGCCCGTTTAATATGGGGCGCATTCTAGGCGGACAGCTTTATATTACTAAATACTTTTATGTTAGTATTTTATAACCCAATGACATATACGGAGCGGTGCCATGAACTTGCAGCAACTGCGTTATTTGAATGAAATCGTGCGCCGCAACCTGAACATCTCGGATGCCGCCGGTGCGCTGTACACCTCGCAGCCCGGCATCAGCAAACAGATCAAGCTGCTGGAGGAAGAGCTCGGCATCGACATCTTCGTGCGCAACGGCAAGCGCATCGTCGCCCTCACCGCGCCGGGACGTGCCGTTCTGGAAATTGCGCAGCGCGTGCTGCATGAAACCGACAATCTGAAACAGGTCGGGCAGGAATTCAGCCGGCAGGACCGCGGCTCACTCACCATCGCCACCACCCACACCCAGGCACGCTATGCCCTGCCGCAAGTCATCAAGGCATTCACCCAGCGCTACCCGGAAGTCAAACTCGGCCTGCATCAGGGCAGCCCGACCCAGATTGCCGAGATGGTATTGAGCGGCGAAGCGGACATCGGCATCGCCACCGAGAGCATCGCGCTGTACGACGAGCTGGTCACCCTGCCCTGCTACGAATGGCATCACTGCGTGGTGGTGCCGCCCAAACATCCGCTGCTGCTGGAGAAACGGCTGACCCTGAAGAAACTGGCGCAATATCCGCTCATCACCTACGACTTCGCTTTCACCGGGCGCAACAAGATCAATCAGGCGTTCAGCGAGGCCGGAATCGAACCCAACATCGCGCTCACCGCCATCGATGCCGATGTGATCAAGACCTATGTCGAACTGGGGCTGGGGGTCGGCATCGTGGCGCAGATGGCTTTCATCCCCGAGCGCGACCACCACCTGCAGATGCTCGACGCCGGCCACCTGTTCCAGCCCAGCACCACGCGCGTCGCCATTCGCCGGAACCAGTACCTGCGCGGCTTCGCTTATCACTTCATCGAACTGTTCGCCCCCCAGCTGACGCACGAGGTGGTGGCGCAGGCACTGCATCTGAGCCGCTAACCCCAAAAACCGCCGCTATAATTTCCCCGGGCCGACTGCCATGACATTGCCACGCATTTTATTTTTCGGACTGTTTCTGTTGCTGCCGCTGAGTTTGCAAGGCGCCACGGCGGATGCAAACCGGCAGTTTCTGGAGCGCCACTGGCAACGCCCGATTGCGCCGCAGGGCGAGGCGCCCGCATCGTTCAGCGCGCTGGAGGCCGCGCTCGACCCGGATGCCTGCGGTACCTGCCATATCGCCCAACTGGCCGATTGGAAAGACAGCCGCCATGCGCACGCGATGGACCCGGGCGTGCTCGGCCAGTTGCTGGACATGGAGGCGGAGGACCGGGCCAGCCATCAGGAGTGCCTGCGCTGCCATGCCCCGCTGGCCGAACAGGCGGAGGGGCTGGCGGTGCAAATGACAGAGCAGGACGCATCCGGTTTGCACCGGCACGGCATGATGTGTGCGGCCTGTCACGTGCGCGGGCACCGGCGCTACGGCCCACCGCGCCGCGACGGCAGCACGCCGCAGGCCGGCGAAGCCTTGCCGCACGGCGGTTTCCGGACCTCGCCGGCATTTGAAGATGCGCGCTTCTGCGCCTCCTGCCACCAGTTTCCGCCGGACGGTTACGCGCTCAACGGCAAACTGCTGGAAAACACCCTCGAAGAGTGGCAAGCCAGCCGCCACGCGCGCGAAGGCCGCACCTGCCAATCCTGCCACATGCCGGATCGCCGTCATCTGTGGCGCGGTATTCACGACCCGGAAATGGTCAGGCAGGGCGTGACCATCACCTCCTCCGCCGCCACGGCAAAAGGCCGCGCGCGCGCCAGCCTGACTTTGCGCAACAGCGCCACCGGGCATTATTTTCCGACCTATGTGACGCCCAAAATCTATCTCGAAATCCTGCAGGAAGACGCGGCGGGAAAAACGCTGGCGGGGACGCTCAAACAGGAAATCATCGGCCGCGAAGTCACGCTGGACATCACCCGCGAACTGTCCGATACGCGTCTGGCACCGGATGCACAACGCTCACTGCTCTACGACCGCCCGCTGTCGCCCTCGGCCGTCGCGCTGGTGGCGCGGGTGCGGGTGGAGCCGGATTACTTTTATGTCCGCGTGTACCGTTCCCTGTTGACCCAGGGCTTGCCGGACAAGGGCATGGCCCATATCCGCCGGGCGCTGCACGAGGCCCGCCGTTCCGGGTTTGAACTGTATCGGCAACGCACACCGGTTACGCCTTGAGACACACAGCCCGCGCGGCGGCCTGGGGTAAAATGCGCGCTTTCTGTTCCCGCCCGTTTCAGCCATGAATCTTATTCTGCAAGCCCTGCAAGCCATTCCGGCCGCCGCAATCGAGCATCTCGCCATCCTTTCGCGCGCCGCACAGGTTGAACAAACCAGCGCCCAACTCTGCCGTTTGCGCGGCGCGCAGCCGCACCCGGACATCGCCGGCTATTGTTTCGCGCAGCAGATCGATTACGGCTTCGTGCCGCAGGCGCGCCATCCCTCCGACTTCGGCCTGCTGGTGATGGACATGGATTCGACCCTGATCTCGATCGAGTGCATCGACGAGATCGCCGACATGCAGGGTCTGAAACCGCAGGTGGCGGCGATTACCGGGGCGGCGATGCGCGGCGAGATCGACTTCGCCGAGAGCCTGCGCCGCCGCGTGGCGTTGTTGGAAGGACTGGACGAGCATGCGCTGAACCGTGTGTATGACGAGCGCCTGCGCCTCAATCACGGCGCGGAAACGCTGCTGGCCGGACTCGGACAGCATGGCATCCGCACCCTGCTGGTCTCCGGCGGATTTCTGTTCTTCACCGAAAGGCTCAAGGCGCGTCTCGGCCTAGACTTCGCCCATGCCAACCAACTGGAAATCATGAACGGCAAATTGACCGGCAAGGTGCTCGGCAAGATCGTCGATGCGCAGGGCAAGGCGGACTGGCTGAACCGCATCCGGGCGGAACTGGAACTGCAACCGGAACAGGTGATCGCGATGGGCGACGGCGCCAATGACCTGAAGATGATGGCCGAGGCGGGCGTGAGCATCGCCTACCACGCCAAGCCGGTGGTCAGGGCACAAGCGGGCTATGCGCTCAATTTCGTCGGTCTGGACGGGGTGCTTGCGCTACTCGGCCAATAACAGGGGCTTGAAAAATGTAGCAAGGATGGCCAACTCGCAGGATGGGTTGAGCGCAGCGATACCCATCGTTAAATTCAGCCGACGATTGATGGGTTTCGCTACGCTCAACCCATCCTTGTATCTTTATCTCCGTGGTGGTTAGCTACCACCGCACGAAGCAGAGGTAGCCTGAACCCATCCTTAAGGCATTGACCTTGTAGCGTAGATCAGGCCCTCTGCTTCACCTCTCGCCAGCACGGA
>Ga0210021_1004574_pt1 | contig 10500 bp, 3 predicted proteins | sample CryGeymeta201517_FD_183981 | JGI IMG/M metagenome (GOLD analysis project Ga0210021, IMG submission 183981) | Groundwater microbial communities from Crystal Geyser aquifers in Utah, USA - Crystal Geyser metaG 2015-17 (SPAdes) (version 2) | ecosystem: Environmental > Aquatic > Deep subsurface >... | reverse complement strand
AAGAAATGATTACTTCAAAAAGGGTTGCAGAAGTAGTTTATAAAAATATTTATAAAGGAGTAGATATTCATTTTTCTACCAATGGTAAAGGTGAGTTTAAATACGATTTTTTACTTCAAGATGGGGGAAATCTTTCAACTATTCAGTATGCTTTTAAAGGAGCAACAGTAACCTTAGATGCAAATAAAGGACTACTTATCCATACTCCTATGGGCGATATTATCGAAACCATCCCTCTTAGCTTTACAACCGATAAAAATGGAAAAAAGAAAGAAGTGGATGTATTTTTTAATATAGATGGAGAACAAAACATATCATTTACATCTTCAACCAATTTGGATGGGAAGCAATTGCTCATTGATCCCTTTCCTGCACTACAGTGGGCAACCTATTATGGTGACATAAGTATTGATATGATTCATGCCATTACTTCCGATATGCAAGGGAATATAATTGTTACAGGACAAACATTGAGTAGTAATAATATTGCTACAACTGGAAGTTATCAAGCCAATTATGTTGGAGATTTTGATGCTTTTATAACTAAATTTGATAAAGGAGGTGTCAGGCAATGGAGTACCTATTATGGTGGAACTTCTGCTGAACGAGCTAATGCAATTTGTACTGATGCTACTGGAAATATTTATGTAGGCGGCTCCACCTATAGTTTAACTAATATTTCATCACTAGGAGCATGGCAAGTATCTTTGGAAGGTCCAGATGACGCTTTTATAGTGAAATTTAATTCTTCTGGTGTTCGCCAATGGGGTACTTACTATGGAGGAAACCAACATGATTTTATTGCTGCCATGATGATAGATAACAATGGGGATCTTGTGATTACTGGTCACTCTAGAAGTAATTATAATATTTCAACACCAGGTACTCACCAACCCAATCATGTAGGGCTTGAAAATGCCATCATCTCCAAATTCAGTTCTAGTGGAAATCTTCTTTGGGGAACATATCTTGGTGCTGGAAATTATGATGTAAGCTATGGTGTTGATATAGATTTAAGTAATAATATTTATGTAGGAGGTCACACCGAAAGTACTTCCAATATTGCTACACTTGGTACATTTCAAGCCTCTTTTCAGGGGGTCGTAGATGGTTTTATTGTTAAATTTAATAGTAATGGGGTACGCAGTTGGGGTACCTATTTCGGAGGGCTAAATACAGATCATATTTGGGATATAGCCCTTGATTCCAGTAACAATATTTTTGTAGTAGGCGATACTGAAAGCAATGATACCATAGCTACTACAGGAGCATTTCAAACCACTAAAGGAAGCTTTGATGAAGCATTTCTTCAAAAATTCGACAATAATGGGCAACGGATATGGGGAACATTTATTGGGGGTAATTCTGGCGATTATCTGTATAGTATAGAATGTATAAAATCTAACGGAAATGTTGTGATAGGTGGTTATACCGAAAGCGATATCAATATTTCTACTCCTTCTGTTTTTCAGCCTCAGCGAGGTGGTGCTTTTGATGCCTTTGTAATGAAATTCAATACAAATGGAATGCGTTATTGGGGAACCTATTTTGGTGGAGCTGATTCTGAAGAAATGAAATCATTAACATTAGGTGATAATAACAATATTATTATGGGGGGTTACACAGCAAGTTTATCTGGAATAGCTACAACAGGAGCTCATCAAACCATTTACGGGGGGCATATTTTTGATGGGTTTATAGCTAAATTATGCGAACCTTTAAAGCCCATTATTTTATACGATGATAGCGTTTGTTTGGGAAGTGAATTTACCCTTAATGCTGGAAATGGTTTTTTATCTTTCTTGTGGAGTGACAGTTCTTCTTTACAACAAAACACTTTATTACCAACAACAACAGGTATTTATAGCTATTGGGTATCCACCATTGATACCAATAATTGTCCTAGTAATTCAGATACCATTTCTATTACCGTTCTTCCAATACCCACTATTCCTACTATTACTCAAAATGGTTCTATACTAACTTCTTCGCCCAATGCAACCTATCAATGGTATTTAGATGGTTCTATTATACCTGGAGCCACAGGACAAAATATTACTATTTCAGGTAACGGAGTATATGTTGTTGTTGTAACTGACACCAACGGATGTTCTGCCGAATCTGAGCCACACATAATAACTTCCGTTACTCAACTAGTTATTTCTCAAGAAATTGAAATCTATCCTAATCCAACAAACAATCTATTATATATCAACTTCAAAAATGAAACTATAGGAAAAGATATTTCGATGAGCATATTTAACTCTTTGGGACAGTCTATTTTTAATATTAACATTATTACAACTAATTCTCAATATATAATTCCTGTTGATTACTTACCTTCAGGAATCTTTTATCTTAGAATTTCAGGAAATGACATCGCTTTTAATTCAATATTCATTATTCAACATTAAGGTGGTTTCTAAAAATTAATTTACATCGAAATTTTATAATTATATTTAAAGGCAACTATATTACATGACTTTCGTCATTACAACAACATAAAAAATCGTATGAAAAAAATATACTTATCCTTAGTTTTTTTAATTTTCTTTATTGCTTATTCTATAGAAATAAAAGCTTGTTCTCCTTATGGAACACCTTTTGTTGCAACTCAAAGCATTTCAGGAGGTAATTTAAATATAGTATGGACAAGTACAACTGCTTGGGCTTGTGATTATTGGATAAAGATGGAAATCGTGTGTAACAGTCAACCTTTTACAGGTACTCCAAATTATACCAGTGTATCTATTAGTAAACCTTCTACTGCTAACATGAATTATCCTTCTTGGTCAATACCACTATCTGCTTTTTGCCCAGGTGTTACATATAAGTTTAGAGCTAAAGAATGCGCTAATGGTAGTAGTACTAGTTGTAGTGGTTGGTCAACTACCTATACTTTCACTGCACCTGGAACTCCACCTACATTAACTGCTAGTGCTTCTCCAGCTGTTATTTGTCCATCTCAAACTTCTACACTTACATCAACTTATACTGGAGGTTGTGGTTCACCAACTTATTCTTGGTCTCCAGGTGGACAAACAACTCCAAACATAACAGTTTCTCCATCCGTTACAACCACTTACACTGTTACTATACAAGATGGATGTGCAGGAAGTTTAAGCACAAGTGTTACTGTAACTATACCACCACCACCTGTAGCTGGAACAGCAAGTGCTACTCCAAACCCTATCTGTTCAGGTGAAACAACCACACTTTCTTTAGTTGGATATCAAGGCAATATACAATGGCAATCTGGTCCAAGCAGCACAGGACCTTGGACAAATATTCCTGGAGCTACAACAACGCCTTATACTACAGCAGCACTTGTAAATAGCACAACAGCTCCTATTTCAGTGTGTTTTCGTGCAGAACTTACAGGTTGTGGACCCACGGTATATTCCAATGCAATTTGTGTTACAATTAATCCTATACCTACGGTTACTGTACCTTCTAATGTAACTGTATGTCATGGAGATAATATTGCTGCTTCAAATTTTACAAGTCCTGTTACTGGAACTGCTTTTGATTGGACAAATGATAATACAGCCATAGGATTAGGAGCTAGTGGAACAGGCAATATAGCTGCGTTTACAGCAACTAATACCACAACCAACCCAATAACCGCTACCATAATAGTTACACCAACTGCTAATGGCTGTGCGGGACCTACTTCATCTTATACCATAACTGTTCATGCTTTACCTACTCCTGATTTCACCTTTCTGAACGTATGTTTTGGAACAACAACTTCTTTCACCGATCAATCGGTTGGAAACGGAGGAACAATTTCGAATTGGAATTGGGATTTCACTAATAATGGAATAGTGAATAGCACCACACAGAACCCTACGAATGGATATGTGTCGGCAGGAAGTTATACGGCTGAATTAATGGTTCAAACGGCAGATGGATGTAGAGATTCCACAACAAAAACAGTGGTAGTACACCCAGTGCCTGTAGCCAATTTTTCTGCAGCCAGTGTTTGTCTTTCAGAAACAACAATTTTTATTGAATCTTCAACAGTAACAACAGGCACAATAACAAATTGGGCATGGGATTTTGGAGATGGAAATACATCCTCCCTTCAGCAGCCAACACATCTTTATGCAACAGCCAATACGTTTAATGTTAGTTTAACAGTAACAACAGATAGTGGTTGTACGCACAATGTAGTAATCCCAGTAACCGTTTATGCAAAACCAACAGCAGCCTTTACCACAGCAGATGTATGTCAGAATTTAGCAGCACAGTTTAATAGCGGCACATCAACAGGCAATGGAGGCACTATTAATCAATGGGATTGGGATTTTGATTTTATAACACCAACACACACTACAGATGCAACAACCCAAAATCCGAGTAATAATTATGCCTCAGCAGGGACATATATAGTAGATTTAATAGTAACAACAAGCGATGGATGTTCAGATACGATAAGCAATCCGATAACCATACATCCTATACCAGTAGCATCCTATACTTTCACTAATGAATGTTTTGGAACAGCTATTGATTTTGTTGACAATTCCAATGTATCAACAGGCACAATAACGAATTGGAATTGGGTTTTTGGGAACAGTAACACATCTACTATACAAAATCCATCAGAAATGTATGCAACAGATGGACAATATAATGTAACACTTACGGTAACATCAGATAATGGATGTCAAGATGATGTAACACAAACAGTAATAGTTTATCCGTTGCCAGTAGTAAATTTTACACCAATAGATGTGTGCTTGCTTGAAACTACACCGTTTATAGATTTATCAACCGTAACCACAGGAACAAATGTAGGTTGGGCATGGAATTTTGATGATGGAACAGGTAGCAACTTACAAAACCCCACACATACTTATGGAACAGAAGGCGTATATCAAGTAAAACTAATAGTAACCACCAACTATGGCTGTAAAGATTCTATAACCAAACCAGTAACCGTTCATCCATTGCCACAAGTTAGCTTTATTCCTAGTGTTTTAGATAGTTGTTCGCCTGTTATCGTAGATTTTACAAACAATTCGTCTATTATTTCAGGAAATATTGTTGCTTGGTATTGGAACTTTGGAAATGCAGGTACATCCAATCAAGAAAATCCGACTAATATTTCATTTATTAATCCATCCCACTCTTCTGTTGCTACTTTTGGAGTTAGTTTAATGGCTACTTCTGATGAAGGGTGTGTTGGAAAAGATTCCGTTGCCAACATGATAAAATCTTATCCAATACCCTTAGCGAGCTTTAGTTATGGACCAGCCCCAACAGATATTTATGAAAGTGAAATAAGTTTTACCGACAATTCAATAATAGCAAGTCAGTGGTTATGGGATTTAGGAGATGGAGCTTCATCAACAGTTCAAAACCCAGTTCATTTGTATGCTGATTCGGGTTTATATACAGTGATTCTTTACATGGAAAATGAATATGGATGTGAAGATACTACAGAAAAAATAATTAAAATTAACCCTGTTTTTGTAATTTTCATACCCAATGCATTTACACCAGATGAAGATGGAATAAACGATTACTTTTTTGCCACAGGTTATGGAATAACTCAGATAGAAACACTCATATTTGACCGTTGGGGAGAGCTTATTTTTGAAGGGTATGAATTAGAATCAAAATGGGATGGAACATACAAAGGAACATTAGCTAAAACAGAAGTTTATTCTTATAAAATTAAAGTAAGAGATGTGTTTGGCGAATGGCACGATTATATTGGAAAAGTTTCATTGATAAAATAGTAGATTTTTCAACAATAAATAAATTTTTATTTTGAACCAAAGTATATCTGAAGAAAAAAAACAAAATAAAATGATTGCACTAGTAATCATTTTATTTTGTTTTTTTCTTTATGGAAATAGCATTAAGAATAATTATGCTTTAGATGATAATTATGTAACGGTTACAAGCCCTCAACATCCAAATCCCAGAATCCAAAAAGGATTAAAGGGGATACCAGAAATTTTTACAACCCATTATATTCAGTCAAACCAACAAAATTTTGAATATCGACCTGTTGTATTAACAACTTTTGCGTTAGAATATCAGTTTTTTGGAAGTAATCCACATATCAGTCATTTAATAAACGTGTTACTCTACACAATAACTTGTTTGTTGTTATTTTTTATATTACGTAGCTTATTTAAAGAATACAATCTACTATTACCAATACTTATTACATTTTTATTTATAGCACATCCAATTCATACAGAAGTGGTAAATAATCTAAAAAGTAGAGATGAGTTACTTTCATTTTTATTTGGGTTATGTTCTTTGTATTATTTTATTAAAAAAGTGGAGGACGGTACATGGAAACATATTTTATTAGGACTATTTTTTCTTTTATTAGCCTTAATGAGTAAAAAAACAGCAGTACTTTTTTTTGCTTTAATTCCTTTAACACTTTATTTTTTCACAACAATAAAGATAAAAAAATTATTAATCTTTATAATCTTACCTGTAACAGTGTTTGTGGGGTTTAAAGTATTGAAATTTCTACTACTTGAAGGAATTGTAAATGACAGAGAATATGCTTTTTTTGAAAACCCTCTATTCTATGAAACAGATTTTTTGAGGCGTATTCCTTTTGCAATTTATACTGCAGGTTATTATTTAAAATTATTAGTATTCCCACATCCACTTTCTGCTTATTATGGTTATAATATTATTCCTTTTGTTGATTGGTCAAATATTATAGTTTGGTTATCTTTATTCTTTCATCTTTTTATTGCAATATATGCTGTTGTAAAACTTCAGAAGAAAAGTATTATTTCTTATGGTATTATAATTTACTTTTTAGGTACCTTCCCTTTTCTCAATATAGTTAAGCCAGTTGTTGGTATTGTTGGCGAACGCTTTATCTATTTTGCGTCACTTGGGTTTTGTATCGCAATAGCCTATTTATTAGTCATAATTTTTAAAGAAAAAATTGAAAATAACAATCTAAAATTAAAAAACTTCAGCATTCTTTTTAAAACTACAATTGTCTTCTTGTTACTTACCTATTCTATAAAAGTAATAACTAGAAATCCAGTATGGAAAGACGAACTTACTTTATTTAGAAATGATGTTCAAAAATTTGAAAATTCATGTAATTTAAATTATATATTAGCGAATGCTCTTACAAGTGAAATAAAGAAAACTACTAATATTCATCAAAAGAATAAGCTTATCAACGAGGCAAAGTCTCATTATAAAAAAACAACAGAATTAATGAATGAAGGATTGAAGAAATATTCTAATGATTACACCTCACTTAATAATCTTGCTACAATATATGTTGATGTTTTTAATGATCCTATATCTGCACAAACCTACTTCAAAAAAGTAATAACTATTAACCCTGACGTAAAAGAAGGATATTTTAATTATGGATATTGCTACGAAAAAAGAAATTTACCTGATTCTGCTATTTATTGGTATGAAGAAATGTTATCTAAAAAAGTAGTTTATTTCCAAGCTTACCAGCGTTTGCACGATTTGTATTTTAATGACAAAGCCTATAAAAAGGCAATAAAGAGTAACAAAAAAGCAATAGAACTATTCCCAGAAAAAGTGGCTCTTTACATAAATGTAGGAAATGCATATATGCTTAGTGGAGATACAATTAGTGGGTTAGCTTATTTTGAAAAAGCAACAGAAATTCCCCCTTTAGATTATGTTTTGCTTCAAAATGTGGCAAATGTATTTAAAACGATAGGGAATAATTTCAAAGCAAAACAATATGAAGAAAAATCAAGAATGATAATGCGTCAAAATGAGATAAATTAAAATGCAACCCTTTAAATGTTTTTTGCGTCTGAATTATCAAAAATTAAATTATTTAGTTTATAAATTTGTTTTTTCTGTTATAATTAATACATTTACTTTTTAATAAAAATAAACAACCATGAAAAATTTCTTTCTTTCTTTATTAATAACAAGTATGATAATTCCTCAAATAGGATTGTCTCAGAATCATGAAAATCATAATCATGAAAAAGCTACTGCAGCTATTCCTCATGGTAAATCATGGAAACCAGTTAATAAATTTTCGGCACCAAAAAGTGAAGCTCAATCTGGAAATAATATAGTTGCTGCTCCTCCATTAACAAATGTATTAAATGGAGTTTCTTTTTATACCATGAATAGCGTTTGTAATTCAGAAAAAGTAGTTTTAATAAAACTTATTAATTCAAATAATTATCCAGTGAAAGTATCTTGGAAAGTAAGCGAAGCAACTCCAGCAGTTGTTGTTGAAATCCCTGCAAAAACTGATTTTGAAGGACAATGTTCAACAGAAAGCAATGATGCAAACAAAGCCAATTTAGTAGTTAAAATGCCACAGAAATCGGAAAAAGAAGCTATGGAGAAACAAGTTTTCTCTAGTTTAATAGTTACGGAATTAAAATAATTTCATTAGTTTTTTATAAAAATTTTAGATTATGAAAAAATCACTACTTTTTACTTTTTTTATTAGCACTTTTTTTCTTTTTAATTCATTTTTTAGTACTGGATTAAAAGCTCAAACATCAACTGTTACAATTACTTATGGTGGTTTTCAGGCTTGTGGAGGTTGCACGGTATGTGGAGCTGATTATTGGTGTTTTAATACTGTGTCAAGTTATTGTGGAAATACTGCAGCTTGTGGAACTCAAAATTTTATTGATCCTGTTCCTGCTGGAAATATTGTTACTAATATTGCTATTAGTTATTTTTCTGGACAATGCCAAGGAAATAGTTTGACAGCTACTATTAATGGAAATGCTTTTCCAACTGTTAATGAGGGGAATACTGGGTGTCCTTGTTCTTCCTTACCATGTGGAACATCTGCAACAACTGGACAAACTTTTCCTTGTGGAGTTCCAGGTTATAATTATGGTGCTTCAAATACTTTTCAATTATGTACTGGTGCAGCAGTGTGTGTGAATAGAGCTGTATTAACAATGACCTACGTTCCAGCAAACCAAGCAACACCTGCAACACAACCAGGAGCTATAACGGGAACATCCAATGTCTGTATTGGCGTTGCTACTACTTTTTCTATACCACCTGTAGCTAATGCCACAGGGTATAATTGGACATTTCCTCCAGGTTGGACGATTAATTCTGGTCAAGGAACTACATCCGTTAATGCAACTCCAGGAAGTGCTGGAAATGTATGTGTTACAGCTAGTAATTTATGTGGAACAAGTGGTTCGACTTGTTTTCCTGTTACAGTAAGTACTGCTTCAGTAGCACCATCAAGTGCTACGGCAACACCAAATCCGATATGCGTTGGCTCATCAACCACACTTAATGTTAACGGAGGTTCATTAGGTACAGGAGCAAATTGGAATTGGTACACAGGAAGTTGTGGGGGTTCTTTAGTTGGCTCTGGTCCATCATTAACAGTTTCACCAGGTACAACAACAACATATTATGTTCGGGCTCAAGGAACTTGTAATACAACTACTTGTCAGTCAGTTACAGTTACAGTTAATCCAGTTGTTAATCCAGCATGGACAAATCCTAGTCCAATTTGTGCTGCTGCAGGTTCAATTAACTTAAATACGTTAGTAACAGGAACAGCTGGTGGAACATGGAGTGGAACAGGAGTTTCAGGTTCAACATTTAATCCCGCTTCTGGAACTCAATCGATAACTTATACTGTAGGAACAGCCCCATGTGTTCAAACGCTAAATCAAACAATTACAGTTGTCCCTGATGTTAATCCAGCATGGACAAATCCTAGTCCAATTTGTGCTGCGGCAGGTTCAATTAATTTAAATACGTTAGTAACAGGAACAGCTGGTGGAACATGGAGTGGAACAGGAGTTTCAGGCTCAACATTTAATCCAGCTTCTGGAACCCAATTAGTAACTTATACTGTGGGAACAGCTCCTTGCCAAGAAACGTCCTCTCTTACTGTTACTGTTGTTCCTGATGTTGATCCTTCATGGACAAATCCTAGTCCAATTTGTGCTGCGGCAGGAAATGTTAATTTAAATACATTAGTAACAGGAACAGCTGGTGGAACATGGAGTGGAACAGGGGTTTCAGGCTCAACATTTAACCCAGCTTCTGGCACACAAAGTGTTACTTATACGGTTGGAACAGCTCCTTGTCAGGAAACCCAAACTCACACTATTAATGTATCTGCATTTGATGCTACCTGGACTAACCCAAGTCCAATATGTGAAGGTGCAGCGCCTATTAATTTATCAACACTAATAACGGGTTCTACTGGAGGTACTTTTTCAGGCACAGGAGTTACTGGAAATAATTTTGATCCATCAGGACTTGGAGGAACAACAGTAACAATAACTTATACTGTTGGTGCAGCTCCTTGTACAGAAGTTTTGGCACTTCCTGTTGTTATTGATCCCTCACCAATAATAACAGTTCCTTCAGGAGGCGTGGTATGTGAAGGAAGTACCCTTAATCTTACTCCATCAACAGGAGGAACATGGGCAAGTAGCAATCCTTTAATAGCAACAATAGATAATACAGGATTAGTAACAGGTATTTCAG
>Ga0210021_1004565_pt1 | contig 10521 bp, 17 predicted proteins | sample CryGeymeta201517_FD_183981 | JGI IMG/M metagenome (GOLD analysis project Ga0210021, IMG submission 183981) | Groundwater microbial communities from Crystal Geyser aquifers in Utah, USA - Crystal Geyser metaG 2015-17 (SPAdes) (version 2) | ecosystem: Environmental > Aquatic > Deep subsurface >... | reverse complement strand
CGATCGGGTTAACTTTAAAAGAATTTATCGAACAAAATAAATGTTTTGATAAGCATGTTGTATTGGTTTTTGGCTTTACTAAGCAAGTTTGAAAGTTCTATTTCCCAACAGTTTTAGATGGTTAGTCAAACTAACAATTTTATGAAATAAGGATTATTGATGACAACTGAAGAAATACAAAGAGAAATAGAGTGTTGGGCATCTCGTCCAACGTGGTTTAGCCCGCATCCAAGCGATGCAAAAGAACTGCGTAAAGCCATATCTAATTTAAAACGCTTGTCATATAAGCCAAGTGAAGATGAGCTTACAGAAGCCATCTATCAACGTGTTAAAGGATTATCAACAATGCTCGGCACCCCTAAAGACATAGAACGTAGTGCAAGGGAGTTTGCTGTAAAAATTTTAAATAAGATTAGTTGAATCACTCTAAGGCTGAGTGATTCATATAGGGGAAATTCAAAGGCTCAAGAAGGGCCTTTGAATTATATATACTTAGTGAGCTGCAAGATCTGTGTAGATTTTGGTTTCTTGCTGAAACCTCGCAAGCACTTTAACTGCCAATCCAGCCGAATTGCGGCGTTTACCTTCCCAACTTTTAACTTTGTCTAAACTGACACCTATCGTTGCAGCAAATTCGGCCTGAGTGACTTTAAGTAAACCATCGTAGACTAGAGGCGTTTCTCTGCCGCTGAATACACAGCCAAGCGTTCTCGTTTGCCTACGGCTACAACAAACACGGTAATGCGTTCATCTTGAACTTGGTATACCAAGCGATATCCCGATGTTCGCAACTTGATTTTGTAACAGTCAGGGAGATCCCTGAGCTTGTTCGCTTCGATATGGGGATGCTCCAGTATCTCCGCCAATTTCTTTTTTAGCTGCTGCCTGATGGGATCTCCGAGCTTCTTCCATTCCTTTAGGGCGCGGGGATCAAACTCTAACTTATAGGTCATCGAGCGAAACCTCGATCCCCTTGCGAGGGTTCGCTAAACGCTCTTTTACCAAGGTAATCAAGGCTTCATCATCGGCAGTAAGCAGTACCGGCTTAAAGGGTAAAGCGCCTCTTGTCGCGACATATTCAAGTGTTTGGCGTAATGCTTCTGAAGGGCTTACACCTAATTTTTCCAATGCAGCAAAAGAACGCTCTTTGAGTTCGTCATCGATGCGTATGTTGATTGTGCCCATAGAAACCCCGTGTAATTACAATTGTAATTACAAATATAATCTTATCCGTTGCCTGCGGCAAGATTTTATTTACAGTTACGGGAAATGCATCCATGAGAGTGTAAAAAGGTCTGTGTAAATGGCATTCTAACGATGTGAAATTTTGTCCAAAAATGAGTTATTGAATCAGACTTGAATAGAGTGGTTCACGCGCCAAAATCCGTCAGTATGCGTTGGCTTCGGGCGCATGTGCTTTTGCCCTAAGCGATTTAGCGCTGAGTGTTATACAGCATACTGGGAGCTCATTACCTTACAAATGCTTCTCTATGTTCTGCTTTCCGTTATTAATAATGAGTAGTCTAAACCAGAGTTTTATACAGTCTTATTCAGAAGTGCGCTGTTTTGAGTGTTCTTAGCTAATTTATTTGTGCGTCATTATGATTAAAAATATGATAAAAATCAACATATTAGGTGATTTTTGGTTGAGTGGCCAGTATGATAAACGCGCATTGTTTAATTTTACGCATGGTGCATTTGATTAAATGCTGATAACTTCCTTTTATTACAGTTAGTTAACTATGTGTGTCTTTGCCGTTCTCATAAGGTAAACACACATTTGCACAAATACATGATAAAACTCAAAGGAGACTCATGTGATCGAATGTTTATACGTAGAAAACAAAACTATATGTACTACATTGGATTATGAGAATGATCCTGATAAATATCGTGGCTTAATTTATTGTTTGGAGTGCAATAGTAAGGCTTGGTTTATAAAAGGTTATAAAACAGACAAAATTGATCGTATGGCATGTTTTGCTGCTCATCACAAAGAAAATTGCAATGCAGCTACTGTTGAAATAGGTTCGGATGATAGTGACGAATTAGAAGCAAATGACCAAAAAAATAGCTCGGATATTCGAGTTGATTTAGATAAGACTGTCAATGCCTCTATTTATGTTTCTCAACCGAATGATAAGCATGGTGATGAAGAATCTGATTGGAGAACAAATAAACAGAAAAAACCGTTGGGAAACGCATCTGGATTTCCATTAAATAAGTCTTTAAGACAGATTTTAACTAATCTATGCCGTAATCCAAATTACGCAGACAAAGGCCAAACAATTACCATCGTGGCTGATTCTGGGCGTGTAATTTTAAGTGGTGAACTTCAAGCTAATTTAGTTAAGCTTGAGAATATTACTAAAGATCACGTTGGACGCCAGTGTATATTTTGGGGAACTATTAACAATTTAAATGTTGATAAAAAAGGGATTTTATGGCTCAACTACGGAGATTATCGCAAAGAGCCAAGTGTGAAATTTTCTCCAAGTCTTAAAGATCAACTTCTGAAAAATTTTAAAATTAAAGACGTTTCAGAATTAGATGGTTCAGATGTAATTGTTGTTGGTAATGTTGGTTTTTCACCCAATGGAAAAGCAATTGTTCAAACTGGCTTCACCAAATACATTTCGTTTAGGCGAGTCGAGGTAAAAACAGACGGAGCAAGAGGGGATGTCAACGTGTAGTGTTTCCATTCTCTTTGGACCGTAGTGGTTAAGATTGTTGTATTTGAGTTTGGCTGTTATGTGTTGTCAGCCCTCTATTGATTTCATTATCTTTCACCTTAAATTGTTCGCTTGAATCACTCTACACCAGACTGATTCACGCCTACCGCTAAAACCCGCTCTAGCGCACCATTTGTGGCTATTCTGGGGCGGTTTTTTCCCTTAAGATGAATCAAATCTCTAGAGAATTGATTCAAGTCCATGCAAAACCTCGATATTGCCCCTGAAATGCGTCTGTTTACGCCCGATGGTGACCGGTTGTATTTAACCGCGGAAGAACGGCGGCGCTTCCTCGATGCCAGTGCCTTAGAATCACCTAGTGAGCGGATGTTTTGCCATGTCCTGCATTACACAGGTTGTCGCCCGTCTGAGGCGTTAGCTATCTCGCCCAGGCATGTGATGGTAGAGGATGCGGCAATCGTTATTCGCTCCCTTAAGAAGCATAAAACCGATCCCCATGGCCGGTTGAAGCAGGCACAGTATCGGAGTGTGCCGGTGCCGCCGTCTTTGATTGAGCACTTGGATTTGGTGTTTGGCCTGCGTGCGCAGCTACGCCGTGAGATAAATGCTGACAGTCTGTTATGGCCGGTGAGCCGACCTACCGCTTATCGCCTGGTGAAACGTGTCATGCACAGAGCGGGTATTGTGGGGGCGCAAGCGACAGGTAAAGGTTTACGGCATGGCTTTGGCGTGGCAATGGTCACGGCGAATCCTCCAGTACCTCTGCATGTGATCAGTCAACTCATGGGCCATAGCGACAGTAAAACCACGGAAATTTATCTGCAGGTACTGAGTGAAGAACGGCACAGCTTAGTGATGAATGCTTGGGGGTAAGTCGATATCCTTTTTTGCAATGCAAAAAATGCATTAACATTACCTCATTAAATAAAGGCTAAATTTGGTCTTTTTTTGGTCTTTGGTGTGTCGCATGATATGATTATGGCCGGTTCCCTTATTTCGAATCAATCAACCAGGCACAAACTTATGAACATAGAAACAATCAGTTTTTTGAAGAAAAATGCAGCGAGTTTGCCCCTCGATGAGCCGATGATTATTACTCAAAATGGTGTCCCTGCTTACGTTATTGAGTCGGTTGCTGATAGAAATCGACGTGATGAGGCGATTGCTTTATTGAAGCTGGTCAGTTTTGCGAAAAGTGACCAACAAAATGGCCGCACGATCTCATCAAGTGCATTCAAGGAGCGTTTGGCTAATCGTAAACTCGCTTTAAAGGATGAGTAGTATGTCTGTGGTGAAACTGGAATATACCAAGACATTTGAAGACACCGTAGATAGCGCCATATCTCACTACTCCCAATGGAATGACGAGATCTCGATTATCGAGAGAATTGAGGCTGTTATTGATGCCTTTGAAGCATCCGTGACGCAAAATCCTTTGAGCCATGCGTTATGCCAAGAGTTAGTTGAGCTGGGAGTTACTCAGGTAAGGCATGCGATTAAAGAGGACTTTAGAATACTGTACGAGGTTAGCTACGTTAATGGTGAAGCCCTTATCACAGTGCTGCTTTTTTTGAGCCAACGGCAAAGTATACAGAATCAGTTGATTAATCATTGCTTGATTTACAAGTAATCCTTACTTATTTGTGTATTTCAAATGTAATACATTTTTGCATTGCAAAATTATCACACTCTATCGTTTATCAATGGGGATTGTTTTTAAGAGGGACGATATGAGTACCTTACTATCCAAAGTATGCGTTATAGCCAACAAGAAGCACACCAACGTGAAGGTAGCTATTGAGGCTAGGGGAGCGTTTAATGCTAGTCTTTGAGGTATTTAGCCTTAATTTCATTTCTTAACATTATATCTGCTAGCGTTTTAACTTCTTTTGGCCACTTCGGGTCTGATTCAGGATTTGATTTCGTTACATAATCATATTGGAATGCTGGGTTTTCTGGTTTGTATTCAAGCCTATTGCTTAAGTCGAGAATGAGCGATTTCATTTCAGATTGCTCTTTCCGCATTTCTTTTACTAGCTGCAAAAGCTCTTCATATGATGGTGTTTCATTGTGTTGCTTTTTTTCTGGTTCATGTGTTGCATCTTGTTTCAACACTCCATAAACACGAAGTAGTTCTGATGTATCAACTAATGGATTTCCGTCACGGTCTCTTTCTGCTGAAAGCTTGCCAGCGTTGATGTGTCGCCAAAGTGTAACCCTGTTCTTACCTACTACTTTAGCAGCCTGACTTAGATTTAACTTTGCCATGTGTTGCATCCAATTTATGGTCAATGGACCGGTGGTGTTGCATGTGTTTCATTATGTCTAATGTGTTTGAATGCTACAACTTTCCTAGGTGTTTCTAGAGATCCATTTTCAACTGTTTGTTTGGTTTCAGTGTGAAAGCTAGTGCGGTTACGTTCCTTCCATGTTTGATAGTTTCGTATGTGATAACAAGATCGCTCCGCTGGTTTAATTCTTGAACGGAAGGCTTTATCACCCATTTGTTTAGATCTTTGAAAAGCGGATATTTATCATCGACGCCTAATGCGTATCTGAAATCATCTAGACTAATGTTTCTAAAGTTTTTGTCGTTAAAACGTGAAAGCAGTTCGTAAAGACGGATCGAGTGCGCAGACTGAAGATTTGCGATGTTGCGTAATTTGTAGGTAGTAAAATTACTCTTTAGCTGAGTTATGTATTTTAATACGCGATCAGACCAAACCAACCTAACAGCACCATCACCTTTAATTTTTTTTGCTTTTTCTTGAATCCAATATAGTTCTATTTCTTCACCATTTTCATAGAGCGTTATGGTTGATTTAAAAAGTAAATCTGCCGCTTTGTATAGCTCTCTATGCGCGTTTTTTATATCTATCCCCATAAGTTCTGAGAATTCTAGGGCTGATAACCTGACCTCTTTTAACGGGGTTGAATCTGGTCGTGGATCTACCTTGCTCAGACAGGCTAAAACCAGCTTTTGTGCTTGTACATTAAGTCTATATCGAGCATCTAAAAGGCTATTTGCTTTCGTTACTGCTAGTTTTGAATTCATACAAAGGAGATATCGTTGATGGATGATTCCACCTTACAGATGGGTGGAATAGTTGTAAATTAACTTCTCTTTAATTTGTGGATATGACCGTAAATTTCTCCTCCTATCAGATCGGTTTTCACCGTAAATCTCTCCTCCTATAAAGTGATTTTCACCGTAAATCTCTCCTCCTATAATCGCTGAAATCATTGTGTATCAAGGTGTTCAGAGGTGCTACAAACAAGAAAGATCTATACAAACAAGAAAGATAAAGATCTTACAAAGTAAAAATCATGTGGAAAACTTTAAAATTTCGGGAAGTAAGAACCCCTCCAGGGGGCTTTGCCCCCGCCGGCCCTTCCCATCGCTCCGCTCGTTTCCGGCGCCCCCAAGAGCAGCGGCTGCGCCGCGACCAAGGGCTTCGCCCTAGTTCGCCTAAAGGCTCCACCCTTACCCATTAATGCCTCGCCATTTCCTAGCTTCGCTAGGGGCGAGAATAAAAACCTCGCTGTTAGTTACGTTTGTCTCCGACCGTTTAACAACAAACGTGCTGTAAAACACGCTAAAAGCATCGCTTCGCTCAGGTCTAGCAGGAAGGAGGTAAATCTACCTCTATCATCAATGCTAACAGGGTTAAAACGCTGTAAAACACGCTAAAAAGATAAACGCATAGCAAGACTCCAAATTTTGATTTTTTTGCTTAAATCGCGTTTTAGAGGCCACTGAGTGATGGGCGATTAGCGAAGTCTATCGCCCATCACTCAGTGGCTGATCTTTGGAAGTAGCAAAAAATGACGTCAAGTGGGGTAGTGTCACTCCATTTTAAGGGAGTGACACTACCCCCAAATGGTGTTCCTCATGCGGGGGTAGCGTCATTTTTTGCTTTTTGAGGCGTGACGCCGAAGCAGTGGCTTGCGCTGTAATTTGGCATGAGGTACAGTCAAGTTTCTTCACCTCGCATCCATTGATGCCAAATAACGAAACCTCTTTGATCACCTAGTAATCTCCAAGCTCAACAGAGCTTATGGGTCATTATATTTGGATGTTTCGCTCAACAGAGCCACACCATTTGGGCAATTGCCCGTAACAACACTCGCTCAATATCACCGGTTTGCCGGTGGGTTCTTTCTGTGTCGGCAGTCAGAACGAGCATTAACACTGAACTGAATTCCGAAATGGCCTAGAAATAGGTCGCCGTGTTGTTAGCCCTCGAGAAATATATTCCTGCTAAAACACGCCCGAATGGGCGTGCTTTTTATCTCAAAATTCAATTCCTTTTTTGATTTTGTAACTTTTTCAAGGTGCATTATGGCGACCAATTTCTTTTTTCAGGCCGGTAAGCTATTGCGGCAGCACAACCCAAGCTCTTTTGCGACTAAATCAGAACGATTCAAAACCATAAAATTAGTCGATAAACAGCTCGTTGCCTTGGGTTTTAAAGGGCTTGAACTCAATAATTTAAAACCTAAGCACATCGAAGCATTAGTTACTCATTGGCAAGCAGAGGGCCTTGCCCTGGGTACGATTAAAAATCGTATGGCACATCTACGGTGGTTAGCGGAAAAAATCGGTAAAAATGGCCTTGTACCGCGCTCCAATCACTCGGTGGGGATTAGCTGTAGAGTGTATGTCACCAATGAAAATAAGAGCCGAAAATTAAGTGATATGCGACTAAATTTGATAACCGATCAGTATGTGCAAATGTCCTTGCGCCTGCAGGAAGCGTTTGGATTACGGCGTGAAGAAGCCATGAAGATCCAACCGGCGAAAGCGGATCGGGGTGATCGTTTGGTACTTGATGCATCCTGGTGCAAAGGAGGTCGAGATCGCGCGATCCCGATTTTAACGGCTGCTCAGCACGAACTATTGGCAGAGGCGAAAGCATTAGCGGCCGGCAGATCACTTATTCCGAAAGAACTCAGTTATGTGCAGCAAATGAAACGCTATGAAAATAACTGTATAAAAATTGGATTGGATAGGGCACATGGGTTGAGGCACAGCTACGCTCATCGCCGTTATGTGGAATTGACCGGTTTTGAATGTCCGGCGGTATCGGGTGTTTCTGTCGGTTCATTACCCGCGGCGCAACAAGCCGCTGATAGGTTCGCCAGATCTGTGATAACCGGTGAGTTAGGTCATAGCCGGTTACAAGTTACAGCTGTGTATTTAGGTCGTTAAGCCACTTGATTTTGTAACTTATTCAAGTATAATTGTTGCTATGAAAATAAAATGGAGGTGAGCTATGAAAGAAGAAAAAATTGCCATTGTAAAAGGGCCGCATGGCGGCGCTCGCCCAGGTGCTGGTCGTAAAACTAAGTATGAAAAGACAGTGGTGATGCGGGTTCCTGAGAAGTACCAAGAGGTGATCAAGGCGCTGATCACCCACTTAGATGAGACCGCTTACCTGAATAGCCATTATAAAAATGGGCAGGAATCTGAGCCGGTGTATCTGCGCTCGCTCGATGACAATAAGCAGAATATTAGCTTTAAAACCATGCCGTTCTAGGCGGTGTTGCACAGTGCAACACCGTGAAACAGGCGCGTTAAATGCAATGGATTTTTGCAATGCAAAAAATAAGGGCCAAAAGGGTGGGCCGTTTTTTAGCATCATTTTCGAGAGATAAATTTGCAATGCAAAAAAACGTGAGCATGATTTCAGCATTAACGGTCATTTATGAGTTGCAAAATTACCCCTTTAGATAAGCATTTTTATCTTAGAGTAACGGCAATTTGCATTGCTCCTTCATGGGGTGATTGTTAACATTAACAGCGCGGAAGAACGTAAACTGAACAGAGGTATATTATGAGTGAACTACAACTATGGTCTATCTTAATCATGTTCGTGACACTCGGTTTAGTCATCGCATCCGGAGTGGTCTTATACAAAGGTTTTAAAGAATAGTTCTTACTCAAGTATTAATTTCCCCAATGCTTAAACTTGGCGTCCATTTCGTTTTCTGACATAAAATCACCGGCATCTGCTTCGGATAGTGCGGCATGGATTTCTGCTATTTGCCATGCTTCCAGATCTAGATCGTCCTGAATCGCTTGCTTCGCCAGCAAAGATTTCGTTCTACCTGTTAACTGATCAAGCTGTACTCGCTTTTGTTCGATTTCATCGGATAAGCGTACTGACATGACACTCATAGCAAACCTCAACATAGAATATATAAAACGACATTACATCGATTGGGCTTCAATTGTCATGCTGTGCTTATAGCCAATCTGAACTTGATTTTGTTTCAAAATCAAGTTTGAGTAAATACGTATCAATATAATGAGCCCATAAAACCCTATGTGACGGATACCATATTGAGACGTGTTGATTATCCCGTGTAGGATGTAGGGCATGGAAGGTATATAGCCAGTATATAGCGCGTATTTACCACTGATATACCACGGCTTTTCATCGTATTTTTCAGGTTTATAGCGGTTTTTTGTAGGGTTGAGCTTTTACGCACTGAAACCGCTAAATAACCGTAAAAAAACATGGATAAATGCGGAATATAATACTGGGCAGGATGTGTGAAGTAGGCCTACCTTGATAAATCAGGCTGCCCTATTCACTTGGATATATTCGCTCCATTCCGGTGCTCAATTCCTTCCCTGTGATAATTGAATCAAGCAACCTCAATTATTGAAAAAGTTACAAAATCAAGGTGGTTAATAGTGAATAACAAAGTTAAAGGTATTCCATTTGCAGAAGTTAAAGCTGCGGCGCTCGCCAATCCTGCCGTTCTTGAGGCTTACTTGCGTGAACAAGCCACTGTATTAAATCGAGTTGATGTTGAAATGTTCATTACTAGGCTAATGACAGCATTAAGTGATCTTCCTAAGAAGGATATTGAGGTATGTGATTTGGCTAATGAGATCGGCATAGCTATTGCCTCATTAGCGGGTAGTGAAAAGCCTATCGAAAGAGAGTGTCTTAGTGGGATTAAGCATGGCTTTTCAATGATTAGAGAAGCATAAATTGTAATCGAGAGGTTGTTTTTAATGGATAAAGTATCGTTGAATGCGTTTTGGGCCCATGCGTTGCCGTGTGTGATCATTTCATCTTGTATGCTGGGTTTTGCCTGGCTTGCGATTCAGGAGTCAGATATCACCCTATCGAGCCAATATTTTGTGGCGGCCTCCGTTTCGTTTACTTTTACGCTGATCGGCTATTGGGGTTATTGTAAATATTTTGCTTCAAAAAAGCCGCACAGTGCATTGTATGCGGTTGTTTATACTGTGTTATTTCCATTGTTTTATCTGCCAAGTGCTTTTTTTAGAAGGCGTAGATAATTTTGCAATGCAAAATTTTTTATAAATTTTTTCAATTTTTTGATCTGCTTTGCTCTCTCAACTATCAGGATGTATTGCAAAACTCATTGAAAAGTAACAACCTAGCAGCACAAATTTAAAATAAGGATATATTTATGAGCGAGATGGTTTGCCCTCATTGTCATGGAACTGTGAGTAGAGGCGCTAGAGTATGCAGAGGGTGTCAAGCTGAAATAGAATATGGAACACCACCAGTTTACATATTGTTTTTAATTATTTTTTCAGTGATTGTCGGTGTGAAAACAACATCCTTTCTTCCTGAGTTTATGGGATGGATTGTTGGGGTTGGTGCATTCATTGGTGGTTTTATCGGAATTAATAAAATTTTTGTCGATCGGGTTAACTTTAAAAGAATTTATCGAACAAAATAAATGTTTTGATAAGCATGTTGTATTGGTTTTTGGCTTTACTAAGCAAGTTTGAAAGTTCTATTTCCCAACAGTTTTAGATGGTTAGTAAAGCCAAAAA
>Ga0210021_1004559_pt1 | contig 10532 bp, 7 predicted proteins | sample CryGeymeta201517_FD_183981 | JGI IMG/M metagenome (GOLD analysis project Ga0210021, IMG submission 183981) | Groundwater microbial communities from Crystal Geyser aquifers in Utah, USA - Crystal Geyser metaG 2015-17 (SPAdes) (version 2) | ecosystem: Environmental > Aquatic > Deep subsurface >... | reverse complement strand
GATGATCCCGAACACGTTCCGCAATTATAATCGCAGATTGGACCGACTTCCGGCTCAAAAACGCCCTGCCCGCAGTGAAAATAGCCTTCGCAAAAGTCCGGCGCCGGAACGCATGCCGACGAATTCGTCGTGTTGTTCGTCGTGTTGTTCGTCGCGTTGTTCGTCGCGTTATTCGTCGTGTTATTCGTCGCGTTATTCGACGCGTTATTCGACGCGTTATTCGACGCGTTATTCGTCGTAAGATTATTGGTGAGATTATTAGTGGTGTTGTTGACGCCCAGATTGGCCGGGATTTCAGGGCTTTCCTGAAAAACACAGCCCCCCACCAACAACGCTAAACCGATCAATATTCTTAGCATCATTCAACCTTTTTCATCCAACTCAGGGACGAACCAAATCAAGTGCATTCGGGTGCTTATCGCTAGTCACCGACAACAAGTGGGAAAATCCGAGTCTTCGAGACATCGTCACGAGTCCCAGAAACCGTAAACCCTGGGGAAACGGTCGGTTGGTCGAAGACAGCCCCCTCAACCACGTCAAACGTGTCGAAATCAAAATTCGCTGGCGAAACGGTGTTCGAAAGAAACCATCGGTCCGAGCCCCGCTGCCACATCTGAATGATGGTGTTTCCCTGCAACTTAACCAGCGCAAAAATGACCGTCGAGTTGTTCAAACCAGAAATCACTTCCAAATCCAAGATCTCAGTGTCATCGCCGGTTTTGATGACCTCGACAGCATCGGCTCGCACGCGATCTTGATTGTCGATCCGGACGACATTCAAAAAACGGTCCGATGCAACCACTGCAAAGCCCTCTCCAACCGCAATATGTGCCCCGAAAAGCCCTTGTCCCGGGTTTGGAATGCGCTTGTCGTACGCCCAGGCCGCATCAACCAAGTGAAAAGCTTCGACTCCGTTGGATGAATTCACCAGAATTGTCCGCCCTTGTGGAGAGATGGCCACGCGGTCACCAAACGCCGAAGGAGGATTAGCGTCTGGTAAAGATTCCACGAGAGACTGAATCACATGCCAATCCGCCGCAGATGACCTGGCGATGACTTTTGCGTCCGTCGCACCCGGTGCACCGACCACGCCCATTCCATATTCTGTCGGGCCGAGTGGGCTCGCTTTTTCGGTGAGCGCGAGGTCAAGTGAGGTCCCGAAATCACTTCCAGATACTCCCTGGAGGGTCGTAAATTTCGCGCCGCGATCTGCCAGCGTGACCATTGAGGCTCCGGCCTGGCCAATGGCGACCCAGCGTGTGGCGCTGGACGAAATCGCCGTGATGGGCACATCAGGGGCTAGCTCCACATCGGCGAAGGTCACGGGAGACGGGAGCCCATCCGGAAGAACGAGACTCAGCGAATCATCACTCCACCAAACAACGATGTCTTTTCTTGAACTCGCCAAATCCTTGATGAGCAAATCCTGGCGTGGAGACGGCACAACCTCGTCCTTGGAGGAGCAGAGCTCAACTGCGGAAAAACATTGGGCATCAGCAGGGCACATGCCGCAATCGTAATGGCACGGGTTGCGATCCAAATCGTCGGTCGTTCCACTTCCGCACAGGAAATACCCCTCACAGAATTCCGGTTGGGGCGAGCAATCAGGCAGGGCTGTGTTATTTGGGCCGGTCGTTGTGTTGTTGGTCGTGTTATTTGGCGCATTATTCGTCGAATTATTCGAAACATTATTCGTCACGTTATTCGTCGAATTATTCGAAATATTATTCGAAATATTATTCGAAACATCATTCCTATCAGCCGGAATTTCGGGACTTGCCTGAAAAACACATCCGCTCGCCAACATCGCCAAAAAAATAACTATATTTCGCATTACTTAAACCTCAATCCATTCAACACACAAAAGCGGCCGTTCCAACATCAACCCTAATCAACGCAGTAGGTAGAGCCTTCCGCGTTCGCTGTACACGTTCCTAGCCCACAATCCGCGTTAGAATCACATTTCGGAACACAAAAACCGCTGGCATCGGCGGGTGTCGTGGAGCAAACGGCCCGGTCTTGTGACTGACACTCCATGTCAGAGTTGCAAACGAAATCACAATATCCGCTGGCGCCATCGTCCAGCTCCAGTCGGCACTCAAACCCGGGGTTGCAGCGCTGAGTCGCGGAGCATCCTTGAACACAAAAAGTCTGGTCGTCGGCACGAATACAAAGATTTTCGGTGCCGCAGCCCGTTCGATCACTTTTCGAAAAATTAAGCGCGGGGCGTTCGATAAAACAGCCTAAGAAGATGCATTGTCCACCGGAAGGGACACCACCCGCGTTTTCAACCTGGCAAAAGCTCGCAAGATAACCAGAGTCACAGTCTTCTTGAGCCGCGCACCCGCTGGTGAGATCGGGCAATGGGCAATCGCAGGCCTGAAAACCAAACGTGACGCATCGGGTCGTCTCGACCTTCGTGTCGAAACATTCCCCCGCGGGAAACGCTTCGACAATATCTCGAAACGCAAAATCACTTTTATACTTCTTGATGCAAGATTCGGGGCCAGTCCCCAGGCATTTCTCATACTCCGCGGCCCGAATCGACTCTACGGGATTCGTGAGCTCGCAGTTGTCGAGGACACATCTGCCCAAGACAGTATCGCAGAATTCTGCGCACTTCTGTACGAGTGGATTCAACAAATTATTTGTCGAATTATTGGTTGAGTTGTTCGGTGAGTTGTTGGTTGCGTTATTAAGCAGATTGTTCGGATCAATGACACTGTTATTTGTCGAACCCTGGGGCGCTTCAATCTCAGGACTTTCCTGAAACACGCATCCGCTTACAAGCAACGAAGCCACCATTAGTTTTCGCATTTTCAAGTCTCTAAAGAAATCTGCATAATTTCGGCCACGCAACAGGTTCTAGGGTTAACACGACCTGACCTGTCAAAACAGTGGGCGGACGTCAACGAGTCGATGATACCAGCTCATGAAACATCGATCGACATCGCGCACCCGTGAATTGGAGTGGGCCCAGCCAGCTTCACAGGCCGCACCTCGTGAGAACTGTCGGTGGAGAAAGCCAGCGCCCCGCAAACTCGCTATTTCAGCGTGACCACAAGGTCACCCGTTAGGACAGAAATCCCAACTTCGACATCCACCCGATCGACGATGCCTGCCCTTGGCGCCGTAATCGACGTCTCCATTTTCATGGCCTCAGTGGTCAGCAACACCGCGCCCTTCTCGACTGCATCGCCAGGTTTCACCATAACTTGCAGGACCTTGCCCTGCATCGATGCGCCCACATGATTGGGGTTCGTGCGGTCGGCTTTCGGGCGACGGTCTACGGTCGTTTCGACACTGCGGTCGATCACGATGACTTCTCGTGGCTGCCCATTCAGCTCAAAATACACGCGGCGTGAGCCGTCGTCAGAGAGCTCACCGGTGGCCAGCAGTTTGAGAACGAGGGTTTTTCCGTCCTCGATATCGACCATGGTTTCTTCGCCGACTTCCATGCCGAAGAGGTAATGCACGGTGTCGAGCATCTCGTACTCGCCAAAATCGCGAACCTCTGTCGCCATGTCCGAAAACACCTTCGGATAGAGAGCATGGCTGATTCGCTCGCGACGCGTGGGCTTTCGCTCGAGCAGTGTCTGCAGAACTTCATCGTGGGTTTCCCAAACGTAATCCGCCAGATGTCGACCAGCGCGGTCGGTAAATGGCGTCTTGTCGCGAATCACGATCTTCTGGAGTCTTTCGGGAAAGCCGCCATAAGGCTGGCCAATCAAGCCCATAAAGAAGTCGACGACCGACTGAGGAAAATCGAACTGCTCGCCGGCCTCATGACGCTCAAAGAGGTCCTCGACCGTCATGTCGTTTCGAACCAAGAACATCGCAAAATCGGCCACGACTTTGGACGTTGGCGTGACTTTGACGATGTTGCCCATCGCCAGGTTCACCTCATGGTAGGTCGTCTTGATCAGGTTCCACTTGTCGCCCAGCCCAAGCTGGATCGCGCGGGGGCGAAGGTTCGAATACTGGCCACCGGGGATTTCGTGAAAATACACATCGGTGGTTCCGGACTTCATACCGGATTCAAACGGATAGTAGATGTCGCGAATGCGTTCCCAATAATCGGCTAAATCCTGCAAGGACTCGACATCGAGGTCTGGTTTGCGAGGATCAGGCCCAAGGGCCGCAGCCAGTGCATTTAGGGACGGTTGGCTGGTGAGCCCCGCCATACTGGAAAGAGCGCAATCAACGACGTCGACGCCGGCTTGGGCCGCCATCATGTACATCGCGACGCCGTTGCCCGACGTGTCGTGCGTATGAAGATGAATCGGCAAATCGGTCGAATCACGAAGGGCCGAAATCAGGGCCTTTGCGCTCAAAGGTTTAAGCAGACCCGCCATGTCCTTGATCGCCAGAATATGGGCGCCGCGCTCCTCGAGGTCTTTGGCGAGCTTCACATAATAATCGAGCGTGTATTTATGCTCGGTCGGGCTCAGAACGTCGCCCGTATAACAGATACAGGCCTCTGCAATTTTGCCCTGTTTGGCGACTTCTTCGATGGCGAGTTCCATATTTGGCACGTAATTCAACGCATCAAAAATGCGGAAGATATCGACGCCTTTGGCGGCTTCTTCGATGAACGAGCGCACCACATTATCGGGATAATTCGTATATCCGACGGCATTCGCACCGCGCAGGAGCATCTGCAGCAGCTGACCCGGCATCTTTTCGCGAATCAAATCCAGACGCTGCCACGGGTCTTCCTTGAGGAAGCGCATACAGACGTCAAAAGTCGCTCCGCCCCAGACTTCGTACGAAAACATCTCGGGCAGCAGGTGCGCGGTCTGATGAGCCACGGCAGTGATGTCGCGGGTTCGCACACGTGTTGCCAGCAAGGACTGGTGCGCATCACGAAAGGTCGTGTCGGTCACCAGCAATTTCGGGTGTTCGCGCATCCACGATCCCAATCCCGTCGCACCGCCTGCCTCGAACGCCTGGAACGCCGAAGACTTGGGCGGCGTTATGAGGCTGGTTTTCGGGGGCAGAGGAACCAACAAGGGATCAGGGCGCTTATTGCGGCCCGTTCCGCCTGGAGGACCGTTGATCGTGATGTCTGCAAGGGCGCGCACGGCCTTGGTTCCGCGGTCTCGGCGACGAGGATAAACAAAGAGGTCAGGGGATTCGTCGATGAAACGCGTGTTGGTGTTTCCGCTGAGGAACCCCGGATGTTTCACGACGTTCATCAAGAACGGAATATTGGTTTTCACACCGCGAATTCGGAATTCGGCGAGGCTTCGTCCCATGCGCTGGGCGGCGTCTTCAAGGTCGCGACCCCAGGCACTTACTTTGACCAACATCGAATCGTAGAAAGGCTGTACTTCAGCGCCAGAACCGCCGATGCCCGCGTCGAGCCGGATGCCAAAACCAGCCGCCGATCGATAGGTGATAATTTTACCAAAATCAGGGGCAAAACCTTTTTCTGGGTCTTCAGTGGTGATGCGGCATTGCAGCGCCTGCCCGTGGAGCTGAATCGCGTCCTGTGACGGAATCCCGATTTCGACATCGTCCAGGCGATGGCCTTCGGCGATTCGAATCATGGTCTTGATGAGGTCGTAACCCGTCACCATCTCGGTCACGGTATGCTCGACCTGAATGCGAGTGTTGACCTCGATGAAATAGACCTTGGTTTCGCCGTCGATTTCTTCGAGCAAAAACTCAACCGTGCCCACGCTCGCGTAGTTCGTCGCGTTGGCCAACTGGATGCTGTAGGCGCAAAGCGCGTCACGGACTTCGGACGCGAGATTGGGCGCCGGCGCAAGCTCGACGACCTTTTGGTGCCGGCGTTGAATCGAACAATCGCGCTCGTAGAAATGCACCCGGTTGCCGTGATGATCGGCCACGATCTGCACTTCGATATGCCGTGGTCGTTCGATGAAGCGTTCGATGAAGACCTCGTCCGACCCGAACGAAGACTTAGATTCGCTGCGGGCGCCGTTAAACGCCTCGGCGACCTCGTCATCCGAGCGAACGACACGCATACCGCGTCCACCACCGCCGTGGGCCGCTTTGATCAGGAGTGGGTACCCGTTGGCCTTTCCGAAAGCGAAAACGTCCGCCACGTCGTCAACAGCGTCCTGCGTGCCAGGAACCACCGGAACACCGGCCAAAAGCGCCGCCTTTCGCGCACTGACCTTATCGCCCAGAGCCCGCATCACCGCTGGCGGAGGACCGATCCAGATGATGCCCGCATCGATGCATTTCTGGGCAAAATCGGCATTTTCCGACAAGAAACCGTAACCTGGATGAATCGCGTCGATGCCATGGCGTTTCGCCAACTCGATGATCTTATCTCCATCGAGGTACGCCTCAACAGGCTTGCCCTGCTCGCCCACTAAATACGCGCGATCCGCCTTGTAGCGATGGATACTCAGGCGATCCTCCCACGAATAAATCGCAGTGGTACGGATACCGAGTTCGGTGCATGCACGGAAGATTCGGATGGCGATTTCGCCACGATTGGCAACAAGGATGTCTTTCATATTCGGTCAGCAGTGAGCGGTGAGCAGTGAGCGGTCGGCAGTGAGCCGTCAGCGGCGCAAAATATTGTGCCGCGCGACGAGCGAGGGTGCAATCCGATCGATGGCAGAAGATTAGGTTTCGCAACTTCCTAAACGAATGACCGATAACACAACACTAGGAGGCTATATATGCGACGATATGAAAACCTGCGGTGTTACCAACGAGCCGACGCTGTGGTGTTGGCTATCTACGAGGATTCTCGAGAGTTTCCACACCATGAAACCTACGCCTTGCGTAGTCAGATACGGCGCAGCGCGGTTTCGATCGTTTCAAACATCGTTGAGGGTACATCGCGGTCTTCGACCAAGGAGCTCCGACAATTCGTCAGTTGCGCATATGGATCGGCCCGGGAGCTGTACTATCAGTGGGAATTGGCCATTCGACTAGGCTACGCATGCGAGGGACAACTGCTGAATGACATCGATGCTGTGGCCGCCGACCTTTTCAACCTGCGGCGTTCCCTAGATCGAAAAATCAGTGCCGGTCTTTAGCGCGACGACTTCCCGCGCGACCGCCACAAAACTACCACGTGCCATTCCACTCAAGCCGGAGCAGAAACCGCTCACTGCTCCCTGCCCACTGCTCACAAAAAAGCCCGCTTTCGCGGGCTTTTAGTTCATCTTCGTGCGCAGGTGAAGTTACGTTCCGGATAGTTGCGATGGTTCGCGTCGTTCACGTTGGAACAGACCCGGTTGATGGTGGACTTCAGGTCGTTGACCTCGTCCCAGGACAAGGACATCGAGTCGAATACGATGGGGACAGAGCCCGTTCCATTTTCGATTTTATCCATCAGAGGCTCGTACAAGCCTTCGCCTGTATTCCACATCGAATTGAAGTTATCGATGTAGGCATTGATGATGTTTTGGTAGCCCGAACCATCAAGGATGGTCACGTTTTCCATCGTGTTGTGTTCGGCGTTATCCGACAGGTTGTAGGAGCCCATGGCGAGCGTCTTGCCGTCGATGATCAGGTACTTGTGATGCATCTGTGCGGCGTAGGTGTAGTGCCAACGATACGAGTAGTACTTGAATTGAAGAGGGATGCCGGCTTCCTGCATCGCGTACGAGAAGTAGAACCCGCGATCGAGGCAGTCGTCCTTTTTCGCAACGCTTGTGCCGGCAGCTTCAAGGCAGGTTGAAAGCTTCGAGTCCTGAAGATCCGAGGTCGACTTGGCGATGAATTCTTGGCCGTCCAAATAGACGCGGACGTCGAGGTTTGGATTATTTGCCTTAGCTGCCAAAATGGCTTCCGCGATGGGGCGTGAGCGAAGGTGGCCGGAGGCAACCCAGATGCTGTCTTGTGCCGATGAAATCATGTCCACAAGGCGGTCTGCCACGGTGTTTCGGCCTGCAAGTGACGAGAACGTCGCGCCGTAACGTGAGGACTCATAAACCTTGAAGTTGGCCGAGGTGAAAACGGCATCCACAGCCGAATCATTGACGATATCTTCCGAGTCAATGGTGTCGCTCTCGAAGTACTCAAGGTCGGTATTCCACGAAAAGTCGCGGCTGTTGGCCCAAAGGTGGTTGAACTCGCGCTGGTAACGCATATTCAACTCGGCGTTGCCGTACATGAAGAGGGTGTTTTCGTCATATTTCACGCCAGCGCTGTTCGACCAGTTGCCAGAACCGGTGGCAAGAATACCTGCGTCGGTTTGGTTCTGGAACACGTTCAGGTCGCGCGGTCCGTCGATGAGGACAAATTTATGGTGCATGATTTTGTTGACGTAACGAACGTCGACGCCCATGTCCTCAAGCCGTGATGACTTGGTGTTTGCGGGGTCGCTCTTGTCTTCGTTGGCGGTCTCGAAGATGAATCGTACGTCGATGCCACGGGCCTTCGCGCGGCCAATGGCGGCACCAATCTTGGCGTCGCTGTAGCTGTACATCGCGATGTCGAGCGAGTGGGTCGCGGTGTCGATAAGCTCGGCGACCTTGGCCAAATGGCTCTGGTCGTAGGGCTGAGGCGAAAAGATGACCTCGGCGTTGCCGCTGACCACGGCTTCGCACGTGCTTCCAGCGACCATCTCGAGGAGTTGGCTCATAGCAACAGGGCCGACGTACGAGACGTCATCGACTTCAACGAGGCTTCCGAAACGATAATCGTCGCTCGTGCCCGGCAACGCATCGGCGCCATCACGCTGCGCGATGATATTCTTGGCTGCGCGGGTATGAATCCCGGCATCCTTCAGAGTTTCAACGGAGGTCTCGGCGTTGTTCAATTTCGACAGAAGCGTCTCGGTATCACACTCGCTGATCATGCTATCAGCCTTGCCGTCCGCAAACGCGACGTCGAACTCACCATCTGGTGATTCCATGTCGTCGGAGCCGCAAGCTCCCGCGAATGAGAGGGCGAGTAGGGCAATACTGATAAACTTGAACTTCATGACCGGGCTCCTGCTTTTTCTTCTATGCCATCATACAATGCACCAGCCGTGCCAACGGGCGCCAGTGCTTTGCGCCCGTGAATAGGTCAGGTATCTGGCGAATTCGTGGTAAATGGATCAACCATGGCAACTTCTCTTGCCATGTCTAAGGAACTACTGCCGGCGGCGCACAGTACCCGTAAGTCCCGTCAGGAAGTTCGAGTTCGAGCCGGCAGGTGAAATCAGGACGGCACTGAGAACTGCTGGTGCAGCCCTTGATGCAGTAGTTCTGGGTGGCATCAGCCTTGTAACACAGGTTCGTTGGGCCACAGCCGTTTGCATCACCTTTACTCGCGGACCCGATGGCCGCATCCGCGCCCATGATGCATCCCATTGCTAAACACACCCCGCCTTCTGGGCCGCCCATCGCTGAGGTAATGCAACTACCATTCAAATAGCCGGCGTTACACTGATTGTCTGCTGTGCAGGTCGTGTCCAATTCTGGCAGCGGACAATTGCAGGCCTCGAAACCAAAGCCCACACAACGCCCTATTTCGACATCCATATCGAAACAGTTTCCAACCGGCGCGTTATCGACTGCATCTCGAAACGACAGATCGCTTCGATAGCGACTGGTGCATGAATCAGCATCGGTCCCCATGCATTTTGCCAGGTTGGCTTGTCTGGCAGTCTCGACCGAGCCCGTGAGCGAGCAGTTATCGGTCACGCAAGTCCCCATGATAAGTTCGCAGTAACCGGTGCATTTCTGCGTGACCGGATCGACGACATTATTGGGGTTATTGTTGGTCGAGTTGTTCACGTTATTGGTCGAATTGTTCACAACGTTATTGGTGGCGTTATTTGACGTGTTATTGGTGAAATTATTTGGATTCACAATCACGTTAGGCGAGCCGCTGGTATCATTATTCGTCGTGTTGTTGCCCGACGCATTATTCGATGGGAGCTTCGACGAGGATTTTTTGGGGGTGTCACCACACGCGACCAGCGCCAACGCCATTACGATAAAAATTTTATACATTTTGTTCTCCATGATTTTGAGCGCATAAGAGCGATTTAGCCCGCGTGAGTCAAGCGCTTCGGCGAACACAGGTGAGATCGCACATGAAAATCAGCTTCAAAATCGACAAAGAAATGGCGGGCATGCGGCTGGACCACGCCGTTCACACCGGCGTCACAGCGAAAGGTCGAGAGCTTTCAAAACGCGGTGCAAAACAGCTCATCGATGCTGGAGCGGTGACGATAAACGGCCGGGTTTCTCGCAAAGCGTCGATGCCGGTATTGGCCAGCATCGAAATTGTGGTGGACTTGCCCGCGCCCGCCCCGACTCAAGACCTGGTCGACTTGAGTGATGCCGTTTTGTACCGCGACGAATACGTGCTTGCGATCAACAAACCGACTTGGCTTGCGACCCATGCCACCCGCGACCCGGCTCGGGATCACGCATTGGCTGGCGTAGAACGCATACTACGAGCCGAGGGCCTGAAATCTGTAAAAGTGGCCGTGCATCACCGACTCGATGTGGAGACGTCTGGAGTGCTGATCTTTGGCATCCATCCCGACGCGAACAAGGGCCTAGGCTCCGCGTTCAGCGACCGGCTCGCGCAAAAGACGT
>Ga0210021_1004542_pt1 | contig 10556 bp, 7 predicted proteins | sample CryGeymeta201517_FD_183981 | JGI IMG/M metagenome (GOLD analysis project Ga0210021, IMG submission 183981) | Groundwater microbial communities from Crystal Geyser aquifers in Utah, USA - Crystal Geyser metaG 2015-17 (SPAdes) (version 2) | ecosystem: Environmental > Aquatic > Deep subsurface >... | reverse complement strand
CTACCGAACAATGGCTGGCCACACGCGGCGAGCAGAGCAGCGCCGACGCCCTTGTCTACGCCTACTAAGGATGCTCTGAACAAGCTGTCATTGTGAGTAGCGAAGCGACGTGACAATCCAGAAACTTCCTTAAAGACAAAACGGTGGATTGCTTCGCTGCGCTCGCAATGACGAAGAACGGGGCTTGTTCGGAGCTTCCCCAAGCATCAATGACCGATCGCAGGAGAAAAACATCATGAAAATTATACTGTTGGCCATCATCCTTGCCGCCGCACTTTTTCAACATCCCGCGTCAGCGCAGGATAGATCCGCGCCGGCGGCGTCCGAGGACACCCAGGCCGCACTGGCCGAGGCGCAGGCGCACCTGCGCGACGCTGCCCGCCGCGTGGCCGAACTGTCGCGGCAACAAATCGGTGCGGACCCCGAGCGGCTGCACGAGCACATGGTGATGCAATTGCGCAGCCTTGATATGTCGCGCCCCATCATCGGCATCGTCATGGCGGAAAACGCGGATGGTGGCGGCGTGATGATCGCCGCGGTCACCCCCGACGGCCCGGCCGCCAAAGCCGGCCTGCATTCCGGCGATCGGCTACTGGCGGTGAATGGTCACAAGATCGTCGGCGCGTCGACGCGTGAGCGCATGGCGCAGACGCGCAAGCTGATTGGCGAACTGAAGGACGGCGATCACGTCGCACTGACCTATCAACGTGACGGCAAGGAGCATCAGCTAACGCTCACGGCGGAATCGATGCCGGGCGTGATGATGTGGCGTCACGATGGCAATGCCATGGTGCCGCACCCGGGCCATGAAGGCGCTGGGCGGTTCCACGGCATCATCGACCCCGGTGTCGAGATGGAAATCGCACGCATCGCGCCGCTCGCTGGGTGCGCCGAAAAACCGGAAAACTGCCGCTTCAACCGGCTGCGTCAGGCGTTCCGCTGGAGCGGGTTGAGCCTGGCCGAAATCAATCCCGGCCTCGGCCACTACTTCGGTACCCAGACCGGCGTGCTGGTGCTGCGCGATGGCAAGGATGGCCTCGACCAGCTCAAGGCAGGCGATGTGATCACCGCCGTCGATGACAGCGCAGTGAAAAGCCCGCGCGAGGTAATGCGTGCGCTGCGCGACAAAGCCCCGGACAGCACGATCGCGTTTACCGTATTGCGCGACAAACGCCAGCAACAACTCGACGTTGCCACGCCGGGCCTGCGCGAGGTTGAGTGGTTTGCGCCACCGGCACCGCCAGCGCCACCGGCACCACCCAAGCCACCGGCAGCGCCACCAGCGCCACCGGCACCACCCAAGCCACCGGCAGCGCCGCCGCCGACCGCTTCGCAACAGCGCTCGCTTCGCGCTGGGTCGTTCACAGGCATTTCATGGGGCGGCTCGCCGCGTGTGCGAGCGCGCCTGCGCGCAAAGCTTTTCGCGGGATCAATTCGATGGCAGACCGCCTCCCACAAAAAAGCGCGGCTCTGCCTTTGCAGGAGCCCACCCGGTGGGCGTGGCAGTAACGATCATCGACACGTTGCTGCGGACAATGCCGTGAATCGCACTACACTGGCGACATGAGTCCACGCAAATCGGTCAAAGTGCCCAGCGGGCCGCTGCAGATGAGCGACATCGCACGCATGGCGGGCGTGTCGGAATCCACCGTGTCGCGCGCGCTGGCCAACAACCCGGCGGTCGCCACCCGCACCCGCGCACTGGTGCAGAAAATCGCCGCCGATGCCGGCTACCGCATCAATCCGGCGGCGCGCAGCCTGCGTTCCAAACGTACCGGCATCGTCTCGGTCGCAGTGCCATTGGCGCATCAGCGCGCGCAGCATTTGTATGACCCGTTCATGATGACCATGCTGGCGCTGCTGGCTGACGAACTCACCAGCCGCGGTTACAGCATGTTGCTGAGCAAGATCGCCAAACATCAGGAAGGCTGGATCGAGGATCTGCGCAATGGCGGGCAAGCCGACGGCGTGATTCTGATCGGGCAAAGCTTCGAGCACGAGGCGATCAACCGCGCCGCCAAAGGCGGCCTGGCAATCGTCGCCTGGGGTGAGCAGCTTGCCGATCAGGCTTACCCGAGTGTCGGCAGTGACAATCGCCTCGGCGGGTTGTTGGCTACCCGTCATCTACTCGAACACGGTCGCCGCCAGATTGCGTTTCTCGGTGACGAGCGCTTGCCGGAAATCACACCGCGTTTTGCAGGCTATCGCAGCGCACTGGCCGAACAGGGCCTGACCCCCGATCGAGCACTGCTGGTGCGCACCGAGTTCGAGCTCGACGACGCTTATCGCGCAGTCAAGGCGATGCTCGCCAAGGGCGCTCGCCCGGATGGGATCTTCGCGGTATCCGACGTAATTGCGGTCGGCGCGATCCGGGCACTGGCCGATGCCAGCCTGCGTGTGCCGCAGGACGTGTCGGTGATCGGCTTTGACGACATCGCGCTGGCTGCCTACAGCCATCCATCACTGACCACGATACGGCAGGACCTCGCCCTGGGCGCACGCCTGCTGGTCGACAAGTTGATCGCCCGCAGCAACAACCAGCCGGTGAACACCACGGTGATCGCACCGCAATTGATCGTGCGCGAATCGGCTTGATCAACGAAACCAGAACACCAGCGCCGCCGTTGCCGCCACCAGCATCACCGCCAGCACCCGATAGTTCTGCCACAACGGTACCGCTTGCAGCGCCAGCGACTCGGCGCGGAAGAACGCCGGCGTCCAGCGCATCGAGTCATCCGAGCGCGGATCGGGATCACTGAACAGGCTGACCAGTACCAGCGTCGCCGAGCAGGCGAGAAACAAGATCGGGGTAATGTACAAAAAGTGCAGCGACCACGGTGCGCTGGCCATCACGTTGAAGTAGAACAGGCCGAAGCCACCGAGCACACCGACCACGATGCAGGCCAGCGCACCGGTGGCATTGGCACCGCGCCAGAACAGACCGACCAGAAACAGCGCACAGATCGGCCCTACCGCATAGGCCAGCACCGCTTGCAGATACTGCCAGAGCGAGGCGAAGCGCTCGATCTGCGGCGCCCAGTACACCGCCAACACCATGAACACCAGCGTCGCGATACGGCCGGTACGGACCAGTGACGCGCCGTCGGCATTGGGGCGCAACGGCCGGATAAAATCCATGGTCAGCAGCGTGGCCGCCGAGTTGAAGGTGCTGGCAATCGACGACATGATCGCCGCGAAAAAGCCCGCCATCACCAGCCCGATCAGCCCATGCGGCAACAGGTCGAACACCAGGGTCGGATAGACCAGATCGGCGCGTGCCAGCTCGGGGTACAGCAAAATGGCGCAAGTACCCGGCAACACCATCAGGAACAACACCGGCAACTTCAGAAACCCGGCAAACAGCGCGCCCCAGCGACCATGGTTTTCATCACGGGCCGACAGTATCCGCTGCACCATGAACTGGTTGGTGCACCAGAAGTAGAACCCGATCAGCGATGCCCCGATCAAAGTGCCAAGCCAGGGCACGCCGGGATCGTCGTTCGGGCGCACCAGCGACAGCTTGGCCGGATCGATCGAACTCATCACATGGTTCCAGCCGCCGGCCTTGTCGAACGCAAACCAGGCAATGAAGAACGAAGCGCCGAGCAGGATCACCGCTTGCACGGTTTCGGTGTAGATCACCGCGCGCAGGCCGCCGACCACGGTGTAGACACCGGCCGAAGCGGCCAGGATCGCCACGATCTGCCACAGCGGCAGGCCGGGCATCACCAGCTTGAGCATCAGCGCGCCGCCAAACAGGGTGCCGGCGGTATCGACCACGATGTTGAGGAAGATGGTCAGCCCGGAAAAATACAATCGTGCGCGGCGATCATAGCGGCGCTCCAGATATTCGGGCAGGGTGTACACCTTCGAGCGCAGCAGGAACGGCAGGAAGAACACGCAGAAAAATGCGAGCACCAGCGCCGCCATCCACTCGTAGTTGTACACCGAGATGCCGATGGCATACGCGGCGCCGGCAAGGCCAATCAGGGTGGTCGAGGAAATGTTGGAAGCCAGCAACGCCAGCCCGATCGTCGGCCAGCGCATCGAGCGGCTGGCGAGGAAATAATCCTCAGCGCTCGCACTGCGGCGCGAGGTGATCAAACCCAAGGCAACGATGCCGATGGCGTAGATCGCGATGATCGCCAGATCCATGCCACTCAAGCTGGTATCGATGTTCGGCATTGCCTTCCCCACAGTGCTCCGGTGCGCGGATGATGACATACTGCAATCGATTGCAGTTGCTGCACTGCAACGAAGTCACTGAAACCAATCCGGCCACCCACTTCCCTTTATCTGGGTTTATTCTACTTTGCCTGACGCTGAAAGCACGAATTTCAACTCTTTGCTTGCAATCGATTGCAAAACGTGCAGACAATGCGCGCCAGACGGTGGCTGACACCGTCGGAATCGACCTGGGAGGGCAACCATCATGAACAACATGCAATCGCATCATCATGGCGCACTGGTGCTGGCGATCGCCGCCGCACTGGCGTCGGCGCCGGTATTTTCACAGGACAACAGCGCATCGCAAGACAACCCGGACAACAGCCAGCGCACGCGCGTGGACGATGCGATCGATCTGGACGCGGTGATCGTCACCGGCACCTCGGGCAAGCGCACGCGGATGCAGGAGAGCGTTTCGAGCAGCGTGATCGGCATCGAATCGATCCAGAACTCGGCACCGCGCTCCACCGCCGAGATCTTCCGCAACATTCCCGGCATCCGTTCGGAAGCGTCCGGCGGCGAAGGCAACGCCAATATCGCGGTACGCGGGCTGCCGGTGGCATCCGGCGGTGCCAAGTTCCTGCAACTGCAAGAAGACGGTCTGCCGGTGCTGGAGTTTGGCGACATCGCGTTCGGCAACGCCGACATCTTCCTGCGCAACGATTACAGCCTGGATCGGGTAGAGGCAATCCGTGGCGGCTCGGCGTCCACCTTTGCCAGCAATTCGCCAGGCGGCATCATCAACTTCATCAGCAACACCGGGGAAGTCGAGGGTGGCAGCGCCGGCATCAGCCGCGGATTGCTGGAAGGCTTCGACAACACCCGCTACGACTTCCATTACGGCGCGCCGATCAACGACGACTGGCGCTTCCATGTTGGCGGCTTCTATCGCAGTGGCGACAGCGTGCGCGATGCCGGCTACACCGCCGAGAAGGGCGGCCAGATCAAGGCCAACCTCACCCGCGCGTTCGACAACGGCTTCATCCGCTTCAACTTCAAGCACCTGAACGATCGCGCGATCGGTATCCTGCCGATGCCGGTGCTCGCCGACGGCAGCAATGGCAAGCCCAGCCTCGGCAGCCTGCCCGGCTTCGACGCCAAGCACGACACCCCGCACAGCCCGTTCCTGCGCACCGATTTCGGCCTCGACGGCGAAAACAACCGCCGCGTCACCGACATCGACGACGGCATGCATCCGCGCAGCACGGCATTTGGTACCGAGTTGGAGTTCGAACTCGGTGGCGGCTGGAAACTGGCCGACCGCTTCCGCACCGCCGATACCGATGGCCGCTTCGTGTCGCCGTTCCCGGCCGAGGTAACCGGCGGAACTGCGATTGCCGAATCCATTGCCGGCGCTGGCGCAACGCTGGCTTACGCCAATGGCCCCAATGCCGGCCAAGCGTTCACCGGCCTGGTGATGCGCACGCATTTGTTCAACAGCGAGATCAACTCGCTCGACAACACCACCAATGATTTCAAACTCTCGCGTGCCTTCGATCTGGGCGAGGGCCGGCAACTGGACTTCGTCGCCGGCTACTACAAGTCGTCACAGACGATCGCGCTGGATTGGACGTGGAACTCCTATCTGCAGGAAGTGAAAGGCAACAACGCGGCGCTGATCAACGTATTCGCAGCCGATGGCACGCCATTCTCGCAAGGAGGTCTGTATGCGTTCGGCGTGCCATTCTGGGGCAATTGCTGCACCCGCAGCTACGATGTCGATTACGACATCGACGCACCCTATGCCGCGCTGACCTTCACCATGGATCGTCTGACGCTGGATGCCAGCGTGCGTCAAGATTACGGCAATGCCGATGGCAGCTTCGCCGGCACGGTGCAGGCGGCCGACTTCGATGTCAACGGCGACGGCATCATCGGGCAGACCGAGCGGAGCGTGTCGCTGGTCGATGTTGCCAATCAGAATCCGGTCAACTACGACTGGTCGTACACCTCGTACTCGTTTGGCGCCAACTACTTGTTCACTGACGACCTCGCCGGCTTTGCCCGGATCAGTCGCGGTGGCCGTGCCAATGCCGATCGCCTGTTGTTCGGCGTCGTGCAGGCCGATGGCAATGTCAATGCCCGGCAATCGGTGGATGTGGTCAAGCAACAGGAAGTCGGGGTGAAATGGCGTCAGGGCGATCTGAACGTGTTCATCACCGGCTTCCACGCCGAGACCAGCGAACAGAACTTCGAACTGACCAGCCAGCGCTTCTTCGACCGCACCTTCGAGGCCTATGGCGTCGAGCTTGAGAGTTCGTACCAGATCGATCAGTTCTCGTTCACCGGCGGCGTCACCTGGACCGATGCCGAGATCAACAAGGATCAGATCACCCCCGCGGTCGAAGGCAATACACCGCGTCGTCAGGCCGACTTCATCTATCAGGGCACCGCGGCTTACGAAGGTTACGACTTCCGTCTCGGCGTCAACCTCATCGGCACCAGCGCCTCGTTTGCGCAGGACAACAACGCGCTCAAGATGCCGGGCTATGCGCAAGTGAATGTGTTCGCCAACTATCGTCTCACCGACACGCTGGTTCTGGCGCTGGATGTCAACAACCTGTTCGACACGTTTGCGATAACCGAGTCGGAAGAGGGTTCGATCATCGCCGGCCAGGACAACATCATCCGTGCCCGTACGATACCGGGACGCTCGGCCCAGGTCAGTCTGCGTTACGAGTTTTGAGGGCTGACACGCAGCCATGACCGATCTGTTCACAACCGCCCGGCGGCAGTTCGCCGCCGGGCTCACCGAACCGCGTCGCGACGATGCACTGGCACGCTTCGATGCCCATGGCCCGCGTCTACTCGAGCTGTGGTCCTCGCTTTATGCCACGGACGGCACTATCGCTGAACCGCTGCGCTGCCTGCTCGCCGGTCTGGTGCACGCGATCAACCATCGCCCTACCGATCTGTACGCGCTCGATGCCGCGCGCCCCGCCGACTGGCTCGATCGCGCCGACATGATCGGCTACAGCACCTACGTCGAACATTTTGCCGGCACGCTCGATGGTGTACGCGAACGGGTACCGTATCTGCACGCATTGGGCATCCGTTATCTGCACCTGCTGCCGTTTTTGAAATCCCGCGCTGGCGACAACGATGGCGGCTTCGCGGTCAGCGACTACGGCCAGGTCGAGCCGACGCTGGGCAACACAGCCACTCTCGAAGCCCTGGCTGCGCGTTTGCGCGAGCATGGCATCAGCCTGGCGGCGGATTTTGTGCTCAACCATTGCGCCGACGATCACCCGTGGGCGCTGGCGGCGCGTGCCGGCGATGCACCCTTCCAGCAGTTCTTCCACGTGCTCACCGATCACGCGCAGATCGCGCGCCTGGAAGCCGACCTGCAGCAGGTATTTCCCAAATCGGCACCCGGCAACTTCACGTTCGTTGCCGAACTCGACGCCTGGGTGTGGACCACCTTCAACCGCTATCAGTGGGATCTCAATTGGAGCAACCCCGACCTGTTCCAGCACATGGCCTTGGCCCTGCTGCGACTGGCCAATCGCGGCGTGGAGGTATTCCGGCTGGATTCGGCGGCTTACCTGTGGAAACGGGCCGGCAGCGATTGCCGCAACCTGCCCGAAGCCCATGCCGTGTTGCAGGCACTGCGTGCGACCCTCGACATCGCCGCGCCCAGTGTTGCGCTCAACGCTGAAGTCATCATGCCGTTGCCCGCGGTGTCGCCCTACTTCGGCACTGGCGATCAGGCCGGCACGGAATGCCAGCTCGCCTATCACAGCAGCCTGATGGCCGCGAGCTGGGCGGCGTTGGCCGAGCAACGCGCCGACATTCTGGCTGACGTGATTGCGCGCACACCGGCGGCACCGGCCGGCTGTGTCTGGCTCAATTACGTGCGCTGCCACGACGACATCGGTTGGTGGGTATTGCGTGAGGAAGCGGCCGGCCACACCGGTCACGACGGCTTCGATCTGGCCCGCATTGCGCGCTTTTATGCCGGCAGCGAACCTGACAGCTACGCCGAAGGCGAGGCGTTCCAGAGTTCCGACCCGCACGCATTCCATGGCAGCAATGGCATGGCGGCGTCTCTGCTCGGCCTGCATCGCGCGCTGGCCGCAGGCGATGACGAAGCGATTGAGCTGGCCGTGCGCCGGCATCTGCTGCTGCATGCCATTGCCCTGAGTGCAGCCGGTGTCCCGCTGCTCTACATGGGCGATGAATACGGCCTTGGCAACCACACGGAATACCGCCGCACCGGCGACGACGATGGCCGTGAACTGCATCGGCCCGCCATGGACTGGGCACTGGCGCAGACGGAGCCTTTCAATCGCCTGCGCACAGGAATCGATCGCTTGATTCAGGCGCGGCGTCGCTGCGCCAGCCTGCGCCCGAGCGTGCCGATGGGTGCGCTGGCGTTTGCCGAACCCGGCCTGCTCGGCATCGCCCGCGGCACGCACTTTATCGGCCTGTACAACCTCAGCGCCCAGCCGGTGCGCGTCGATCCGGCGCAACTGCCGGCGCTTGCCGAGCCGCACTGGCATGACCTGTTGCACGCTGGGCCGTGCCCGGACCCGTTTGCCCTGTTGCCGTACGATCTACGTTGGCTGCAATCGCCATGAGTACGCGATCGTGAGCAACGCGCCATTGTTCGCTGCCATCGAAACCGGCGGCAGCAAAACCGTATTCGCGATCGGCAACGCCGATGGCGAACTGCTCGCCTGCGCGCGTTGCCCGACCGGCGATCCGCAACCCACACTGGCACAGGCGCTGCGCTTTCTGCGCGATGCCGCAACGCGCCATGGCGCATTGCATGGCGTCGGCATAGCCAGCTTCGGGCCGCTGCATCTACACCCGCAACAGCCCGCATACGGGCATCTGGGCGCCACGCCAAAACCCGGCTGGAGCGGCTTCGACCTGCTCGGCAGCGTGCAAAAACAGCTGTCCCTGCCAATCGCCCTCGATACCGACGTCAACGCCGCGGCCTTGGCCGAGCAGCGCTGGGGCGCAGGGCGCGATCTCGACCCGTTGGTGTATGTCACGGTCGGCACCGGCATCGGCGGCGGGGTGATGGTGCATGGCCAGCCGTTGCATGGCCTGCTGCATGCCGAACTGGGCCATCTGCGCCCACGCCGACACCCCGATGACCTGCACTTCAACGGCATCTGCCCGTTTCACGGCGATTGCCTGGAAGGCCTGGCCAGCGGCCCGGCGATCATCGCCCGCCACGGTGCCAGCCTGGCGCAGTTGCCGGCCGATCACCCAGCCTGGCGCATCCAGGCCGATTATCTGGGCCAGTTGTGCGCGCAGATCACGCTGGCGCTGTCGCCACAACGCATCCTTTTTGGCGGTGGCGTGATGCAGCAACGCGCATTGTTCGATCCGATCCGCGCACGCACACAACACTGGCTGGGCGGCTACATCGGTGCGCTCGATTGCGCTGCTGCCTTGCGCGACTACGTGGTGCCGGCAGCGCTGGAACCCAATGCCGGCATCCTCGGCGCGCTGGCGCTGGCGATCGATGCCGCGCGATGAGTGCGGTAACCGTTTGAAACCTTACTGCGCGACCCGGCTGAAGCGTGCCATCTGGGTCGAACTGCCGTGCTGCGGATGCACCGGGCCGATGTCGGAAAAGTCCACGGCATAGCCATTGCGCACCGCCACGCCCTGTGCCCACTGGCGAAAGCGTGCACGGCTCCACTCGAAGCGATGCCCCGGATGGCGGCGTTCACCCGGCGCCATGCCATGCACGCCGTTGTATTCCTGATTGGGCGTGGTCACCAGCACCACGGCCGGACGCATGCTGGCAAACACGGCGCTTTCCATCCGCCCGAGCAGGCGCGGGTCGAGATGCTCGATGGTTTCCACCAGCGCCGCCGCGTCGAAGCCCGCCAGCGTTGCATCCGCCACGTCGAACGCGCCATGACGCACCTGGATGCGATCGCCGGGATACGGCAAGCCAATACCCAGCACCGCACGCGCCTCGTGCAACACCGCTTCGTCGATGTCGAGGCCGATGATCTGGGTGAATTGCGCTTCGCGCGCCAAGCGCAACAGCAACTCGCCGGGGCCACAGCCCAGATCGAGCACGCGCCGCGCGCCGCTGTCGCGCAATGCCTGAACCACGGTATCGAGGCGCAGTTCGTGCAGTTCGCTGGCCATTCAAACGCCTTTCGTTTTGCGACCGCCCATCAGGCTAACACCCTCAGCGCAAGCGGGGGTCCGTCGTGAATGATCGTTGCTCGGATTCAAGTGCCGCGGTTCCAAGATCGCCATAGCCTGCCGCTGCACCTGGCCCGCCACCGTGCCGCTGCCGTGTTCGCGGCGCTGGCACTGGCAATTGCGTTGAATTGGGTTTGATCTGGCGCCCC
>Ga0210021_1004529_pt1 | contig 10576 bp, 10 predicted proteins | sample CryGeymeta201517_FD_183981 | JGI IMG/M metagenome (GOLD analysis project Ga0210021, IMG submission 183981) | Groundwater microbial communities from Crystal Geyser aquifers in Utah, USA - Crystal Geyser metaG 2015-17 (SPAdes) (version 2) | ecosystem: Environmental > Aquatic > Deep subsurface >... | reverse complement strand
TAAATCAATTTCGCAATTTTTTTCATTTCTTTTTCTTTCATTCCTCGGGTAGTTACAGCTGGCGTGCCGAGTCTTAAACCAGAGGGTTGAAAAGGAGAGGTATCGTCAGGAATTGAATTGCGATTAACCAAGACATCGGCTTTTTCAAGTTTTTTCTCCGCTTCCAATCCGTTAATTTGAACTCCTAAAAGATCGGGAGAATTTTTTAGGTCAATTAGCATCAAATGATTATCCGTGCCGCCAGTAATCAGATTAAAGCCCAATTTTTTTAAGGATTCGGCCAAGAACTTAGAGTTTTTAATAACTTGCTTTTGATAAGTTTTGAAATCTGGTTGTTTCGCTTCAAAAAACACTTGGCTAATGGCGGCAATGGTATTGTTATGCGGTCCGCCTTGCATTCCCGGGAAAACCGCTCTGTCAATTTTTTCCGCCAGTTCTTTCCTGCAAAAAATCACGGCTGCCCGGGGGCCCCTTAGTGTTTTATGCGTGGTGGTCATTACCACATCAGTATAAGGAAACGGTGATTGATGAAGTCCGGCGGCAATCAGTCCGCTAATGTGAGAAATATCAGCCATATGATAAGCGCCAATTTTTTTGGCAATCTGACCGAATTTTTTAAAATCAATTTTGCGCGGATAAGCCGTTGCTCCGGAAACAACGATTTTAGGTCTGTATTTTTTAGCCAGATGTTCAATCTCCTGATAATCTATCAGGCCGGTTTTTTTATCAACTCCGTATTGAACTACTTTATAAGCCAAGCCGGAAAAATTCACTTTGTGACCATGAGTTAGGTGCCCGCCGCTGGCCAATGACATTCCCATAATATCTACCTGCCTGTTTTTTTTGAAAACTGGTGCTTCCAACAGAGCCAAATAAATTTCCAAATTAGCCGGCGAGCCGGAATAGGACTGAACATTAACGTGCCAATTTTTGCCCAATCTAAAAACCTGCTTGGCGCGTTCAATTGCCAGTTTTTCAATTTCATTGTAGTACTGATTTCCCGGATAATAGCGCCGGCCTTCGGTGGCATACCCTTCAGAATATTTATTCATTAAAGGAGAACCGACAATTTCCATAATTTCTCTTGAAACGAAATTCTCCGAGGCAATTAAATTAATTGTCTCTTTTTGCCGCCTGATTTCTTTTTTTATTAAATTTTCTAAGATTTTATCTGACATTAACCTTAATAATAGTAAATAAACAGCATTTCGGCAATAAACTGGATTTTGCGACAGATTTTAAAAATGTTAAAATAGAAATATGCCAGACATCCAAAAACTTCTTCAGGATTATCTTAATTATCTGGAAATAGAAAAAAATCGTTCCCTTAAAACGCGGGAAAACTATAAGCGCTACCTTGATGCCTTCATTAACTTCTCTAAAATCAAAACCGAAAAAGATATTTCGGCTGAGAGGGTTCGGGATTTTCGGCTCCATTTGGCTCGACTGGAAACTCCCAAGGGAGAAAATTTAAAAAAGACTACCCAGAGTTATTACATTATTGCCCTGCGCAATTTTCTTAGATATTTAATCAAGCGCGATTTTGGCGTTTTGTCTCCGGACAAGATTGAATTACCAAAAATCCCCAGCCGACAAATTGAAATTATTGACTATAAAGATTTGGAAAGGTTATTGGAGTCAGCCAAAGGTTCTGATTTGCGCGGTCTTCGCGACAAAGCTATTTTAGAAGTTTTGTTTTCCACTGGCTTGCGGATTTCCGAGCTCTGCAGTTTAAACCGCCATTTGGATATTGACCGCGGCGAAATTTCGGTTCGGGGCAAGGGCGGAAAATTAAGAGTGGTTTTTCTTTCGGCATCAGCCAAGAAAGCCCTGAAAAATTATTTAAATAAACGCACTGACACCGAGGAGGCGCTATTTATAAGTCTAACTAAATCCAAAAAACCGAAAATTATCGGCAGAATTATTCCCCGGACCGTTCAGAGAATAGTTGACTTTTATGCTCGTAAGGCCGGTATTCCGGAGCATGTACATCCTCATATGCTACGTCATCTTTTTGCCACCGATCTTCTGGTCGGCGGTGCAGACCTTCGTTCTGTTCAACTGCTACTGGGCCATGCCAATATTTCCACTACCCAAATTTACACTCATTTAACCAATAAGGAACTCCGGGAAATCCATCAGGCCTTCCACGGAAGAAGGAGAAAATAAATATAAAGAGACATAGCCGCAATTCTTAATTACTATAGTATCTTGCGATCGCGGGATAATATAGTACAATCAAGTAATGAGGAAAGGAGGTATTACTCTAAAAATATTAGAGGCCGTTAGTGATTTGGCTATAAACACAATAGATCTTTTTGAGGTCTTTTTAAGCGTTGGTTATGGGGCCTCTTACGGGAAATTTCAATACGAACTTTCCAAAAAACAGAGAGAAAGAGACCAGAAGTCCATAGAGAGAGAAATGAAAAATAAGGCCAAACAAAATTATTATAATCTCATTTATCAATTAAAGAGAGGCGGGTTGATAGAAGAAAAGGAAAAAAATAATAAAAAGTTTTTTATTATTACTAAAAAAGGAAAGGGGAAATTATCTTTTTTAAAAAAACAGCACAAAGAAAGCTTGCCAGAGGTCTCCTATTCAAGCGAAGAGAATAATAAATTTATTATTTTCATTTTTGACATTCCAGAGAAAGAAAAAAGGAAACGAGACTGGCTTAGAGAGGTTTTAAAAAAATTGGGGTTAAAAATGATTCAGAAGAGTGTTTGGATTGGAAAAACGAAAATACCAAAAGAATTTTTAGATGACTTATTTAAATTAAAAATAATTGATTATGTTGAGATTTTCGAGATTACTAAAGCCGGAAGCCTAAAAAATCTTGTTTAGTTTCAGATTATATACCTCATTCACTTATTACTATAGTAGTTAGTTACTATTTGTTATAGTAGTTAGTTACTATGTTATTCCGCGATCGCGGAATAACATAGTAAAATAATTAGAAAAATAATTAGAAATTAGATTTATAGTTTTAGATTTATAGTTTTAGTAGTGGTAATTTAGGAGTTTAGTAGTAATGATTATGTTTGGCGTTTGGCGGTTGATTTTCAATAGAAGAGTTTGAATATAGGATTGTGCCCTCGGGAGGATTTGAACCTCCAACTCTTGCGAGATAGCGTTCTAAACGCTACGCGTATTCCATTTCCGCCACGAGGGCAAAATTTAACGGGGTTGACTTTTTAATAATTTTATGCTATGTTTGAGGTAGTTTCAAGAAGAAACATAGAAGCAGATTGACGCGGATTATCCAATTTTAGAAGTGGATAAACGCGGATATTATCTTGAAATAAGGTCTTTGATAATTTTATAAGGATTAGAAATAAAAAACAAATTTTAATTGGCCGATTGGCCGGAAAGGAGGAAAAAAAATGTTTATATTAATTGTTATTACAGCGATAATTGGATTGGTTGTTGGATGGTTAACTTATAACCCTTTTTGGGGTTTAGCGACCTGGGTGCTATTGGGTGGAGGATTTATTTTGCAGGGCCTCAGAAAAATTCTTGCTCAGCCGCCCCACAAAGCTATTAGGACAATTTTGGGAAAACGTCAAGATAATAAAGTCGTAAACGAAGGATTTGGTATTTTTCCTCTATATCCTTGGTGGCACGGATTTATTCCGATTAACGTAACCAAGGTGAATCAAGATTTGCCAGAACAACTTGTCCGAACGCCGGACCGGGCTGAGTCGAGTGTTCCAATCTCTCTAACCTGGACGCCAAACAAAAATGACCCTAAAAGTCTTATTGAGTTCTTGAATACCGGTGGAGAGAATGGCGTTAAGACCATTCTTGAAGATATTGTTCGAGAGCGTCTTAGGGAATGGGCTTTTTCTATTGATGAAGGCCCGAAAGATTGGCAGGAGTTAATGGGTGCCAGAGAGGAGGCAGTAGCGATTCTTCTTAAGGCTATTGTCGGTAAAGAACTTACAGCTATCCCTACTTCGGCTCAAAGCATTCCGACCTCAATTTGGCTAAAGTATTTTGTTTCCCCTCGCAAAACGTTAACTGAGAATGAACAGAGAGTAGTCGGAAAAGATTGGGGAAACGTAGATAAACTCCTCTCTACTCTGGAATCTGAGAATCCTGACGAAACAGAAAAAATAAAAAAGGCAGTGGAGGACAGGCGAAAAGAAATTAAATTAGCTCAGCAAGGTAATGGCAATTTTGCTTTCTCCCAACTTGGTATTATTCTCAATCGATTGAATATAGGAGAAATTAAACCAAAAGGGGAACTTGCTAAAATAGCAGAGATTGAGGCTAGGGAGACGCAAGAACGGAAAGGAGAAGTTTTTGAAGTTGATACCGACCTTATGAAGGCCCGACGATTAGTTGAAGCAGCAAAAGAAAAAGGAGAAGACCTTTCTCTTCAACAAGCATTTCAAATTATTATGGAGTGGAAGGCGACTCGGGAAGGACGAGGTTTCACTATACCTGGCCTTTCTCCGGCAGTTGGAGAAATTTTGAAAGCTATTTTAGGAAGGGGGTGAAATGAATGTTTGAAAAAGCTCCAAAATGGGCATGGGGGTTAGTCATAGGAATTGCAACTGTTTTTTTTATGGTTGGTGTCTGGTGGATAAAATCTGAAAAGCCTCCGGCTGAGGCGCGGGTGGCGGTGGCAACCCAGATTTACCCCAACTACACTTTTGAAGAAGGGGTAAATCAGATTCGTGTGCCGCTGATTTCTGTAGGACAGCAACTTACTCGGGAGGCTGGCGGTTGGGTGATAACGCCTGCTGGTTCGGCTTACAGAAATGATTATGAAATTCCCATCACTATTGAATATATAGATGGGAGAAAATTTTATCGCGAGCCGAACAAACCGGCCTGGGATGGAGTAATTCCGGCTAATAGTATATTCCGCCTTTATGGTAAAGAAGGTGAATATGCTACGGTCACAATAAAAAGAGGAGTTTACTAATTTAATTAGTAAACTTCTCTTCTCAAAAGCCGTTAGGTATTATCTAACGGCTCTTTTTTTACCCCATTATTTTTAAAAGTATTAATGCCACGCCCTTAGAAATTAAAACTATTACAAAACCAATAACGGCGTACGTAATCGTCGTTTTACCGCTTTTGATTTTTTCCGGATTATCCCGGCTAGTTAAAATTTGAAAGCCGCCGACTAAAATCATTATTGCCAGAATCGGTACACTAATATAAATAAGATAATTTAAAACATTATTAATTATTTGAATAATATTTTTTGTGCCTAAGGGATTTTTAAGTTCAAGAGAGGGACTTCCTCCTACGGTTTGCGCTAAGACTTTATTATTTATTAAAAAAACTAAGCCGGAAAATATTAAACTGACCAGCCAATAAAAAGGATTTTTTATTTTTTTGAAAATATCCGGCATCGGTCTTGGGGAGGTTCGGCCTCCAAAAATTCTCCGGAGGCCGAACCTCCTCCTTATTAGGCGCCCGGAGAAACCAGGAAATTTCTGATGATTACTTCAAATCCGACCGCCAATAAAGCAACGGCAATGGCAACTGCCGCATAAATAATCCGGCTTTTGGCTTTGCTAACTTGTTCTGGGTCACCGCCAGCCGTTAAATAACTAAAGGCGGCAAAAATAATAAACATCACTGCGATAACAAAGAAGATAATATAAATCCACCTGATCACACCTTTTAAAACATCCACCAAGCCTCCGACAGTTGTCGGACCAGTCTGCTGTATTCCGGGGATTTGGGCGACTTGGCCAATGGCGACATTTCCTAACAACAATAGACCAATAGTTGAAACCACAAGAGATAATTTAGCAATTTTTGACATTTTCATTAAACATTAATTTTGAATCCTCGACCTTTTTGATTTTATTTTTAATTTATTATTTTCTTAAATACCAATAGGGCCTTCTCTGTCTTCTGGCCACCAACCCTTGGGCGGCTGCCACGGAGGCGCCAATCCTTTTTGTTGTTGAGGTTGTTGAGTCGTCTCATCTTTTTGTAGTAGGAAGTTTTTAATAATCGTCACTGCTCCAACTGACATCAAAGCAATGGCAATAGCAATGGCTGCGTATATTATTTTGGTACGAGCGCTTTTAATTTTTTCCGGATTGCCGCCAGCCGTCAGATAGGTAAAAGCAGCGAACAAAATAAACATCACCGCAATAACGAAGAAAACAATATAAACCCACTTGACAATGTTGGCAATAGCATCTAACAATCCTCCAGGTGTTTTTATCGGCGATTCCGGGGTTCCCAATTCTTTGGCTTCGGGAATAGCGCCGGGGGTAATGGCTCCAACCAAAAAAGGCAAAAATATGAAAAAAATTATTAAGCTGATAAAAATAAAATTTTTCCCGGACATATTTAAGGCGTGATAAACGCTTTAATAATTTGAGCCGCGCCGACTGAAATCAAGGCAATGGCAATGGCGACTATGGCCCAGGTAATCTGGCTTTTTGCGCTATTAATTTTTTCTGGATTACCCTGGCTGGTCAAAAAATTAAAAGCCGCCACAATGATGAAAATAACAGCGACAATAAAGAAAATGGTATAAGTATATTGAACAACCTTTGCCAGAATTCTAAAGATGTCACTCGGCTTTTTTATTGGTGAACCTTGAGCTAGGTCTTTGACTGCTCCTTGCCAGTTCTGAGCCAAGACCGAATTAATCAAAACAGGCATTAATAAATTAGTCGTTAGCGAGATAACGAAAATTCCTTTTAAAATATTTCTTTTTCTTATTTTCTTCAACAAGTTAATTTATTCCAGGGGCCGATTCTGCCACCGGTAAGTAGCTTTATTATCATATCAATAATTAACCAAGAAAGCAAGGCAATCAGAAGCCCGACCACCGCGGCCGTGACAATCTCTTTGCCTTTGGCTACTCTTTCGGTTGAGCTGCCAGCGGTCATAATCATAATCCCGCCCACCACAATCATCACCGCAGCCAAAGGAATAACAATATACATTAGAAAATCAATGATATTTTTAATTAACTGTCCTAAATGGCACCAAGTGCAAGGAGGTGTGGTGCTAGTGCCGCAAGGAACTAAGGCTGCTATCGTTACCAACGGCAGCAGCGCGAAACTGACACTAAACAAAAACGTAAAACTGACGCGAAATATTTTAGCGATATAACTCATTAATTTCATTTTCCGCTTGTCTTAGGGCTTGTTCCGGACCGAGTCGGCCGCTCAAGATTAATTCTATCATACTGGAAAAAGTTTGTTTAACAACGGCGCTATCAGGTTGTCTCCACGAGCGGGCTGTCAAAGCTTGTCTGGTAAAAACTCCCAATTCAGGGTCATTTTTATATTTTTCTATCAACGAGCGAAGGCCTGGCGGTTTTTTAACGGCTTGAAGATAAATTTCGGATATTTGAGGATTGGTCGTTGCCGAGAAAATGAAATTCCAGGCCAAATTTGAATTCCGACTTTGATTGGAAACGCTTAATCCCCAATAATTGGCATAATTAATTGGCGTGCCCTGAACGCTGTCAAAGGGCTGAAGCATCAGACTAACACCGATATTCAAATAAGGATTTTTTGCTTTAATTAAAGGAAGGGAGGAGGCGTAATTAAAAATAATGGCAGTTGAGCCCTCGCTAAAACTATCCAAAGAATAACGCAGGTTATTATTCCAAGTATAGTAAGGACTGGAAGGATTGGCGAATTGAAGGTAAAAATTTAAGGCGGATAGTCCCTGGGAACCGAAATTTATCTTTCCGTACTGGTCAATCATTTGACTGCCAAATTGAAGCATTAAAAGACTTAACAAATTCGAGGCTGAGTTGATGTTTTTTTCCGAGCCGCCGAGAGCCGCTGCCGGCTTAATAATTTGATTAAGAATATTTATTTGCCTTAACTGAGGAATCAAATTTTGAAATTCCTGCCAGGTCTTTGGCATTAGAGCAATGTATTTGGCGTCAAAAATATCTTTATTATAAAGAAGAGCCAGGGTATCGATGTAAAGAGGTAAGGCATAAACCTTTCCGTTAAGCACAAAGTCTTGTTCAACTACTGTCGGAAATAATTGCCGGAACTGGCTTAAAGGAAGGAATGTTTCGGGGACCGGCGTAACTTTGTCATAATGTTTTGGCAGCCAGCTGCTGTGGAACATAAAAATATCCGGCGCCTGACCAGTGGCTAAGGCATTTAAAAGAGTCTTTTCGTAAACATCTGTATCGTCAAATCGGCGGTAATTAATTCTGGTATTTTTATCTATTAACGAGTATTCCTCAATTATTAATTGAATAGCGTTAGAATCATCGGCTTCGGAGACCCCCCAAAAATTAAGTTCGTTTTGAGAGCCGGTTGACAGCCCAAAACCGCCACCGCCTTGCTTTTTTAAGCCGGGGATTACCCCTAAGAGAAGTAAAACAAAAAACAGGACAATTAAGCCAGCGATGCCGATGATAATGATTTGATTGCGAGTGAGATTCACTAATGACTATGACTATGACCTATGACTATGACAGTTTTTATTTTGTCATCGTTATTGTCATCGTCATTATTTTATAAGCATACCACTCCCGCCACCCTATCTCCTTCTTTCAGTTTCATAATCCGGACGCCGGAGGTGGCTCGGCCAGCGGTCCGAATGTCGGAAATTTTAGTTTTGATAATTTGTCCTTTGATGGAAAGAGCCAATAATTCTTTTTCGTCAGTAATAATTTTGGCATTAATAATGGCTCCGGTCTTTGAGGTTATTTTAGCGGTTTTTATTCCCTGGCCGCCGCGACTTTGAACTTTATATTTTTTAAGCGTTGTCTGTTTGGCAAAACCATTTTCCGTCACCACCAACAACTTGTCTCTTGTCTCTTGCTTCTTGTCGCTTGTTTTAATTATATCAAGTCCAGCCACAAAGTCATCCTTTTTCAACCTGATGGCCCTGACGCCCGAGGCGTTGCGGCCCATGGACCGCAGCTGCGATTCTTTGAATCTGATAGCCTGGCCTTTGGTTGTCGCCAGGATTATCTCATCTTTACCCGAAGAAAGTCTTACCCATTTAAGTTTGTCATTTCCGACGCTTCGGTCGGAACTCCGACCCTTTGGCGTCGGGGGTTTTTGAAGATTAATGGCGATAAGGCCGCTGCGCCTGACGTTGGCAAAATCTTCAAGCGAAGTTTTTTTGATGACGCCATATTTGGTCGCCATTACAAGATAGCCGTTTGTCCCTTGTCCCTTGCCTGCCTGCCGGTCAGGCAGGTCGCTTGTCGCATAAGCGATGATGGCGCTGATTTTTTCGTCCGGGGGAATTTCCAAAAAGTTTTGGATTACTTTGCCTTTGGCCGTGCGGGAGCCAGCCGGAATTTCATAAACCTTGGTTTGGAAAGCCCGGCCCCGGTCGGTGAAAAACAAAATATTGTCATGGGTGTCGGCTGAAATGAAATGGGTGATAAAATCTTCTTCGCTTACTTCTGAACCGAGAATGCCCTTGCCGCCTCGGCGTTGAACCCGAATGACGGTCGGAGCCACTCTTTTGATATAACCGCTTTGTGAAAGAGTAATCACGACTTTTTCTTGGGGAACCAAATCTTCTTCTTTAAATTCTTTGAGCCCGCCAGCCACTACTTTTGTCCTCCGTTCGTCGCCGTAAACTCTTTTTAATTCCACCAGTTCGTCTTTGACGACGTTAAGAATTTTTTCCGGGCTTTTCAGTAATAATTGCAGTTTATTGATTAATTTTCTTTTTTCTTTTAACTCGTCCTCAATTTTTTGGCGTTCCAGGGCAGCCAAGGTCTGGAGCCGCATTTCCAAAATGGCGTTGGCCTGGATGTCGGTAAAACCAAATTTTTTAACCAGATTTTGATGAGCTTCCTCGCGGTCTTTCGATTTTTTGATGGTAGAAATTATTTGGTCTATTACTGACAATGCCTTTGATAAACCCTCCAAAATATGGCTTCTTTCTTTGGCTTTATTCAGATCAAATTTAGCCCGACGTTCCACCACTAATCGGCGATGTTCTATGTGAGCTTCCAACACTTCTTTGAGCGACAAAAGTTGGGGCTGAATGCCGTTGTCAACCAAAGCGATCATATTAAGATGAAAATCTTTTTGTAGGTCGGTATGTTTATAAAGCTGGTTTAAAATTTTTTGAGGTGTGACGTCGTTTTTGAGTTCAATGACAATCCGCATTCCCTCCCGGTCGCTTTCATCCCGCAGGTCGCGGATTCCCTCAATCTTTTTTTCCTGAACCAGTTCGGCAATTTTGATGATAAGTTCCGCTTTATTGACCTGATAAGGAATCTCTGTGATTACAATATTGAATTGACCTTCTTTTCGTTCCTCAATTTCAGCTTTAGCCCGACAGGTAATTGGCCCCCGGCCGGAAATATAAGCCTCGATGATGCTTTTCTTATTATAAATAATGCCGCCGGTGGGGAAATCCGGTCCCTGAACGAATTGCATCAATTCCTCGGTGTCGGTCTTAGGATGGCCAGCCAGATAAATGAGACTGTCAACAACCTCGCTCAAATTATGGGGCGGAATATTAGTGGCCATTCCAACGGCAATGCCCATGGAACCATTAAGTAGGAGATTGGGAAGTTTAGCCGGTAAAACCTTTGGCTCCTGACGGCTGGAATCATAATTCGGTTGCCAGTCAACAGTC
>Ga0210021_1004509_pt1 | contig 10613 bp, 18 predicted proteins | sample CryGeymeta201517_FD_183981 | JGI IMG/M metagenome (GOLD analysis project Ga0210021, IMG submission 183981) | Groundwater microbial communities from Crystal Geyser aquifers in Utah, USA - Crystal Geyser metaG 2015-17 (SPAdes) (version 2) | ecosystem: Environmental > Aquatic > Deep subsurface >... | reverse complement strand
TGGAGTGACACGCCAGAAGGGCAAGATGCCGCAATATTGATTTTACGGCAGGGGCTGGTGAACCATGCGTTAGTGGCAGACTTTGAAGTGAATCTTTCAGCTACACTAGTTGAGCTCTCACAAATCGCTTAAAAACATAGAAACATATAACCATATGAACAACAAAAAACAAATCTATCTTGTCGCTAACTATTCCGCAAAACCCAAAAACCCCAAAATGACTCATGTTAAAGGGTATATGAAGGACCCTGCCAATCTCGCGTGGGATGAAAGCGTTATTGTCGTGCGTGGGTTAAAACCGCGAGATCAGATGAACTCAAGAGTGATTTTAAATAATTATGTCGTTTTATGAAAATCTATAAAACTGACTAGACATTTCAACGAATCTACCTTTGGTATTTCTACCTTAGGATTTAATGACTCTCTACGTCTGTAATCGGATAATTCTTCCGATGTAAGGGAGTAAAGATCATCTAGACCTTTACTCAAAATGTTTACTGCTGCATTTAAGTCTCTGTCGTGCTTAGTTCCACAGCTTGGGCATTCCCATTCTCTGACAGATAAATCTAAAGATTCTAGTTTATGACCACAGCAGGAGCAAGTTTTAGAGGAAGGGTAAAAAGTATCTATCTGGTGAAATGTTTTGCCATACCATCTGGATTTGTATTCTATCATTTCAACTAAAGTAGACCACGAAGCATCTTGAATAGATTTGGCTAGTTTTCTATTTTTGATCATGTTCTTTACTTTTAGACTTTCCATAACTATAGCATCGTGGTTATTTACTAGCCAACTGGATAAGTTATGATAGATGAACTTTCTTTGGTTAGTTACTTGTTGATAAAGTTTAGCTACTTTAAGTCTTGCTTTTTCTCTGCGATTTGATCCTTTTGCCTTACGACTAAATGCTCTTTGAGTTATTTTTAGTTTCGCTTGGGTTTTACGAAACCATCTGGGATTACTGATTTTCATGCCATTACTCATGATAGCTAAATCTTTTAGTCCCAAGTCAATACCGATACTCCTACCGGTATTTTGTTTCAACTCTAGTGGTTCTTCAACTAAAATTGAAACAAAATATTGGTTGGTTTTGTTTTTAGAAACAGTTACTGATCTTAAGGCTCCAGAAAATGGTCTATCAATTACCAGTTTGATAGGAGACATTTTAGGTAATTTGATTCTTGAAGTCTCAAAATTGACACATTCATTAAATTTTAAACACTGACCAGGAATTCTAAATGAATCATTAGAAACTCCTCTTTTCTTGAATTTGGGTCTACCCAGTTTAACTGCCCTCTTTTTAGAGAAAAATTGTTTCTTAAATTCAATCCAGTCCATTCTTTTTTGTTGAAGCCCATAACTAATTACTTCTGATAAAAATTCTTTACCCGGAAGATCTTTAATGAACTTTTCTTTTTGTGGCATACACGGGCCAACAAAGTTGTGGTTAAAAGAAGCAACAAATTGATTCCATATGAATCTAACTGCACCAAAATTACGGTCTAGAAAACTAGATTGTTCTTTAGTGGGATAGATTCTATATTTGAATGCTTTTAAAACTAACTGCGTCATAATTTATATTGGATTACATAGTTTATTTATCGTTTAATTCTTTTATGATTAAAATTTGTTGTAAGTTTCTTGGTCTATATAATTCATATAACCAATTTTTGTGGAATTTACCGGCATACATTCCCAGTTCCACAAAGTCATTCTAGTTATTTTAAGATCATCTGCAAATTTTTTAAGTTTACCATATAAATTATATTAAAGTTATATGACTATTTATGGTAATTTAAATTTAGTGCTAAATACTTGATGAGTAGCATGTTCCAAAAAATGTATGCGGTTAAGAAGAAGAGGGTAAGAGACCCTTCACTTCCGCCACCCCCAACATTGTTAGGGCAAGTCAAAGTTATCAAGGATGTAACTATGGGTGTTGAACAGTTACAGCACATAGTACAGCAACAAGGAGAGTTGATAAATCAGCTCAAATCCAAGCTAAATCACGTCAATTTTCGCTTAGATTCGCTCACAAACTACGTGAAAAACAACAGAAAATAGTCAAAAACATTGCAGATTTTTGTTGACACTTACCCTGATATTTGCTACAATATTCACATAGCAGCAAAACTTGGAGTTAAAAATGATGAAATCCCTAGATTCCGACACAAAATCCGCTGGAATGTTTGCTTGGGCCGCGATGCGAGATGCTCGCGTTCGCAATGAAGCAGGGAAATCACACTTTACTTCCCGTGAAATTATCCGCGCAGAACGCATGAAATTGGGCTTGGAAATGGTATACCACTGCAAAGCAGTCTACATTAACTTTAGAAAAGATTTTATTGCAGTAAAAGTTGATGAGCCGCAGGTAAGCGACCGTAAAAATCTTGCCCTGCTTGAAAAAGATTACGATAACGAAGGCGTTATCAAGCTGAAAACAAAACAAGGGTTCGTTTACCGCATTCCAAAGGCTTGACTGGCAAGCCTTTTGGCTGTATAATATACACTTACGCAGAAACAAACCAGGAGTTTATAATGGCCACTGCAATAAAGCAAGTTAAAGAAGCACTGGAGTTCACAGTAGATCAAGTGTCTAAGCTCAAGAACGGCCATATTATGGTGCGTAAGGGTTATTTTTACCGCGGCGGCATGAACGCTGACAAATTGAAAAATTTCGTGCTTACTAAGCTACTTGAAAATGGCATTGTTGCCAATGTCATTGATTATGGTGATCATTGGGCTGCATTTATTGGCGGTGCAAGTGTTGCTCGTCAGTCGCACTTTTACGTGGAACTTGCTTAAATACGGATACGAAAATGAGTACACTGCTTCCTGGTCAATACATGACTGTTGATGTCGTTGCAGCCGCAATCATAGCGTTTAAACAAAATGGCAACAAAATTGAAAAATACAGTTATCCTGGCACTCCAGCTACTGCCCTCACTGATGCAGTTAGCCCAGTGGTATCTAATCGTGATCACATTAACCGTATTCTTGAAAATGTTGAAACTATCCCCTCGGAAATGAGGGTAGAGGCAGAAGCTTGCATTACATATTTGAAAAATTCCTTACTTATGTCTGTGTTGAGCGGAACTGTAGTTACCTCGTTTTTCAAAGCCCTGTGTAATGCAATTGAGGATGAAGTGTCAGGACGTAGCTCCATTGGAATTTTGCTGTATGCTCCCAACACATATTACACTGCTTTGAAACGTGACGAGGTTAAAGAAAAAACGAACGAAAACACATTCACTAGTCAAGTGCTGGGAAAGGTGAGCGACAAGATTAGTTTAGATTTTGTGTTGCTGGAAAAGCGGTATATCCAACGTATGGACTGCTATTCAGCGTATGGGCATGACGGGCACGGTAATCTAGTTAGCTTTTTGACCAAGCATGAAAATCTGGCTGCTAGTGGCAAAATTCGTGGCAAGGTTAAAGCCGGTGGTGCTGACCGTTGGCACAATAACGCTATCGTCACTTCACTGAACTTTGTGAAGGTTGTGGAATAGCAAGAGACTGTTGCTCTGAAATGGTAGATACTGCATTGGATAACTTTTTTACATCGTCGTGAATTCCAATGATCTCTATTTGCTGAAATATTGAAAAAATAAGAGATACTACTGTAATAAACAGCACTGCATAAAACACAGAATTTTCTGCAGTGCTGGGTTTAGATCTCCGATCATCATTTGAATATCTACCAACGCGAACTCCATTCGTCGATGAATCTTGGGTCACAATCTTATTAATACGGTCTGTTGACTCTTTAATATTTTGAAAAAGAGTATTCGCTTGCTCAATATCGGTAATATGGGTCTCATCCGTGTTAACTCTATTAGACATAATATTTTTACTTATTAGTCGGAGTGGTTACTATTCCAGACAAATAATCTACTCTGGCAGATAACTTTGCATTTTCAATAGTTACAGTGTGAAGCTCTGATCGTGATGTTTCTAAACTGGTGCCTAATCGTTCAACCAGAACCTTTAACTCTCCAACTTGAGTTGACAAAAACTCAACTTCTGCGGTAAGTTTTCCTACTTTACTTATCGCATCGTTACGTTCAATCTCGATAACATTCATTCTTGAAACAAGTTTATCGCGTTCTGCTCTCAACTCATCACGCTCAAGGCGATATGTGGCAAGCATGTCATGATACGATGCGTTTTCTTTAACTTCCTTGTTATCAGCAGAAATTCTGCGACGTATAATCGACACAATGTAGGCAATGACCACACCAATCGAGGGAATACCCAAGGCCCAGTTTGTCAAGTTGTTAGTTATTTCTGCGTCTAAAGTCATGTGATCAAATGTCGTACTATACTATTATTTATCGATGGCAGTAGAAACCATATATGCGCAGACATAACACATTTACTGCTTACCGCATTGCTGGCAAAAAACTGTTAAGTCACGGTAGAACAGCCAGCATGCCATAAATGCTGTGATAAAGTGAGATCCACCCATTGGCAGAGCTTGCTCCTGCAATCGTGTCAATGTTATTATAAGGGCACTGCTTGACCATGCAATGACCCCAACGCCAGATCCAATGGCAACAATATAACGATTGCTGGCATTGTAGAAGACTCCGAACCACGTCAAAACCACGTGGGTGGCAAACAATATGCCGCATTGTATAGTAATTCTGTCATTTATACTATCATGCGATACTCCCGTAAATATTGGGAATTGGTTTGACGCGAGAATTGCCCACACTATCCACAACAAAGAGCCAATCATCAATGCTATTCTGACAGGCATAGTGTCTGAGTGAATTGCAGAATACTTGAATTCTTGAAAAGTTAGCCTTGCCATATCGTGAATAACGCTCCCGTTAAGTATTTATCCCCGAGCGTAAAACCACTGGATCTTCAGTCCAGTGGATGTAAGCGAACAAATCATCCTTGTTCAGCTATGTATTTAGCTATTGTTTCAGTTTATGCATCTCCTGTAGAACAAACAAAGTAACCAGATGACCAAAATATATGTTTCTCCCATTTGATGGTTTTCTTAAATATATAATATTGGCATAAATAATAGCATGAAACAACTACTCGCATACAAATACCGGATTTACCCAACGGAAGACCAACAAGTCCTTCTGAGTAAAACCTTTGGATGTAAACGAGTGATCTTTAACCATTATTTGAACGAACAGCAAGTTAGATACAAAAACAAAGAAAAGAATATCCTTCGTATTGGTCAACTTGACTGCTACGGGGAAGCAATGAAGTCGCAAGCAACAGGCGATTTGGAATTAAAAACTCCATTGGCCCTACAGAAAATGACTAGTAAAATCGAGAGACCTGACATATGCTTGTCAGTTGGTCATAGGAGTGGGCAAGCTACACGATCTTTAGTCGTGTAGCAGTTGACACGGAAGCGTTATTTTTTGCATAACTGCCTTAGTGGAAGCGGGCGTAAACCAAAACCTGGTCAGTGGAACAATATATTGTTGTTAAATAATGCCTCGCCGTACCCCGTTATAGTGTTTCGTAGTATGTTGTTTCGTCTACAACGGGTCACTTTAGCTAGTATCTTTCAAATATCACCATATATACGTAATACCTCCTCTACAGCAGCGTGACGTTGAATGTCCTTTCCAGAAAACTCAACACCACAAATAAAATCATGCCCAGCAAAGTTTGCAGAACGATGCTTGAAATCAATGAGTCCGTTATCTCCCTCGACTCTGTCAGTCTGCCTGATGTCACCAGTTACCACTAGTTTGCAGTTTTCTCCAATGCGGGTTAATAACATTTTTAGCTGGCTTGGGGTAGCATTTTGCATTTCATCAGCAATGATGAACGCATTCTTAAAAGATCTACCGCGCATAAACGCTAGCGGCGATATTTCAATAATCTCTTCTGCTAGCATCTGTGTCAATTCAGCTACAGAGTAATATTCCTTCATAACGTCAAATATAGGCCTTGTCCACGGTGCCATTTTTTCATTAAGATCACCTGGCAGGAACCCGATTTTCTCGTTTTCAACTTCAACGGCAGGGCGGGTAACAATTATTTTTTGTATAACTCCTTCTTTGTATGCCTTAATGGCTGCTAACACTGCTAGCATAGTTTTTCCAGTTCCGGCTGGGCCGGTTGCAAAAACTATTAGCTTATCCTCATCTTGCAATAGCTCAATGTATTCCTCTTGAGCTACACTCTTTGGAATCATCGCAACTGTTTTACGTTGAGCTACATAAGACTTAAAATTAAAAATGTTATCGATTTTTTCACTTGTTTCCGCAATGTGTGCTCTACGTGATCCCCCTTTAATAGCAGCTGATTTGCGTGATTTTACTGGTTGTGAAACTTCCATTTCTCTTGCATGTTGCGCATACTTACGTTTTGCCAAAATGTTATCTCCTAAAATTTGTAGGAAGTATGGGATCATCTACCTACAAAAATATTTACCGGCAAATCAAAAAAGCAAAACTAACATATATAAAACCTGAAAAAAAGGTTAAATAAAAGTCTTGCCACCATACACTAAGAATGTTCACCCTCGCGCAAAAAGATAAATAATAGTAAATACGAGATAATCTATGGCACAAACTTTGCAGGCAGCGTTAAACAATGTTAAAGACATTTATATGTCAGAAAGTTCATTGGCGACACTTTTAGACTTTGAACGAGTGTTGGATGAACTTGATGTATATGCTTTCGCCAACTGGAAGAAGGGCGAGTTGATTGCTGGTCCAGAGTATGAGAAATACTTTGTTTCATGCACTTTTATGTGGCCGTACAAACAAATGCCCGATCCACGCGGTGGTCAGCAACTTTTAAACTATAACTGTGAAGTGTTGTATAAGAAAGATGAGCTAGAGTATCCAGTCAAGCCAAAATCTCCTGCTGACTTTAGGCCGGGAACTAAGATGGCAAAGACCAAAAAAGTTCCTATTTGGGTTCTTACCATCACCATGCCAAAATCTCTCATATCTGACATTGGCAGAGGAACTGTTGAGTTAGAAAACGAGATTTTAGATGCCGCTGATTTAGAGCAGTCATATGATGAGGGAGTTGACGAAGAAGAAAATAAAGTTGAGGATCAGTTTTCGCCAGACGCTGGAGCACCACAGCAGCAACAAGGTATGGCGCCAGGTGGAATGCCACAACAACAGCAACCTGGTATGGGAGGCATGTAATATGAACCAGCTAAGTGAAGGTGTTGAAATGGGTGATTTGACAAGATTAGTTCAGCCAATCTTGTCAATAGATGAGTTCCGCAGCAAAATGGGTGAAGATAAGGATATTATCGTAGTTGGATTTACTGTGATGGGCAAGTCTCCAGCAGACGACATCGTTAGCTTTATTGAAAAAAGTTACGATTGGATTTTAGATGCTGATGTGAGCAGTGGTGAAACTGAAGATGGCAACTATATGGTATTTGCTGAGTTCGAACGTACAAAATCCGCTCCATCTCATATTATGTCGATGATTACTGATCTAGTTAACTTAACTGATCAAGAAGTCAAAGATTGGCAGTTTACTTATTACAAACATAGTACTGGCATTCCGTTAACAGAGGAAAATCTCGTTAAAACTATGCTGCTAACTCCTGAATCGTATAATACTAAGGTAGAAGCAAGTGCCGTAGACGCTATAAAAGAGTCAACACTACTTAATCAGTACAGAGCAATGGCTGGAGTTCGTGTTCCAGCAGCAAAAATAGTGGACATGCAGATTTTAAACATGCAACGCGCAGCAGGGATAAAATAATGAACGAATACGGTTTTGATTTTGACTTCACTCTCGAAGAAGTTCAGCAAATACTTCCTCACACTCAAGATGTGGAAGAATGGTACGTTGCTTTGAGAGATAATCTCGGGAACTACAACATCAACACCAAGAGACGGGTTGCAGCATTTATGGCGCAAACTGCTCATGAATCAGCAGGATATACTAGACTTAGAGAAAATCTCAACTACAGAGCCGAATCATTGATAAAAGTTTGGCCATCACGATTCAATAAAAGCAACGCATGGACTTATGCCCACCAGCAAGCTGCTATTGCTAACAAAGTTTACGCTGATCGTATGGGCAATGGTGGGGAGGCAAGTGGTGATGGATGGAAATACAAAGGTCGTGGACTCATTCAGTTGACTGGAAAAGATAACTATCGTGCATGCAGTTTAGAAATGTATGGCGATTTGCGGTTGCTTGACACCCCAGAAATATTAGAAACTGACCGCGACGCAGCCGTTAAATCAGCTTGCTGGTTTTGGAACTCTCGAAACCTAAATCCATTAGCAGACACTTCTGACATCAAGACTATGACTAAAAAAATAAATGGCGGGTATATTGGATTAGATGAACGGATCAAACTCTTCACCACTTCGATGACTGTTTTTGAAACGGCAGAGGGATTAGCTAATGTTTAGTTTACCTATTATGACTTTTCTTAAATCGACAGCCTTTAAATACCTCATTGCTGCATTAGCTATTGTTGCTGGATTGTATTTTGTTTACAACAACGGGCAGCAAAATGTTCAAGATAAATGGGATGCTGAAAAGATTTTAGTAGCAGCGCAAATAAAAGCGTTAAATGAAAAAGCAGCATTAATCACCACAATAGAAGTTACTAAGTATGTTGACCGCGTAAAAACAGTAAAGGTTAAAGGCAAAACTATAACTCAATATGTTGACCGTTTTATAACCGTCGAGTCTGACGCAAAATGTGTCATCCCGAAAAACTTTATTTTGCTTCATGATGCGGCCGTAACTAATACGGTTCAAGGCACGGGAGAAAAAAAATGAGAGTCCCCTCTATACTATTAGCAGCACTATTTTTATCGTTGGCAGGTTGCAGCACTGCTCCGCCAGTTAAATATTCTTTCCCAGACGCACCAGCAGAGTTGATGGCTGCTCCAGAACCGTTAAAAACATTGAGGCCAGCCGAAAGTTTAACAGGGGTTACAGTTACTGATAGTTCAGCGTCAGATGCTAAACTGTCAGAAGTTCTGAAGACAATAACTGAAAACTACAAGATTAGTAACCAGTATAAAGAGCAGATTTTATCTCTTCAAAACTGGATCAACGCACAAAAAGCGAATAACCCGTAAACTACTGCTTTTGACTAAATACTGGCAGGATACTTATTACGGTCATTCTATAGACAACTGCTATACAGGCAAATGACAGGTAGTATGAGTTTTGATTTTGCTATCTAATACGAATCTACAATTTGTAGATTAAACTAAGTCATTTTTATGTCAGACAAATCAGTTAATAAGCGAAAAGATGATGAACATTGGGTAAAGACCTACTGGAGGCCTGCCATGGCATGGAGCTATTTCGTGGTATGTTTGTTTGATTTCTTGATAGCCCCTATCTTCTTTGCTTGGTTTTCGTGGATTACTAAGACTACTCTAGTCCAATGGCAACCTTTAACAGTGCAAGGTGGCGGACTGTTTCACCTTTCTTATGGAGCTATTATTGGAGTAACATCATGGCAAAGGAGCCAAGAGCGTATTAAAGGTCCGTATTACGGGCAAGGTACGTATTACGGGCAAGGGCCATATCAGAATTCATATGCTGGGCAGAACGCGGATAGTACAACTCAGCAAAACTACCCCTTATCTCAATCACCAATACGTGTGACTGACCCAGATTCTGACCCAGAAAGGTAATCAAAATATTTGACTTTTCTGGGTGTGAAGTTTAAAATGAACGCATGAACCATTATGAAATTTTGGGTGTAAGTAACACCTCTACTGCAGACGAAATCAAAAAAGCCTATCGTAAACTGGCTAGTGCCCACCATCCTGACAAAGAGGGTGGGGACACTAAAAAATTTCAAGAGGTGCAGGCTGCATATGCTATCTTGAGCGAACCGCAAAAAAGAGCACTATATGACGAGGAACTTGCAGGAGGCGGGCGGCCACAGCACTTTTCCTTCCATTCTAGGAACATGGGTGGGCGAGGGATGCCAAATGATATTGAGGAAATGTTACGCTCGTTTATGCAGAACGGCGGTGGAGGAAATGATTTTGGTGGCGGACCATTTAATCCATTCGCTAATAGCCCACCACGACAGCAAAAAAATCAAGATGTAAGAATCAACTTTCAGATTGATTTGGCAGATACCCTGACAGAGCAAGTCAAGACTCTTGACATTAAAATTCCGGGTTTCCCTGGAGAACAGATTGAGTTAAAACTCCCGCGAGGAGTTTTTCATGGTGCTGTTATCAAATACCCAGAACTGGGTGGAAAGGCTATAAAAGAACTTCCGAACGGGGATTTGTATGTTCAATTTCATGTGCGGCCGCATCCAGACTTTGACTTTGATGGAATGACACTGATTACTCAGTTGACTATCAATGCGTTAGAAGCTATCATAGGGTGTGAGAAAGAGATCACAGGGTTGGATGGCAAGGTATTTTCGATTACAATTCCGCCAGGCACACAGTTTGGAGCAAGATTTGGTATCAGAGATCAAGGCTTGTATCACACTAATATGCCAGGCAGAGGGAAACTGGTCGTAATGATTAAAATCAATGTGCCAACGAATCTAACTGAAGATCAGATGAAAACAATTCGTGACCTGCTAGTGACACGATAACTATTTTATACAAAAGGATATTATGATTAACTCAAGCCCAGAAATTGAA
>Ga0210021_1004494_pt1 | contig 10654 bp, 5 predicted proteins | sample CryGeymeta201517_FD_183981 | JGI IMG/M metagenome (GOLD analysis project Ga0210021, IMG submission 183981) | Groundwater microbial communities from Crystal Geyser aquifers in Utah, USA - Crystal Geyser metaG 2015-17 (SPAdes) (version 2) | ecosystem: Environmental > Aquatic > Deep subsurface >... | reverse complement strand
AAAGTATCAAGGCCAATGCCAGAGGCTTTCGCAGCTTCGAGAACTATCGAGTCGCCATCCTGTTTCAATGTGGCAAACTCGACCTCAAACCCTAATGTTTCACAAGAATTCACGAAGAACCATTTTAGTTATGGAGAAACGCGGGAGCCGATCAATGGATACATTGCCGCGACCGATGGAATTTTCGACCTGCTATTCCAGCAGGATCAAATCAACGCAGAATCAACACATGCGCTGATCGACTGCTTGCGGCGGCAGGAGCCGACACAAGCGGCAAAAGAACTGACCGCATTTTGCCAGTCGGGGACAATCGCCCGTTTCACCCGCGATGACCTGACGCTTATTTTGGGTTTACGAGAAAGGAACAAATAGCCATGCAATGCACCACCAACAGAAAGAAGAAACTCACCTTGATCACCGACAATCGGAAACGGGGCGGCGAGGGCTGCGTCTATCGCGTCGCAGGACATCCGCGCTTAGTGGCCAAGGTGTATCACCCGGCTAACACGACCGACAAAAAGCGCCGTAAACTGGAAACGATGCTGGCGTCGCCACCGAAGCGCTTTCTGGCTTCGTCCAAGTTGGCATGGCCACGGGACTTGCCCTTCAACGAGGCTGGCCAGTTTATCGGCTTCACCATGGCCGCAGCCAAAGAAGGTTCCGACGAGCTTTGCGCTTTTACGCACAAGACCCGGCGATTGAGGCACCACCCGCAAACCACCCGCCGAACCTTTTACCGTATCGCAATCAATCTCTGCCGTGCGCTCGAAAGCGTTCACGATCTGGGGCATGTCGTCGGCGACTTCAACCCGAACAATATCATGTGCCGCGAAAATGGCGCGGTCACACTCATCGATGCGGATTCGTTCAATATCCAGAAAGAGGCCTCCTACCTCGTCTATCCTTGCGAGGTTGGGATGAATGACTACATTGCCCCGGAGATTCAGAATAAGAATCGCCGGGAGATTACTTGGCAGAAGGAGCACGACTATTTTGCGCTCGCCGTGCATTTGTTTCAGATTCTGTTGGAAAATCGGCATCCCTTCTCGGCGACTCCCAGAACGGGTGTTGCCCCCGCTGAGTATGCCAGCAAATTGATCGCACAGGGGACGTATCCGCATGTCAGGAATGCGGAAACGAAGCATGACGACCTGACCGACATCCTGCCGGAGCGGATTCGAGCGGCGTTTCGGAAGACTTTTGTCGAGGGTTTTCAAGACACGAGCAAGCGGCTTACGCCGAAAGACTGGATCGTTTTGCTCAAGCGTGAGCTGAAATCGCTCAAGCAGTGCCAGGCATGCCCGGAGCAATACGAAGGCAACGCCCCGCATTGCCCCTATTGCGCAGCGGTGTCAGTAAGTTTGATGGCGCAATGCGGGAACGTAATCGCCGCGCAGACACGGCGCTTGTGTTCGTTACCTGCCAAGGCTTTTCGGGCATTGGCAAACTCAATGCCCGCCAGAAAGCCGAAGCCTTCAACCTCGCCAAAAATGCGCCTGCCCAAAGGAACGAGTCGTTTCGCTTGCTTGTATTACATGACGATGGTCATCATTTTTGTCGGAATTCCAGTGATAGAGGATTTCAGGAACCATTTAAATCGCTCAGAAAATGCAGAGGATTCGGCGCAACAGGCAGTACACGCAACCCCGTTGAATGCGGCGGCTGTCGCAACGCCGAGGCAGCGCAGCGCGCCCGAGAAGACAGCGGAGCAAGCATTCATAAAATTGGTGGCGCAGATAAATCGCGCAGCGATTGTTCCCGCCGATCAAGCCAACATCCGGCAGTCACCCGATGGAAAACGGCGATACGAGTATGTCTCGAAGGCTTACGCAAATAGGCGTGATGCCATTGCCGAGTTTGATTTGATCGAATTCAAAATTGAGCATTTCCTGTCAAATACTACACACACGGCAGAAGTGCCTATCCCAGAGCTGCACGAACGTTTTCTTCAAGGTTGCCACTTCCGCTCAGGTCGAGAGTCGTTTCTGGTCGTGATCGAGCACGGTAGGAGCCGATACCGTGTCGTATTTATCGCAAAAAAATGGCCTTAGAGTCAGTTGCTCGCTTATATGGCAGTTCGTGAAGGGAATTGACTAATCAAGAAATATAACTTTTTTCCCTCTGCCCCGATCTGTTGCAATAAATGTAACTACAACCAACCCAAGAATTAGACCATAGGCGTTTGGCTCTGGAACAGAAAAGCTCTCGTATCCGTTTGTAATATAGACTGTTCCATTCGTGGTGTTTGTGCCAGTTGCGTTAGCGAAAGAAACCGACCAGCGACTAACTGACGCATCATCAAAGAAATCGTCTGAATTTGACAGCCCGTCAAAAGGCATGCTCCCGCCGACCCTATACAACACCAGTTCGAGCGAGATTAACTCTTGATCCTGAAAGGACTCTCCTACTCCGAAAAGAGACATTGAGACCTCATTTGTTTCATTGTCTAAAAGCAGGTCGCCCAGTGGTAATGCAGCCGAAAAACCCGCTTCTGGAACGTTCATCCTAAATTCGGAGATCGCATCTCGATACGTGAAAATCTCCCCATCGAACTGTCCTTCCGTAGAGAAATCAACCTCGAATTGGAATAAAACCGATTGCCCAACTTCAAAGGCTTCTGGCATATCGTCCTCGACAAAATCAAAGACAGACTCGTAGTCAAAACTGCCCATCGACTGCGAGAAGGCCACGAACGGAAAAATGATGAGGATTAATGTGGGAATTAAAGTCTTTGACATGGCTTTTAGATTAAACGGAAAAGGACATTTTTAAACTCAAAATCAATTCGAGTGCTTTGTCCAGATTAGTTACATGTATGTGCCGAACTCATCTTCGACCTCCAGTAATTTAAGTCGATGTGAGTCATGTTATCTTTCATCTGCTGTTACTTGAATCGTCGACTGAATCATGAAATTGAAGAAGCGCGAGGAGAAGAGGGATTTCTTGAAATATTGGAGGTAAAATTATCGGGCTCTTTGACTTATCTGTGTATGTGATTTTTATAAGACCAAGCCCGTCGATCTCGCACTTCAGAATACTCTCAGCCGAAAATTGATGACGGCGAAAACCGGAATTATAGAGAAATTTACCATCTTGATATTGCACTTTTCCCTTCAGTCCAAGGATTATTGCCGGAATCAAAATTACACCAACAACAAGTAACGTAATGAAAACCACGTCCCACAAAATATGCCCATCATTAGTTCGACCATTGAATGCAGAAATAAAGCCGATGACTGCAAAAAATGAAATAATGAACCAGTAATACACTGATACGCCAAATTGTTTTTCAGTGATTTCGATTTGACCAGCAACCAATTCTTTAGATTTGCAATACAGCCAAATTCTAAATCCGCGTGCGACACCAAATAAGATGCATGGTATCAAAACCCAAGCCATGATTGATAGGCTCATTACTTTAATGACTTGATGCCGTAATCTAGGCCTGAGCCAAATCCAGAACTCAGTGAAGAACTCGTAATCGTGTTAGAAAATCCACCTCCTGACCCCGTCACAAAACGAGTCGCGTTATCAATGCGTGTTAATGGAGACAACAATCTATCCGATACTGCATTCAACTGTCGCCCAGACAAGATACCCGTTGAAGACAATCCTGAGACGTACCTCGAACCCGATCGAAGCCCTGAATCTATTATCCGATTTGATAACCCCGTCAAACCATTCGAAAAAGTTCCAAAACCAATAGTACTGACTGAGGACGTTCCTCCTGAAATTAATTGCTGCCCAGGTCTTATCCGAGACATCGAAGAAGAGACTGAGAAGCCACTTCGCCTGTTGTCGATATACTGTGTTGCGGTATTTCCAATAACACCTCCACCGAAACCTAAAAATCCGACTGTGGCTAAGTTTCCTGCCCCTACAAACGCAGAGGCACCCCCAAGCAGGCCAACGCCACTTCCGATTAAAGCTCCAGAAATTGCCCCACCCACAAATGCACCACCAAATGTAGTATGTGGATCACCATCGAGCGCAGCAACAGCCCCACTTATAACTCCTCCTACTAAACCGCCAACGAGAGCCGTTAACGCGGGGTGTTCACCATTGGGATCAACGTATTTCAACGGTGAATTATTCGCATAGGCATACCAGTTCAGCCCGCCATCGAAGCGAGCAGGGTCACTGTTGATAAACCGTTTGAGTTCCGGCGAGTAATACCGGGCACGCATATAGATAAGTCCATTTACATCGGCTTGAATGCCGAATTGCCCCGCGTAGAGATAAGGTGTATCAGTCGCGCCAGTGCGGTGTGTGATCGTGCCAAAGGGCGAATACTCCACCCGATCCGAGACTATGCCGCTTGTGTCTGTCAGCGCGATGGTGCTACCGGACTGGTCGAAGTGGTAATACGTGGCTTCGTCATTTTCAGCGACTTCATACAGCAAACCGATGCCGTAAACGTAGCGAGTAATCGTGCCATCTGGCTTCTCACGAATGAGCACTCTAGGCAAGGCATCACCGTGAGGATCAATAACGAAACTTGTCGTGCCGCTCGCGTCAGCTAGTGCGATGCGGTTGTTCTCGGCATCGTAATAATAGCTTGTGTCGCCGACAGCAGTTAAGCGATTTCGTTCGTCAATATTATAGCTGACAAACGCTTCGACACCGGGTAGAGGACCACTGGTCATGTTGCCGTCTAAGTCATGAGACACAGGAGCGGTATTCCAAGTGGCCACCCTATTGTCTAAATCGTAAGTTGCATCGAAGTTAGGAAGTGAAACTTCCTGTGGTTGAGGGATGCGGTAGCGCCAATTGATTCGAGAGTCGGCATCATAGCCGAAACGGGTGTATGCGTGGAGTGCGCTTTGCCCTGCACCGTATTCAAAGAAGCGGTCTAGTTCGTCGCCGTCAGTATATTCGTTGACGCGGCTGGTGCCATTGGGGCGAGTCATGCCGACCAAACGGCCTGCCGCATCCCACGTATAACTTGTTACGCGGTTCGACCAGTCGGTAACGGTTGAGAGGCGATTTTGAGCGTCATACGCATAAGTGACTGTTTTATCATCTGGATACTTAATCGTCTTGAGCAGGCCATTTTTGAAGTAGGTGTATTCCAGTTCGTTACCGTCTGCGTCGGTATAAGTAGCCACTCTATCCATATCGTCGAAAGTGCGAGTGAGCACGTCACTACCTTCCGTCACGGTGAGTGGGTTGCCATTATCGTCAAAGATGGTGGTGATTATACCGACCGCATCTGTCTGGGTTTCAACGCGTCCGGCATCGTCATAGACGAAGCTTGTCGTCTGGCCAGAAGCTTCCTCGACGCTATCCACTTGCCCTAAATCGTTGTAAGTTAGAGTCGTCGTGTTGCCGAGTGGGGTTTGGGTCATCAGCGGTTTGCCATTGTCGTCAAAGGTAAACTGGAAGGTCTGGCTGCGCCGATTGTTCAGTGCGATTTGCTCCCCAAATGCATTGTGGGTGTAATCGACGGTATTATCTGCGGGATCGGTAAGCATCGTGCGTTCGCCGCGCTCGTTGTAATCGAATTCCGTGACGATTCCTTTGGGAGTCGTCACGGAAGTGCGGTTACCGTCAGAATCGTAAGTGAAGCTTGTTTCACGATCTAAGGGGTCGATAATCTTGACCACGCGTCCTGCGGCATCGTGCTCGAACTCAGTCACTCGGTTCAACGGATCGATGGTGCGGATACGCCTATCGTGATCGTCGTATTCGTGGGTTGTTGTCGCGGCTTCAGCCGTGCCAAAGGCTGTCGTTTCGGTAAGCACCTTACCTTGCGGGCTGTAGGTATAGCGTGTCACATGTCCCTCTGAATCGGTGGTAGTGAGCAGGTTTCCGGCAGAATCATAGGTGTTGCTCGTTTCTCCCAGGTCGGGGGCGGTCGTTTTTGTGATTTGACGACGCTTGTTATACTCGTAGGTCGTCGTCTTGCCACGTCGGTTGGTTTCCGAAATCAAATCTCCGCGTTCGTTGTAAACGAAGCTTTCACTGGTGCCATCAGGATAGCTGACGCTTTGGGGCATCCCGTGCGTTTCATCATATGTATAGGTGGTGGTCAGGTTGCCACTGGCGGATACGGCGGTCTGAGTGTGCAACTGTCCGTCTGGGTTATAGGTAAATTCGGTCACGCTACCTTCTGGATCGGTCACTAAATCCGGAAGGTTTGACGTGTTACCTGCATCATAGGTTAGAGTAGTGAAACGGTCGGAGAAAGTGCCACCCAAATCCTTGATCCGTTGCTCGGTGGGGCGGTGGAGGCTGTCATATACATACTCTGCCTTCAGCCCTCCCGGCAGAATCCGGCTAATTAGGTTGTGATCCGCGTCATACTCCGCGTCGATTTCGGCGGCACCGGGTGTCAGCGTTTCAATCAGGTGATCCTGGCCATCATAGGCTTTGACGGTGCGCTCACCAAGTGGATTGGAAGAGCCAAGGTCTCGGAAATCGGCACTGAAGAAATAAGTGTCTTCACTGCCAAGAGGATTCTTTTCCACATTTTCGCGACCGTTGAAGAACAGCGTGTATTCGCGAGCCGGATCGTCATCACCATGTTGCATGTAAACGCGATACTGGTCATCGTAAAAATTGCGGATCGTGACTTCATCTTTACCATTCTCGATGGCGACGATGAGATGCTTCTCCTTGTAAGCACTGCCCGTATTGGCATCGTGGTAGTGATACTCGCTCACATCACTTTCGGGGTCGGTGAAACTGACCAGATTACCATCGCTGTCATAGGCGTAAGAAACCGTTCGTGTGGTTGAGTCTGTAATCGTGCTGATGCGATCATTCGAATATGTGAAGGTAAGACGGCGATCATCGGCGTCTTTCACATAGTCGAGTTTACCATCCGCTTGGTATTCGACATTCAGCGTCTCACCAAACTGGTCGGTGATCGATTCAAGGCGATGGTCATGATCCGCATCGAAGCGGTAAATGTTTCCAAAACGTTCAGTCAGCACAAAATCACCTCCGACTTCTTCGACCAGAGTCGCACTCAGCCCAGCCGGAGCAATGAAACTGCCGTCCGGCATTCTGATGAATTGTAGCGTTCGTTTTCCGATTGTCACCGAAGCTGCATTGTCGAGTAGCTGATCAGTCGCCCAGTCTGTGATGAGTGCAGAGATGACCCAATTCTGGGCTGTTCTTGGCGCACGGTTATCGATCAAATCGTTGACTGCCGCAGCGGCCAACATCAAGGGTGCCGCTTCGGCTGTGGTGGTTTCTCCTAGCCCCGCATCGACCGCACTACGGATCGTGACCGAGCCGTTCCAGTTGTGCGTCCAACCGAATCCCAGCTCGGCTGAATCATCGACACGCCGTTGCGAATTATAGCTCCGACTGAAAGCGAGTCCACGAGGCGCAGAGTTACCCAGGGCAATGTCCGTGGAATCCAGCAAAAAGGCACCTGTTGCCATATCGACCGGATCCCAACTCGTGGGATTGATGAGTGATGGCGGGTTATAAGAGTAATAGGTGGGAGAGGCGATATTCTGATTGTAGACGGTAGGCGTGCTGATGGTTCCATAATTCGTGCTGTAACCTCCGTATTGCCCCGCGATGATCATGCCAATGGAGCTGCCGCGAATCTGCATGTAGCCCGTGCCCGTCCAGTCGCCTTCATCGAAATTCCCTTTCTGAGGTAGAATGATGAAATTACCGGCGCTTTGATTGAGGATAGCGCCGATAGAATTGAGGCTGGTTGCATCGTAACCAGTCAGTTCGCCGCGAATATCATTCACGTTTGCTGTGTTGTAAAAACTGGAAGAGTCATCAAAGTTTGCCCTATCGGCGAAAAAGACTCGGCCATTGTTACGATTGGCGGTTTCGAGCATCTTAATCGTCGAAACCGCACCTTTGTCCGCGCCTTGAGTTTGCTGGAGCACTCCATGCTCCATCGCGCTAGCAAAGTAGGAGCTGCTGAAAATGGCCGGATTGCCGGGTATAAAACTCCCTGTCCGATTCATGGATACGAAGGTTTGTAGCGGCACATCAATGTAAAAGCCTTCTTCTTGGCTCATGCGGCCAAAACGGTGGTAATTGAAGTAAAGCAGGCTGGGGTCGATTGTCGCACTGATACGCTGAAACAACTCGGTTTGATAAAGCCATTGCTGACCGATCACATTTAGCGTTTCAGTCAGAACTTCACGGCTCTCGTTGCCAAGGCCATCAGCTCGGTAGGCTTCGAGTTTCTTCTGGCGGTGATTCATCAACCCACCCGTGACATCAAAGCCATAAATGATCGCATAGTTGGCACCGCGTTTGTAGACGCGTCCGCCGTCATGACGGTTTCCGGCAATGAATGTCGTCGAAGGATGCGTCATGGTGATCCGCATATTGGCCGTCGAACCTACGGAACTCGATTCCTCTCCGATTTTTGTATCATCCAGCCAGAGAGCCGCACGAGTTCCGTTTGAACCCGTCGAGGAGTTGAGGGTTAGAGCCAACCGCTTTCCTTGCAGCTCAGCGGTGAAGAGCGTCACGTTCATCCGAGACGTGATATTAAAGTTTACCTTGGTCGCATACGCTTGGGGTATTTCGCCATAATTCCATGCCTCTGTCGAACTGGATGCGAAGGGCAAGCTTTGCGGCAAGCTGGCCGTATCCGGTATATCTTCACGGATCATGGCACGGCCACCGATGATTTCAAGCGGGGAGCGGTTCGGATAACTCGCTTTGAGATTGGTAAGTAATGACTGCGTGTCTTGAGTCAACCGCGTGTAAACCGCATCTTCGTCTAAATCTTCCGTATAGTAGTCTGGATCAACCCCTGACAGGGTGGCCGATCCGGCTGCATCCGCTATATAATCGGCTGCGTCATAACCTGCCTCGGTCAGGACATCCGCCAGAGGAGCCAAGTCTTCGTAATGCTTATAAGCCGGATCGAGCAGACGTGTCGAGCCATCGACTTCCACCTCAATCCAAACGCGAACGGGGTTGAAATTGGATCCAGTCGGGTTGAAGTTCGGGTTGCCCGTCCATCGAAGCATGTTTTTAACACCATTACTATTTGCGGCGGGTAACCATGAAAGCATGTCCATGTCATTTGCAGCATCAAGCGGAATCGTCATCGTTCCATAGTGATAAATCGGCGTATAGCCGCTTTCTGCAAGCAAAGCGGCCAGCAACGCGCACTGATCAAAATCGTTGCCGCTTTTCTCAATGAGGCAGAGCGCTGCCCCCTTGGTCAGGCCGTAGTAAGGAATGTGGTCGATTTCGTTACGCACATAATTATAAATCGCTACCGGATCGTGCCGAAGGCCTCTGGCGAGCGCCGCGATTTCATCGGTGATCTCATCACCTTCGGGAACGACTGGCACAGAAGAGCTTTGGGTGGCGTATGCGCCTAATGCTTGTGGCGGCTCAACGTAGTCCTCACCGGGGAGAAAGACCCAACCTGGTTCAGCATTAAGGTAGCCCGTTAATGCAGCCGATAGAATAAAAAAAGAAGTCCAAAGTGATTTCATAAGGGTTGATGCGTAAAGTGTTAGTTTTGTTGGATGATATTGCCCTCGGCATCGTGTCCTTGGGTAGTCGCCTTCGACCCCATGAGTTGATAGCCGCTTAACCAGCCTCGATCATCGTAATTGAAATCGTCCCTCAGTACGGATCGTATGGTGTCGTCAACCGTGGGGTTCGTTCGTGCCTGCCACTCGAATTTATCCAAAATGCCATCTCCATCGAAATCGCCGCTCCCGTCGCGGCTTAGATCGCCAAAGTAGAAGGTTTCCCAGTAATCCGGCAGGCCGTCGCTGTCGCTATCGACGAAAGTTTCGGCGACCGTGGCATTCATGGCAGCGTCCAGCTCAAGAGCCGTCGCGATACCGTCTCCGTCGTGGTCGGTTAACCCCAGCAGGCTGAAGGGGTCTGAATCGTATAAAAGCCTAAAAAACGCCTTATCTGTCCCGACGAATGGGGCAAACTGCCAGGCCTCAGGTTGGCCTGTTCCACCCGAACCGGAGACGCCTTTTATCGCGTAAAAGTATTGATCCCATGAAGCGGTCAAATCCATTGTGCCTTCAATCACGTAATAGACGTCGGGATTGCCCCAAAACTTGAGTTTAAGCGGCTGAGTGGGAGTCGTCGGGTCTTTTTCGATGCGAAAATCTTCCGGTACAGCCACCGCCGCCGTGCTGCATCCTAATGCGAGTATTCCAAAAATCGTGGTGTATTTCATTTTCTGCGTTTGAAAGGGGTTATTTGGCATCCTCGCCGCGAAGCGGAGTGAAGTTAATGAGCACTTCTTTAGCTTCCCTTGGCGGATTCGACTTTAAGTCCGCTTCACGTGCCGCTTGAAGCGTTCGAGAATTGAGATACTCAATCTTGAATTTTTCCTCGTTCGCCGAGTAGAAGCCAAGCAAAGCGCTAAGCTGGCGATGGAGCTTTTCCGGGATTTCAGCATCCCATGGGGCGTCCACGTAATATTCGTTATAATCCGAGGATAAACGAACCGGAGGGTATTTCCATTGGCTTTCGGCCTCGTAACCCAGTTCCTTAAACATTTTCATACGAGCCTCGTCGCCTTCTCGCGTGTAGCTGGTAACAAAGCCGAAATAATCATAATGAGGTGGCCCCGAACCTTGGACAGGTTGCAGTGATTGTTTAGATGTAGTCCAGTGGAGCTTCGGAGGGAAGTCCAGTCTGGAAGGTTGTTGGTTGAGGTTGTGGTTGGGAGGCT
>Ga0210021_1004463_pt1 | contig 10714 bp, 7 predicted proteins | sample CryGeymeta201517_FD_183981 | JGI IMG/M metagenome (GOLD analysis project Ga0210021, IMG submission 183981) | Groundwater microbial communities from Crystal Geyser aquifers in Utah, USA - Crystal Geyser metaG 2015-17 (SPAdes) (version 2) | ecosystem: Environmental > Aquatic > Deep subsurface >... | reverse complement strand
TGAACGGCTGGCCGATGGAATATTTGTAAACCATGGCTGCCAAAGTTGGCATTTTTGCAATCAGGCGGTGTGCAGATACAACACGGTGATGTTCGTCGTGGATATCCAGAGAGTCGTGATAGAACGCAGAAAGTGCGCCGACCACACCACACATAACAGCCATTGGGTGAGCATCACGGCGGAAACCATTAAAGAAATGGCTCAGTTGCTCGTGCACCATGGTGTGGTTCTTGATGGTGCTGACGAACGTTTCTTTTTCCTGTGCGGTTGGCAGTTCGCCGTGCAGCAGCAGGTAGCAGGTTTCTAAATAGTCAGATTTTTCCGCCAATTGGTCGATCGGGTAGCCACGGTGCAGCAGAACACCGGCAGCGCCGTCGATATAGGTAATTTTTGATTCAGTTGCGGCGGTCGACATGAAACCCGGATCGTAGGTAAACAGGCCTTTGCCGGAGAGGCTGCGAACGTCGACAACATCAGGTCCGAGAGAGCCTTCGTAAACCGGAAGTTCCAGAGTTTCTTCTATGCCGTCAACTTTCAGTGTTGCTTTTTTGTCAGCCATGGATAGGCCTCCTGCTGTTCAAAATTTAGCCTTAAATATAAGGCGGACCTAAAAAGAAAGGGCACAACTATAGGTTCTGAACTCCGTTTGTCAATTACCCAGCGGTCGAGCAGCCATAAGCAGCCGGGTCTAGTATAGTCCTGCTGCGATAATGTCACCTGATCTGTTGCATTTATGTACTGCATGCGCGATCGCGGCGCAGACTGTTTGTAAATCAACGGGTGGGTGACTATAATTTGTCGCGACCCGAAACTTGTGCAAACCTTGTACAAGGGTTTGGGTATCTTCTTGAGCCTGCGCTTAACTTCCCCCTGTTATGGGCGGTGTTAAGCCCAAATAAGAGTGTAAGAGCCGTGAATAGCAATAGACCTACAAATTTAGATCTGACTACTATTGAGCTCCCACTTCCCGGCAAAGCCTCCATCCTTCATCGTATCTCCGGTTTTATTCTGTTCTTCGCCGTAGCATTTATGCTGTGTGCGCTGGCGGCATCTCTGGAGTCAGCAGAAAGCTTTGCTGAACTGAAATCGGTGTTTGATAACGGTTTGGTCAAGTTCATCACCTGGGGCATTTTGTCCGCACTGGGTTACCACCTGGTAGCGGGCGTTAAGCACCTGTTGATGGATATGGGAATTGGTGAAACCAAAGAAGGCGGTCGTACCGGAGCCATCATTACCTTGGTACTTGGCGTGATCGTAATCGTTCTGGCAGGAGTTTGGGTATGGTAGCAAGTGTCACCAATTTGGGCCGTAGTGGCCTGTATGACTGGGTTGTCCAGCGTCTGAGTGCGGTCATTCTTGCGCTTTACACTCTGTTTCTGCTGGGCTTCCTGATTGCCTCTCCAGACCTGCAATACGGACAATGGCAGGGCCTGTTTGCCTGCACCTGGATGAAAGTATTCAGTCTGGCTGCCCTGATCTCAATTTGTGCGCATGCCTGGGTAGGTATGTGGACCATTTCAACTGACTATCTCAAAGCCGCCGCAATCCGTTTTGCGTTCCAACTGGTATGCGCAGGATTCCTGTTCGTTTACCTGGTTTGGGGTATCGACATTCTCTGGAGTGTGTAAGTCATGTCTAAAATCAGAACCATGTCCTTCGATGCCATCGTAATTGGTGGTGGTGGCGCGGGTATGCGTGCTGCGCTGCAGTTGACCGAAGCAGGCATCAAAACCGCATGTGTAACCAAAGTGTTTCCAACACGTTCGCATACGGTATCAGCACAGGGTGGTATTACGTGTGCCATCGCGTCCAACGATCCCAATGATGATTGGCGCTGGCACATGTACGACACAGTCAAAGGCTCCGATTACATCGGTGACCAGGATGCTATTGAATATATGTGTTCAGTAGGTCCTCAGGCTGTGTTCGAACTTGAACACATGGGCTTGCCATTTTCCCGTACCGAAGAAGGCCGTATTTATCAGCGTCCTTTCGGTGGTCAGTCTAAGGGTCCTAATGATCCGACTCAGGCTGCCCGTACATGTGCCGCCGCTGACCGTACCGGTCATGCTTTGCTGCACGCTCTGTATCAGGGCAACCTGAAAGGCGGTACTACCTTCCTGAATGAATGGTATGCCGTTGATCTGGTTAAAAACTCCAAGGGTCAGATTGCTGGTGTTATCGCCATCGATATCGAATCCGGCGAAACCAGCTACATCAAAGCTAAAGCCACTGTCTTGGCTACCGGTGGTGCTGGTCGCATTTATCAGTCAACGACCAATGCTCTGATTAACACCGGTGACGGCGTTGGCATGGCACTGCGTGCTGGTGTGCCAATGCAGGATATGGAAATGTGGCAGTTCCACCCAACGGGTATTGCTGGCGCAGGTACATTGGTGACCGAAGGCTGTCGTGGTGAAGGTGGTTACCTGATCAATAAAGACGGCGAACGCTTCATGGAGCGTTATGCGCCTAACGCCAAAGACCTTGCGGGTCGTGACGTGGTTGCCCGTTCAATGGTTCTGGAAATTCTGGAAGGTCGTGGCTGTGGCGAAAACGGCGATCACGTATTCCTGAAGCTGGATCATCTGGGCGAAGAAACCCTGAACGCCAAGCTGCCTGGTATTCTTGAATTGTCGCGTACTTTTGCTCACGCCGATCCGGTGAAAGAGCCCATTCCGGTTGTTCCGACCTGTCACTACATGATGGGTGGCGTGCCAACCAATATTGGTGGTCAGGCGCTGACTCAGGACGAAAATGGTAACGATGTTATCGTTGAAGGCCTGTACGCTGCCGGTGAGATTGCTTGTGTATCCGTGCACGGGGCAAACCGTCTGGGCGGTAACTCGCTGCTGGATCTGGTGGTATTCGGTCGTGCGGTTGGTCTGCAGGTCGAGAAAAGCTTCAAAGATGGCTTTGAGTCAGCGGATGCTTCTGAAGAAGATATCGAACGTGCCATGGCGCGTCTGAATCGTCTGAACAACTCCACTTCTGGTGAGTCTGTAGCTGCGGTTCGTGCAGATCTGCAGAAAACCATGCAGCTGTACTTCGGTGTATTCCGTGAAGGTCCGAGCATGGAAAAAGGTCTGGCAATGCTTGACGAAATCGGTGTGCGTATTAAAAACACCGTGCTCGACGATAAGAGTGGTGCGTTTAACACTGCCCGTATCGAAGCGCTGGAACTGGATAACCTTTACGAAACAGCTTACGCCACTGCCGTTGCGGCTATTGAGCGTAAAGAGTCACGCGGTGCGCATGCCCGTAACGACTTCACAGAGCGTGACGATGAGAACTGGCTGTGCCACTCATTGTACTTCCCTCAAACCAAGACCATCGGTAAGCGTGCGGTGAACTTTGCTCCCAAAACTATGGAAGCATTCCCGCCGAAGATCCGTACTTATTAATAGGGGAGTATTGAAATGTTAGTAAGTATCTACCGTTACAACCCTGAAAAGGATGCAGCGCCGTTCATGCAAGACTATGAGATTGCTCTTCCTGCGGGAAAGGATCTGATGGTTCTGGATGTTCTGAATCTGGTTAAAGAGCAAGACGTATCGGTTTCTTACCGTCGCTCCTGTCGTGAGGGCGTATGTGGCTCCGACGGCATGAACATCAACGGTAAGAATGGCCTGGCCTGTATCACGCCAATCTCTGAAGCAACCAAGGGTAAAATGGACAAGCTCGTGCTGCGTCCGCTGCCAGGTATGCCAGTGATTCGTGATCTGGTGATCGATATGGCACTGTTCTATAAGCAGTACGAGAAGATCAAACCTTACCTGGTGAATAACACACCGGCACCGGCGATCGAACGTCTGCAGACACCTGAAGAGCGCGAAAAACTGGATGGTCTGTACGAGTGTATTCTCTGTGCCTGCTGTTCAACTTCCTGCCCGTCTTTCTGGTGGAACCCGGACAAGTTTGTCGGTCCGGCAGGTCTGTTGCAGGCTTACCGCTTCCTGGCGGACAGCCGTGACACGATGACACAGGAACGATTGGCGGAATTGAGTGATCCATTCAGTGTATTCCGTTGCCGTGGCATCATGAATTGTGTCAATGTGTGCCCGAAAGGATTGAATCCAACGCGCGCCATTGGCCACATCCGTAATATGCTGTTATCCCAGCAATTATAGGAAAAGCACCACTGACGACCGGTGGTATTAGACGTAAGTGGGCTGGACACACAGCCCACTTACGTTGACAATTTTTCAAAAATAGACCTCACAAAGTTCTATTTTTAACTAAGCTGAATTTTTAGTTGAGGGAGCGGGGAATCCCCGGTTCACCTCAGAGGCCTTGCGATCTATCCGGTCGGCCCTCTATCCTGCCTAGCGCTAGAGTCGGTGCGTACACTCTGTGGGTGATTTCCCTCGTTTATTCAAAAACAGGGTGGTCGTACATGCACGAGCAGACAATGGAGCAACTTTGGAGCACCTCTCAGTTAGCTGGAGGTAACGTTGCTTATATGGAGGAGCTCTTCGAAACCTACCTCAAAGACCCCAATGAGGTTCCCGAAGAGTGGCGCAATTATTTTGATCAGTTACCACGCGTCGACGAAAACACTTCCGTAGATACTCCCCATAAGCCCATTCGGGAACAGTTTCTTCTTATTTCCAAAAACCAGCGTCGTTCCCGACCTGTGTCTCAGGGTTCTGTCAGCTCTGATCACGAGCTTAAGCAAGTTCAGGTGTTGCAATTAATCAATGCCTATCGTGGTCGTGGTCATCAGCATGCCAAACTGGATCCACTGGATCTGATGGAACGCCAGAAGGTGCCTGACCTTGATCTGTCATTTCATGGTTTGTCCCGGGCCGATTTGGATACTGTATTCAAAACCGGCTCTTTGTTTATTGGCCAGGACGAAGCGTCGCTGAGCGACATTCTTGCTGCTCTGGAAATGACGTACTGCGGAACGGTTGGTTCCGAGTACATGCACATCGTTAACACCGCTGAACAGCGCTGGTTCCAGCAGCGCCTGGAAAGCGTGCGCGCCCATCCGAAATTTGGCAGCGAAGTTAAGCTTCATCTGCTCGAGCGTTTAACCGCTGCTGAAGGTCTGGAAAAATATCTGGGTTCGCGCTATCCGGGTGTGAAACGTTTCGGCCTGGAAGGTGGTGAAAGTCTGATTCCGTTGATGGATGAGCTTATCCAGCGCAGCGGTACTTACGGTGCCAAAGAAATTGTTATTGGTATGGCGCACCGTGGTCGACTGAATACCCTGATTAATACCCTGGGTAAAAAGACCTCCGACCTGTTTGATGAATTCGACGGAAAAGTCCATTACGAATCCCATGGTGACGTTAAATACCACCAGGGTTTTTCATCGAACGTAATGACCTCCGGTGGTGAAGTGCATCTGGCACTGGCGTTTAACCCGTCTCACCTTGAAATTGTTTCGCCAGTGGTCGAAGGTTCGGTACGCGCACGTCAGGATCGCCGTAATGATACAACCGGGGAAAAAGTGGTTCCCGTGATCATGCACGGTGACTCGGCGTTTGCTGGTCAGGGTGTGGTGATGGAAACGTTCCAGATGTCACAGACCCGCGCTTATAAAACCGGTGGCACGATTCATATCGTAATTAACAACCAGGTTGGTTTTACCACATCCAAGCGCGAAGACGTTCGCTCAACAGAATACTGCACTGACGTGGCCAAAATTGTTGAAGCGCCCATTCTGCATGTGAATGGTGATGATCCTGAAGCAGTGTTGTTCGTCACTCAGCTGGCGGTTGATTACCGTAACGAATTTAAGAAAGACGTTGTAATCGATCTGGTTTGCTATCGTCGTCGTGGCCATAACGAAGCCGATGAACCATCCGGTACGCAGCCTTTGATGTACGCCAAAATCAAAAGTCAGAAAACCACCCGCGAACTGTATTCCAATAAGCTGATCGAAGCGGGCGTGTTGACGCAGGAAGACAGCAAAGAGTTTGAGGAAGAATACCGTAAGGCACTTGATAACGGTCATCACGTTGCCAAAAGTTTGGTGAAAGAGCCTAACACTGAACTTTTCGTAAACTGGACGCCTTATCTTGGACACGAGTGGACGGCGCGTGCGGATACCCGCTTCGATCTGAAGCAGCTGCAGGAGTTGGCCAATAAGCTGCTCGAAGTGCCGGAAGGGTTCTCGGTACAGCGTCAGGTTGGCAAAATTATGGAAGACCGTGGCCGTATGGCGGCGGGTGCCATGCCAATTAACTGGGGCTTCGCAGAAACGATGGCGTATGCCACTTTGCTGCATGAAGGCCATCAGATCCGTATTACCGGTCAGGATGTTGGTCGCGGTACTTTCTCACACCGCCATGCTGTTTTGCACAATCAGAAAGACGGCTCCAGCTATATTCCGCTGCAACATGTAAAAGAAGATCAGCCACCTTTTGACCTTTACGACTCTCTGTTGTCAGAAGAGGCGGTACTGGCTTTCGAATATGGTTATTCCACCACTACGCCAGGTGCATTGGTAATCTGGGAAGCGCAGTTTGGTGATTTTGCCAACGGCGCTCAGGTTGTATTTGATCAGTTTATTTCATCCGGTGAGCACAAGTGGGGACGTCTGTGTGGTCTGACCATGTTGCTGCCACACGGCTATGAAGGGCAGGGTCCAGAACATTCCTCGGCTCGCATGGAGCGTTATCTGCAACTGTGTGCAGAACATAACGTTCAGATTTGTGTCCCATCAACGCCTGCGCAGGTTTACCACATGCTTCGTCGTCAGGTGATTCGTCCACTGCGTAAGCCACTGGTCGTGATGTCACCGAAGAGTCTGCTGCGTCACAAACTGGCGATCAGCACGCTGGAAGAATTGGCCGGCGGTCGTTTCTACACTGTGATCGATGAAGTTGATGAGCTGGACGCTAAAGCGGTTCGTCGTGTGTTGCTGTGTTCCGGTAAAGTTTACTATGACTTGCTGGAGCGTCGTCGCGCAGAAGAAATAAATGACGTTGCTATTGTTCGTATTGAACAGTTGTACCCATTCCCGGCGAAACAGCTTGCCAAGGTTCTCTCTAAATACAGCAATGTTGAAGAGGTTATCTGGACGCAGGAAGAGCCGATGAACATGGGTGCCTGGTACAGCAGTCAGCACCATATGCGTCGCGCACTGTCACAGCTTAATCCTGATCTGCATCTGCAATATGCGGGTCGGGCAGCTTCGGCCTCGCCGGCAGCAGGCTACATGGCACTGCATCTGGAACAGCAAGAAACATTAATTCGTGACGCTCTGGGAATCCAGAGCTAGGTAACCGCAGGAATATTAAGGAAAACATAATGAGCATCGAAATTAAGGCACCCACTTTTCCTGAGTCTGTCGCTGACGGCACGGTTGCTACCTGGCATAAAAAGCCTGGTGAACCCGTGCAGCGTGATGAGCTGTTGGTGGATATTGAAACCGATAAAGTTGTACTGGAAGTTGTAGCACCAGCCAACGGCACACTGAAAAATGTGCTCAAGGAAGAAGGTGATGTTGTACTGAGTGACGAAGTTCTTGCGGTCTTTGTTGCAGGCGATGTTGCAGCCCCTGCGGCTGAAGCTGAGGCCCCGGCTGCTGCCGAACCAGCTGCCGCGTCAGGTGACGTGATTATGAGTCCGGCGGCACGCAAAATTGCGGAAGAAAATGGTGTGGCGGCGTCTGCCGTTACTGCGACCGGTAAAGATGGCCGGGTGACCAAAGAAGATGTCGTTAATCATCTGAAAGCAGCACCAAAAGCAGCTCCGGCGGCTGCTCCTGCACCAGCAAAAACTCCGGCACCTGCAGCAAAAGCGGCTGTTATTCCGGAGGGCGAACGCATTGAAAAACGTGTGCCTATGACTCGTCTGCGTGCCACCATTGCCCGCCGTTTGGTCGATGCTCAGCAGAACGCTGCAATGCTGACGACCTATAACGAAGTCAACATGAAGCCGGTGATGGATCTGCGTGCCAAGTACAAAGATCAGTTTGAAAAAGTACATGGCGTGAAGCTGGGCTTCATGTCGTTCTTTGTGAAAGCCGCGACAGAAGCTCTGAAACGCTTCCCGGCCGTTAACGCATCCATTGATGGTAACGACATGGTCTACCATGGCTATCAGGATATTGGTGTGGTTGTACCGGTTCTGCGTGATACCGATGCGATGGGGCTGGCTGAAATTGAGAGTTCAATTGGCGATTATGCTGGTCGTGCCCGTGACGGAAAACTCGGTATTGATGAAATGCAGGGCGGTACCTTTACCATTACTAATGGCGGTACGTTTGGCTCGCTTATGTCTACGCCGATTCTGAATCCGCCACAGACTGCGATTATGGGAATGCACAAAATTCAGGAACGCCCAATGGCCGTCAATGGTCAGGTTGTTATTCTGCCAATGATGTACCTGGCACTGTCATACGATCACCGTATGATCGATGGTAAGGAAGCAGTGCAGTTCCTGGTAGCTATTAAAGATTTGCTGGAAGACCCGGCTCGCCTGCTGTTAGACATTTAATCGGATAGTTAAGGAAATAAACATGAGTAAGAAGTTTGATGTCGTCGTTATCGGTGGTGGTCCTGCCGGTTATGTCGCAGCTATCCGTTGTGCACAGCTGGGTCTGAATACGGCCTGTATCGATAAATGGCTGAGCAAAGAGGGTAAAGCTGTTTTTGGTGGTACCTGTCTGAACGTCGGTTGTATTCCATCGAAAGCGCTGCTGGATACTTCGCACAAATACGAAGAAGCCAAAGAGAAGTTATCTCTGCATGGCATCAGTGTTGGTGAAGTGAACATCGACATTGCGGCGATGCTTAAGCGTAAGGATCAGATCGTTAAAAATCTGACCATGGGTGTAGCGACACTGTTTAAAGCCAACGGTGTTACCGGGCTCGAAGGTACTGGGAAATTGCTGGCTGGTAAAAAGGTCGAATTTACCAGTCATGCAGGAACTGCTGAAATCCTTGAAGCTGATCACGTTATTATTGCAACGGGCTCTGTACCGGTAAATATTCCGCCGGCTCCACTGACAGAAGGCGTCATCGTTGATTCAACCGGCGCCCTCGAGTTTGCCGAAGTACCGAAGCGTCTTGGTGTTATTGGCGCGGGTGTTATTGGTCTGGAGTTAGGCAGTGTCTGGGGCCGTCTGGGTGCGGAAGTGGTTGTACTGGAAGCTCAGGACAAGTTCCTGCATCTGGTGGATCAGACCGTTGCCAAAGAAGCTCAGAAACTGTTTACCAAGCAAGGCATGACGATTCGTCTGGGTGCCCGTGTTACCGGAACTGAGGTGAAAGGCAAGCAGGTGACGGTGACGTATCAGGACGGAGAAGGTGAGAAAAAAGAAGTCTTCGACAAACTGATTGTTGCGGTAGGCCGCCGTCCGTACACCGAAGGCCTGATGGCCGGTGATTGCGGTGTGAATATGGATGAACGTGGATTTATTCACGTCGATGAAACCTGCAGTACCGATGCCCCTGGTGTTTGGGCTGTAGGTGATGTGGTCCGTGGTCCGATGCTGGCGCACAAAGCCTCCGAAGAAGGCGTTATGGTTGCTGAGCGTATTGCCGGTCATAAAGCGCAGCTGAATTATGATGTTATTCCTTCTGTAATTTACACCCATCCGGAAATTGCCTGGGTCGGTAAAACAGAAGAACAGATTAAAGCTGATGGCGAGCCGTACAACGTGGGTATGTTCCCGTTTGCTGCGAATGGTCGTGCCATGGCCTCAGCGGATACCGATGGCTTTGTGAAAATTATCGCGCATGCAGAAACCGATCGTATTCTGGGTGCCAGTGTGATTGGTCCGAGTGCCGGCGATCTGTGTCAGCAAATTGTTGTGGCAATGGAGTTTGGCTCCAGTGCTGAAGATGTCGGCATGATGGTGTTTGCACACCCAACCGTATCTGAAGCGGTTCACGAAGCGGCTTTGGCGGTGAATAACAATGCGATTCACAAAGCGAATCGTAAGACCAAGGCGAAAAAGTAATACGTTGGCCCGGAATTCCGGGCCTTCGCTTTATGGCCGGGCGAGAGTGCTGAGTAAGTACTGCCGACACGATTGGCTGCCCGGTAAAACAGGCTGTTGGGTAACCCCCGACTCAATAAGAGAAACAGGACGAAAGCGATGAACCTTCACGAATATCAGGGTAAACAGCTTTTTGCTCAGTATGGTCTGCCAGTGTCGAATGGCGTGGCAGCGCAGACTGCAGAAGAAGCTGCAGCAGCGGCCGACACCATTGGCGGTGACCGCTGGGTTGTTAAAGCTCAGGTACATGCCGGTGGCCGTGGTAAGGCCGGTGGTGTGAAGCTGGTTTCTTCCAAAGAAGAAATCTCTGAGTTTGCCAATAAGTGGCTGGGCAAAAATCTGGTCACTTACCAGACTGATGAAAAAGGTCAGCCGGTCAGCCGTATTCTGGTTGAAAGCTGTACCGATATCGCTCAGGAACTGTATCTGGGTGCGGTCGTCGACCGTTCTTCACGCCGTGTGGTTTTTATGGCCTCAACTGAGGGCGGTGTGGAAATTGAGAAAGTTGCGGAAGAAACTCCGGAAAAAATTCTGAAAGCGATCATTGATCCGCTGGTAGGCGCGCAGCCTTATCAGGGTCGTGAACTGGCTTTCCAGTTGGGCCTTAAGGGTGATCAGGTAAAACAATTCACCAATATTTTCCTGGGTCTGGCTAAGTTATTTGTCGATAAAGATCTGGCATTGCTGGAAATTAACCCGCTGGTGATCACCACCGAAGGTAATCTGCACTGTCTGGATGCCAAAATTAACATC
>Ga0210021_1004442_pt1 | contig 10759 bp, 20 predicted proteins | sample CryGeymeta201517_FD_183981 | JGI IMG/M metagenome (GOLD analysis project Ga0210021, IMG submission 183981) | Groundwater microbial communities from Crystal Geyser aquifers in Utah, USA - Crystal Geyser metaG 2015-17 (SPAdes) (version 2) | ecosystem: Environmental > Aquatic > Deep subsurface >... | reverse complement strand
AGCTAACAGTTCTCGGATTTCTTTATTCTTGATAATATCAACCGGCTTCATACCGCGAACATTTAGAATTTTACCCTTTAGAGGTAAGCCCCCATCCGTCTTCGGATTACGCACAGAGATATGACAACCAATAGCCGAAAGACCTTCTACGATGTATAGAATTCTTTTCTCTGGGTCTGCATCGGTAGCCGCAATATGATTCACCACTCGAATCTTGGCTGTTGACTTTTGTTTTTTAGCCAATTCACGAGCTTCGGCTTGTTCCTTTTTATACAAGATAGCCTGAATCATTGGATCCAGAATCTCGGGTGTATTTAGAATTTGCTTGGCAATCTTATCGAAGTCAATACCGGAAAGATGTGCTGCAACTTCCGCGGCAGTATTAGTAATCCGCTCTTTAGTCTGACTATCGAAAGACATATTTACAAAGCCACGAATAATAGAAACAAACATCAGATGTTGTTTTATTTGATTCGGCAGTACATCGATTTTATGTTTTTTCCGAATGTGTTCTTTAAGAGTAACTACAATCTGATCAAGAATATAATTTACATGAGAACCGCCATTCTTAATCCACAGACCGTTCACATACGAATGAAGCCGGAATTCTTCTTGTTCACCAGATGGGCCAAAGATTAAAGTATTCTTTTCATCCTGACCAATTACAAAGTGCTCACAATATTTTGAAGCATATTCCTTGGCATTCTTGATCTTGATCTTTTCATCATTGAAGGTGAAAGTGATAGATGGATAACAAGCAGCAAGATTTTCAATCCGATCTTTGATAAAATCAATGTGATCAGCTGAAATTTCCAAAATAGAGAATGCAGACAAGTCAGGTACGAATGATACCTTGGTAAATTGCTTACTTGATGCCTTGGTGGTAACCGATTTGATTTTTGCATGGTCAGCTGTGACCATCTTGAGATAATTTTTACCGTCTGCAGTTTCACCAATAAACTCTTGTGAGAATACCGCAGTTGCAAATGACCCAACACCATTGGCACCAATTGTTTCGCGGTCGTCGGAAAAGTTTGAGCCGGCACGTGCTCGAGTCCATGCAAGAACTGGTTGGTAATTTTCACCGTGCTTAACAACTGGGATACCGCGGCCGTTATCTTCTACAGTGATGCGCCAAATGTCATTCTCGAGCCCATTGGCTTCTTGAGTAAAGTTGATGTGGATTTTATTGGCATATTTGAAATCAGTTCTTATAGCTTCATCAATTGAATTATCAATGATCTCAGAAATAATTTTAAGCAAGCCAGGAATTACATGAAGTGTTTGATATTTTCCGAAGAACATACCAGACACTTCTTCGGTCGACACCGAACCAATGTACATTGCGGGACGAATCCGCATATGTTGCGCATCGGTTAGTTCTTTAAATACTTCTGTTTTCATTTAATAATACGACTCATTATGGACAAAAGTCTATTTAACTTTCTAAATCCAAGAATAAAGGTAACGTCTCTCAAATCTTTAACTGTGTCTGATTTAACAACCGGATCGGTCACTTCAGATATGTCAATAGTTTTGAGGTTCGGTCTATTTTCCTCAACGAAACCATCTTTGTGTTCGTTGAGGAATTTGCCTAAAAAATCATTATAATTCATATTTGAATAAATGTAAATTATTTTCCTTCAATCACAAAGGTGCCGGAGACTCGGACGTTAACTCCATTTTTATCAATGAATCCGGCAACTGGGTCGCCATATTCAATATGATTGTTTGTGACCCAAGATTTGATTACTTTACCATTAGCGTCATTGTGCGTTCCAACAAACCGGTAGCAGATTTGTCAGAATTAGTCACTGACTCAACTTGACCGCAGCCAACAAGAGAAAGAGCGATGAGAGAAGCGATAACAAGCTTTTTCATAATTTTCCTTTAAAGATATTCTTGATAGAAACCCAAGAAATTCTTGAGTTCTTTTACATTTGCTTGATTATTAGTCATACGCTTTGCATATTCAAGTAGTGCCGTGCGTACGTCATATTTTGGATTAACAAACAACTTAAACATAAACGCTTTGGTATCAAGTGGAAGTACTGCTTGCGCAAATTCCTTCCGATCTTTAATGTGGGCAAGATTTTCAAATTCCAACTGAATAGCTTTAACTTTCAAATCAAGAGCAGTCATTAGACCCTCTGCATATGTTTTGATGAACTCTGCACGGTCTGATTCTAACAATGGAATTATATCATCAATATGACCGGTCACGATTAGTTTCACACAATCATGATCCCACTTTAGAGAATCGACTGCATGGTGACGATCACAATACTCCTCGGACTTCATTTTGATCATATGACCAGCATTCTTTCCTCCGGTAAATGTGATCACAACACCTTCGTCATTAATAAGATTAGTTACAGATTCTTGGAATGATTTAAAACCTGCTTGATCAATAGATTTAATCTGTTTGACCAAAGGGATCCCATATTGATAACAAAGCGCTTCTACATCTGCGCGGTCCATCATGATGCCGCTGTTATTATAACGAACTCCAGTTAATACAAGCATATCTTCTGGGTAATCAATTACAACTCGGTTCTTACGTGAGCAAAATTCAAAAATTGAAGTAGCACTAAAAGTATCATATACATGTTCTATGAACGAATGATAGCCAGGCTTGTCGGCAATAAACTCTTGCGCGAGTCGAGAAATGTCAGTAACGCCAGCACGAGTCCCAAGAACCCAATTCTTAGTACTTTTATAAATAGCGAAGATACATGAACCATCCATCTTCTGAGTGATCAGATGAGGTTCAGAAAAATCCAATGTTGCATCGGATTCTGGAAATTCACCGTAGTTAAAGAACTTAGGAAATCCAAGACGGATAATTTTCCCAGTGTCGTTATCGAATGCAGTGCCACGAAGATTCAAAAGAATTCCTGACTCATATTCATTCTTACCCACAAAAGTGGATTTTGTATTCAAATTGTAGTCGATAACGGTATAACCACCTTTATCCTTCACAGAGAATTCAGGTTTTTCTTTGATTGCTTCTAGAGCTTCGGATAGGGTAAACACTTATGTTTATTTCTCAGAAGTAAAAAAATTTATCAAGAATAGTATAGCAATAACCAGAGGAAAATTTGCAATAACTATAAGACCAATAAAAACAATTTCCATCTTAATTTCCTTTGAATTCATTATAACGTGCGAAGCATTATGTGTAAATTATCAGTTTACTTGTATAATATGATCTGACATGCCATAGTAACTTATAGTTTTGCCGCAAAAAGCTGGGTGCTGGCTCAAACCATTCTTTGCCGAAGTGGAATTTAATGCGATCACTGTGACGAATACCGGTTCTATTGATCCCCCAACGCTAACTTTGTAGTGGAATGCTTTTGGTTGGATCTGATTCGCGGGTAGAAGATTTTCAAATTTCTTAGTTTCTGTTTCTTGGCTCATACTTTTTACTTCAATGGAGTCTGACATTCTAGATATTCCTTTGGGGGACGATCATCACCTTCTTTATATGTTTGAGCATAAAGTGTGAGCATTCTTAAATTGCACATAGCATGTGCAAGGTGTGGTAGACCTGATTCTTCATCATTTTCTTCACCTGCTTGCCACCTGGCCAAATGTCTCAGAGCACATTCAAGAGGGACAGACCACGATTGACCCTTTGTCCAATTCCATGCTTTATATTTGGCTTGTCCATATTCCCAGACTCGGGCCTCGTCATACAGGGTAACCATAGGGATCAAAGAAAGTTTTGGCTTTCCAGAATTAAATCGAGCAGCCGAACCCTTTTCTGTAGAATTGATATCACCAATACCTTGTTCATTCATAAACTAATCCTCAAATAAAATAATTATATCACAAAATAGACCAAAGTAAATAATTATTAAATAGTTGGTAATCGCGAAGGTGGAACTTCCATTACCTCTAATCAACCCAGCAAAGGAGTCATATGACCAGCAATACTATTTATCATTATGTATATAGAATTACCAATCTAGTAGAAAATAAACATTACTACGGTAAGAGAAGTTCTAAATGTGATCCAAAAGAAGATCTTGGGGTGAAATACTTTTCATCCAGTTCAGATAAAATGTTTATGTTAGATCAAAAATCAAATCCACAAAACTATAGATATAAAATAGTCCAAAGTTTCTGTGATGCTATTATAGCATTAGCAAGAGAAGTTAAATTGCACTCCAAGTTTAACGTAGGTATAAATGAAAAATTCTACAATAAAGTTAAACAAACTTCCGTAGGTTTTAATTTTACTGGTGGAAAAGTTTCAGCAGAAGCAAGAGAAAAATTATCAAAGGCATTTAAAGGTAAACCAAGATCAGAAGAAATTAAGGCAAAAATAGCTAAATCAAACTCAGGAAAAATAAGGTCTGCTGAATCTAAATCCAAACAATCAGAAAGACAGAAAGGTAAACCTGGACATAAACACACAGAACAAACTAAGTCAAATCTAGCAGAAATACAACGTGGTAGATGTTATTCAGAAGAATCTAAAAGAAAAATGTCAGTTGCCAAAAAAGGTAAACCGTTTCACTATACAGAAGAGCATAAACTAAATCAATCAAAAGCTCAAAGAAAATTTTATTATATTACACCTATCGGCACGATCGATAGACCAGATCTATTAGATCCAATAATTACGAGTACACAACTAATTTGGTGGATGTCTAATCTAGACAGAAAAATTACAAAAACAATCTATGCAAATTCTAATTATTTAAATTCTAACTTTTCTCTTGAACAAATTTTAGGTAAAACATTTAGAGAACTTGGTTTTAATAAAGTTAAGAAACAAAGTTAATCATACTAGCATCTCCGGAGTTATATCTTGCGCCAGTGCCCTTCTCCGTTGAGTTAATGTCACCAATACCCTTACAAGTTTCTTCCATAATTTCCTCAAATAAAACCATTATATCACAAAATAGATCAAAGTAAATAGATATGACAACCTCGGAACTTGCGATTCCTGCTGAATCTAGACTAAAAATGTCGGAAGCAGCTAAGAATAGAAAGAAGATTCATTCTGTGTCATAATTTGTCCAAAAATTTATTATATTCAGAAAATGTTCTTAAAGAATGCTTAACACCTTTATTAAAGGCTTCTGTTATTTTCTCATCTAATTCTTTCTCTGTAAAAACAATAACATCCGCTTTCATAACACCAATGTTATCCACTAATGACAAAGTAAAGAATTTTCTCTGATTAACTATTTTATGAGCAAGTGTTCTTGCAATTTGCTCTTGTAATTCTTGAATGATATTTTCCGAACTTTCATACTCATTTCTAAAAAATTGTAGATTAACTTGTAAGTGTGAACTCGTGGAATTTACATGATCAGTAATTGGTATCATAGTTCATAGTTCCCCAGAATCTCAGTTGGAAGATAAATTTTCATCTCAAGTCTTTCTGCGATATGATGCTCAAGTGTTGCGCCTTTAGAGTTTTCCCAGCCATGAAGCATAGCAATAGCATCACAACTAATCAAAGCTTTAATGTCGGCGCGCATACACTCTGCCCATGATGTTTCTGTGTTGGGATTAATCTCTGCCGGAGAAACTACATCAAACCCCATTTCTCTTAAAAATGTTGCCTTAGCATGAAATGCAGGAAAATTGTGGTTCTCATAGCCGCTCATTGGGCCAGCAATATAAATCCTAGTCATTTCTTTTTATCTTCCTTTACTGGTTTCTTTTCGGATTCAAGTTGAGCCTGAATCATGTTATGACGAAACGTGTGCCGGGTGTCATTATTTGTGATAGTAGAGAGTAAATACTTTGTCGTTGAAGACATTTTAAAATGAGATGTTGGCTTGTTCATGTTATTTCCTTTTGTTACTTAATAAATTTTTCATATTCAATAATTTCACGATCGTCCTCGAGACCATATTCAAGCGTTTTATCTTCTTTTGTTTTGGTCTTTAGGATTTTAGAAGTAGCCTTCTTTTTTCTAGAAATGTGGGATTCATTTTCGAATTCGGAATCTTTAGGCCGAAATGTATTCTTCATGGTTCTTTAGTTTAAGATAGTTGATGGGAGAGAAAAAACTTTTATATTTGATTAATTTAAGAAGCTTTGGCCGAGCGAATGAAAATTGTGCTGCATCTAAAATCTTGGATAAATTATCAGTTTCATGATCCATCAACAATATAAACTCAGGGGAATACACTGATGCCAAATAGTTAAAGATCAACTGATAAAATTTGAATTCTTTCTTTTCTAGATATTTCTCATATTCATTTTCTAGTACATACGAAATAGATTCGCGGCGTTTCTTATAATCAATGTAGTTGTCTAATATTTCTTGCTTGTTTGCAAATCTAATATCAGTTTCTTTTAGTTCATTCCCAATACATGCATAAACTATGTTTTCTGTAGTTTGGAATTTAGTAGAAAACCAATCAAACTTAAACTTAATACCTGGGCTAAGTTTATCAAATGCTTTGGAAGCAATTTGAGTCTGAGCACCATATTTTAAGATTGAGTATTTGTCTGTTGTGAAGTGTAAATGCATTCCATGAAAATATGAAAATGCTTTTCTTGGTGTCATAGTAATTCTTCAAATGTAGGTGTATTAGACTGAATCAAATCACTTTCAACAGCAGACTGTTTTACTTTAGCCAACAAAACATCGGACATATATTGAACTAGTTCAATAGGTTCTTTATCCGATTCGTCTGAAAATTTTAGAATGGCATCAAAATATGTCAAATGTGGATATTTTAGAATCATATTTTCAATATATTCCGAAAAATTTGATTTAGACAAAAATACAGATTTGTCAATGGAGTAGTCAAATTCTTTCATTTGAATTTAATTGATGTTTTTAAGAATTTAGCAATACGATTATTATTTACAATCGCGGTTACATATTTCTTATCATAAATGATTTCATCCGTACCCTCAATCACCTTTACATTACTATAAATGTCTGGCACTGAGGCTTGACGATATTTATAAATAATTTTAGTAGACATCAATTTACCTCTTCAATATATTTAAGAACTGAAAGCTGTTTACGACACCAATTGTATTTCGTATCTAACTCTTTGTAAATTTGCCAGCCAATATGATCATCTTCATCCATAAAGTATTTTTTGGAGATTGTTTCATCATTTAGAAAATAATCAAGATATGTGCGATAAGCGATCATACAGTGATACATTTCATCTGAAGTCAGACCGTCTAGATGATATTCAACATAGACGCAATTTGCGGCCCAGTTGTCATGATAGTTTGATGATTCGATGGGAAGAACACATTCCATCTTCTCAGAAATACCTTCATAAAACCTTTTATGAAGTTCATATGCAACCATAATGAAGTCCGAGGAACTTTCAATGACTGCATTATTGATTACTTCTTTAGTAATGGCTTTAATTTCTTTGATGTTCATTCAATTCCAACCATCATTTTGTGAGTGATATGGGGATAGAGAGATGACAAATTCTTTTTAAGGATTGCCTCGAATACTTTTGCCTCAGGAAGAGAAAGCAATTCCATCAAGTTCTTTGTTTGGAAGTATTTAGTTTTCTTTGGGATCTTTGGATTAAGAAGAATTTCCGTAATCATGTTCATGGTGCTTTTACTCATCAAATATGCACCACAGAGTGATCGGTGAAATTCGGAGAATTTATATTCCAAATCTTCAAGATTAAAATCGATCCATCGGTCATTACATGCTAGGTGGACATAGAATTTAACTATCGGATTGGTTTTACACGTTTGCCGTAAAGAAACTTCTACATCGGCAGACGAATTAATCATCTCAAAAATTTCATCAAGTTGGTGGTCTGCTACTTTCAAAAGAAATCTCCTATTTTAGAATACAATACGTTCATTTTATGATTTACAAAGAAGTTCATTAATTTCATTTTATCAACTTTTTTATTCCTTTGATTATTATAACACTCAATTGTTGCGTTGTAAATTTCTTTTGGTGTATGTTCATAAGACACAAGCATTTCGTTCCGTGAATAGTTTCGACGTTCTTCTTCTGTCAAACAAGCATCAATAGGATTTTTGGCATCAAAAAATGTCTGCAAATACTTTGTAGTAATAGGTGCGGCACGTTTCTTTTCTGTAAGAGTAAACCAGTTATCTGGGCACTTAATCGAGCAAACTCCATCTCCTGCATCACCGCGGACAATCTTTTCGATCAAAGCATGTTGCGGTTTCCCATCTGGTTTCACCAATTTCTTAGTAAGTGGAGACCATTGCCGAACATTTTTATATCTATGTAATTGATAATGATCCTTATCGGAAGATACAATAAGAATTTGATCTGCTTCAACATCACCAAAAATATTTTCTTCTTGATCTTCCCTATTTTCATCTTTGTATTTACAGACGGCGCCAATAATATCGTCGGCTTCGGCTTTGTCCACCGATATGACATTATATGGAAAATAATCTCTTAGAGCTTGCTGAATATATGCCGAGGTTTCAAATACAAAATCCCAATTGATACCGGAATCATCTGTGGCGCGTTTTTGTTTGCGGGCCCATTTATAATATGGAAAAACATCATGACGCCAGGATGAAGAATCAAAAGCGACTACAACTTCTGAACCGTATTTAGGTTTATGCATAACCTGTTGAGCCCGGATAGTATTCAGCACCATGTGCATCATCATATCGCGAGATTCGGTTGATGGATTTTGAGCACAACTTTTTGCAGCTGCGTCCAAAAATATGGGTGCCAAATATACCTGAGAAAAGTCAATTAAAATCACACAATACCTTTAAAATTATTTTCTGGTTGTCCACCAAAATGTTAAAATTGCAAATTGCCAAAACTTTGGCCTACGAACAGCACCGGGAATTTTACCCCAGAGTTCCACTTTTGAAAGTAGATTGGATTCGAGTGTCAACCAAATTTTCCATAATACCCAATAGACTCCAAGCACAAACAGAATTAATAAAGTGCAGAGCCATAAAAAACTAGTAGACATTATTCACCCCAGATATTTTTGACATAAGATTTGGCCACTGGCCTAGTTTGGCCCAGTGTAACAACCGCCCAGTCAATAACAAAGTTTTTATCTTGACCGGCTTCTTTGGCTTCGGCAATTTTTTGCCGAATCCGTGACGCATTGGAGATTTTTCCACCGCGATTCACAATCTTAATACCAACTTTCTTCTCCGTCTTCACCACAATTAATTCATCGGGCTCGGGTTTAGTTGTTTCTTCCAAAAGAACGTTGTTATAAAACACGTTCTGAGAAATATTTACGGAATTTTCTGGCAGACCCAAACCGCCGCACGATTTTGTCAAATTAAGTGATACGATATCAGCAAAAGCACCAAACTTTGCCATGAATTTATCACGGACATCATCTTCGTTGAGTGCTTCTATGAACACAGTTTTCAATTCCGTTGCATCAGATTCGCTCGGATCTGAAAAATAAGCAATAACATAACGATTCATGATCAAACTCGACTTTAAAATTTTATTATAAACTATTGCGGATTATACCGTGTAAATCAATACTGCACGCGAGTGCGGTCGGTATCTTTAAACCGAACTTCATAATCTGATAGTGGACCCTGGCCGTTGTAATTTATACCCGGATTACCAGAGCATTCACCTTTAAGAAGATAACAAAAACCTTTATAGTTCCCGGTTTGATGTAATACAGCTTCAAGAACATTCATAGCACCCTGCCGAACATCGGCGCGACCGGGGGAGGAATCTTTATAGATTCCATTCACCAATTCAACCAATGCTTCAACTGAATAAGTTTTACGGCCCACAATCAAACTCCTTCAACACAGGAAAACCCAACTTCATAAGTATTTTCATCATTATCAACAAACACAACCTCGCGATCATAGTCAAAGCCAACAATTTTGGCCATAAAGGATTTAGAAAGATCTTGAGACAAGAATACGCGAACCAAATTTCCGATTTTGAACATTTTGTACTTTCTGTTGTTAATGAAGAAATTATAAACCTATTGTGAATATGTGTAAATTAATTTGATTACAAAGTTTTTGCTGTGCGATTGGTCAAAAAGTATTTTTTATTGTAAAGCTTTCCGCACATAACAGTCTGTAAAGGAAGACCATATTCTTTCATTTGTGCGCGCACTTTAGCATATTTGTTAGTTTTAACTTGTTTACGGCCGTTCTTAAACATAAAATTCCTTTGAGATTTAAAAAAGATGGTTCATTATAAACTTATTTAGAATATGTGTAAATTATTTAGAAAGATCCTTGATCAAGCTAAAACCGGATTCTTTGTACATTAGCAAATTTCCGTCAAAGACTTCAGCAAGTTGGTCCTTGGATTTATGAGAGATGATAAAGATGTTAGAACTCTTAAATTCTTCCATCTCGTCAATGAGAGCTAGGAAATTATCAATACCCTTTTGATCTAAACATTCCAAAATCTCATCAAGGAAGAGAATATTGCAATCAAAACTATTACGGATCTTAGATAATTGTCGGAAAGTAAGCAATAGTGCTGTGTCAATACGAGTTTTTTCACCGGCGGAAAAGCTACCGTATGTAAAATCATCTCTATGTCGTGACTTAATTATTTCGTTAAATTCCGAATCGAGATTAAATGATATAAAAAAATCGAGTTTTTCCAGATAACCATTGATTAATCCATTAATGATGGGAATATACTGGTCAACGATCTTAGTTTTGATACCAGAATCTTTGAAAAGTTCAATCATCAAATTATTATAGTCTTGTTCCGAATTTAATTTTGCTTGTTTATCCTTAAGCAAGAGTGCTTCTTGAGCAGTCTGTTTAAGTT
>Ga0210021_1004429_pt1 | contig 10783 bp, 3 predicted proteins | sample CryGeymeta201517_FD_183981 | JGI IMG/M metagenome (GOLD analysis project Ga0210021, IMG submission 183981) | Groundwater microbial communities from Crystal Geyser aquifers in Utah, USA - Crystal Geyser metaG 2015-17 (SPAdes) (version 2) | ecosystem: Environmental > Aquatic > Deep subsurface >... | reverse complement strand
CCTCAACTCAATTCCTATTCATCTTTCAAAGACCTACAAAGCGGCGAACCGTTCTGCAGGGTCGGCGAAGCTACTTGCGTTGGCTTCACCTGTCAAGAGACTTTCTTTCGAAAGTTTCCGCCTCACCGAGGGTGTGCCTCGACTTGGGAGGCGGACTCTACTCCTCAAAAACCGTACAGCACGCTCTTTCTTCACCTGTTGCCCCCACTTTTCTCTAACACATTGGTTTCGCTAATGAGTCGTCAAATACTTTTTTTGAGGCGCTCGGGCACTGAAATCGCGTTTGTGTGGGCCTTAAAGGGCTCCATAGCGGCTAACTACCTATGATTGCGTCATTAAAGGCTAAGCGATCGAGCAGGATCATGGGTGATCACTTGGGGTGTGGGTCCCAAGGCGCCACAAGATACTGGACGCATGAGGGAAATTGCACGAAGCCGCCCGCATTAGGCTGATTTGAAGATACGGACAGCACTGGCAGTCGATGGGCTGAGACATGGATCAACACGGTCTACATTCGCGCTACTGGGACCGTCGGAAAGTACAATCGTTCCGCTTCGACACCGGAGGGTGGCCCAAAACCCCTTTGAGGAGCCACGGGTCATCAGCGACACGACGACACGGGAAACATGCCCGTAGTTCCGCACTCGGAAACACGTCCTCCATCTTGATATGCATCCGTGGCGAGATTTTCTCCAACGTATGTGGCCAAGCGCAGGTGAAATGCTTGATGCCGTCTTGCTCCTCGAAGCGCCCACGGCTTCCAACTGCACACGCGAGGGGTGAAGCTCAGGATGAATAAGCCCCCGCCTGGGGTCAGAAGTCGGGCCCCTCAATGAAGATAGGGGGTGAGATCCTCGATGTGCTCAAGCACCAGACTTAGCACAAAATCGAAACTGACAGGGGCAGCCGTCCTCGCGTCCTCACATCAAAAAATTGCGTCCGGAATTTGACGACGCGACTGCCAGCATGCCCTCAGACATGTCAACCCAGGCGAGCACATGGGCGCCGCGGTGCTGGAGGGCAACGAGGTGCCGCCCGGTGCCGCAACCAAATTCCAACCCCCGACTCCAAAGCATGTCCTGCCGCGCAAGTATTTCAGCCGAGAGAGTGATCATCGGATTCGGGTCACTATCATTAGCTATCGGCCCGCAGATCGTAGGCGTGAGCGGGATCCAGTTCGTTGAGCGACATGACGTGTTCCTTCGGATGAGACGTCCCTCCCAAGATGCGTGTACCCAGTTTCATGGCCCACAAGAGCGATAGCCTTACACATCGCCAAAGGCGCTCGAATACTCGTCCCTTGCTCAGCGTCGGCGTTGTCTTGCGTTGACCATATGAAAGCGCTTTTTCGAGTATCACGCGGTCTGAACTCTAGCGTCTACTTGGCGGGGCTTCCGCTGCCTTCGATTCGTTGGCAATCCTTCAAGGCGCGTCCCATTTGTAAGTGTTTACCGATGAAAGAAGAGTCGCCTCTGGAGGGGCTAGCAAATTCACCAATCGATGAGATGGCGGTTATGGTGGCATTTGTGAGTCGCAGTTTTTGAAACCTCAAAAAACGAGGAACCGATCACCGCGCCGAATAGCCTCGAAATGTTTTGAACCGTCCCCCCTCAAACTTAGTTATGAAGCGCTGAAACGGCCGACTTGACCAATTTCCAGAAAAATTTCGCAACATTTTGGACTTTTGACCGAAAACTTGGATGTAAGCCGATGTATCCAAATTCAATACAGGGGAAAAAAATGAGCGTTGAATACACCAAACATCACGTCACTAAGACAATCTGGTATTGCACGCTGGTCCGACGCTGGACCCCCGGAAAGGGCCGACGATTGGAACTCATGATCGTGACGCCCGAAAGTGTCGAGTGCAAACCACTGCCGCACCTTGATGACTTGCATGATGCTGTCGCAAGGGCCATACGGGAAGCCTATAGTCGCCTTGATCTTGTCCACCAGCCTGTTGAAATCCGTTCCAATGATACAGCGCTTTCAAGAACCCTCACGCTGCATCTTCGCGGGGTAGAATGCATCGCCAGACATCAAAGATACTGGGTGAAGCTGGAGATGGCGCGACGCATGACCGATGTCATGAACGGTCCGTGTCGTTCACGCTTCGATTGCGACTTTGCGGAGGAGCGACGGCAGCAAATCGCTCAGAATGAACCGCCCTATTTGGTGGTTGGCTAGGTGGTCTGGCTCTCGGTCGAGGCTCAAGTGCGGCAAAAGCGGGGGCGCGCAGCACAAGCCACTTCATGGACTGATCACCGAGATAGCAGCCGGCAAGATGCTAATGAACCAGGCTCAAAGTCAGCAAACCCAAGAAGCGACAAAACCCAGCCGAAGCTGGGTCGCTATCTTGATTAAGCCCAATCATCGAGATCAGGTATCTTTCGCGGCCCTCGCCTGACTCTGCGCAGGGTCCCAAGGATGAAGCAGGCAAGACGCCCGCGAACCCATCTTTGGCAAAAAAGGCAGCAAACCCAAGAAACGACAAAACCCAGCCGACGCTGGGTCGCTATCTTGGTTAAGCCCAATCATCGAGACCAGGTATCTTTCCCGGCCCCCGCCTGACTCTACGCAGGGTCCCAAGGATGAAGCAGGCAAGACGCCCGCGAACCCATCTCTGGCAAAAAGCAGCAAACCCAAGAAACGACAAAACCCAGCCGAAGCTGGGTTTTGTCTTAAAAATTGGTTGGCAACGACCTACTCTCCCACAACCTTACGATTGCAGTACCATCGGCGCTGAGGAGCTTAGCTTCCGAGTTCGAGATGGGATCGGGCGGACCCTCCTCGCCATAGTCACCAACCAAAGCGTTCCGAGTCCTTAGACTCGTCAATAGAAAGATGAAGTGATTTTAGAACAATGAAAAAACTGACCATCATGCATTGAATATAAATAAGCCTCTCGGACGATTAGTACAGATCGGCTCCACATGTTGCCATGCTTCCACCTTCTGCCTATCCACGTTGTAGTCTTCAACGGTCCTTCTAGTCGATTACTCGAAGAGAGAATTAATCTTGAGGGGGGCTTCCCGCTTAGATGCTTTCAGCGGTTATCCTGTCCGTATATAGCTACCCGGCGATGCTCCTGGCGGAACAACCGGTACACCAGAGATACGTCCACCCCGGTCCTCTCGTACTAAGGGCAGTTCCTCTCAATTCTCTTGCGCCCACGGCAGATAGGGACCGAACTGTCTCACGACGTTCTGAACCCAGCTCGCGTACCGCTTTAATTGGCGAACAGCCAAACCCTTGGGACCTACTCCAGCCCCAGGATGCGATGAGCCGACATCGAGGTGCCAAACCTCCCCGTCGATGTGAACTCTTGGGGGAGATCAGCCTGTTATCCCCGGAGTACCTTTTATCCGTTGAGCGATGGCCCTTCCATACGGAACCACCGGATCACTAAAGCCTGCTTTCGCACCTGCTCGACGTGTCTGTCTCGCAGTCAAGCCCGCTTATGCTTTTGCACTCTTCGGCTGGTTTCCAATCAGCCTGAGCGGACCTTTGCGCGCCTCCGTTACTTTTTGGGAGGCGACCGCCCCAGTCAAACTGCCCACCAGGCAGTGTCCCTCGCCCGGATCACGGGCGTAGGTTAGATATCCAGACGAACCAGGGTGGTATTTCAAGGTTGACTCCACCGATGCTAGCGCACCGGCTTCAATGCCTCCCACCTATCCTACACAGGTACGCCCGAATATCACTGCCAAGCTACAGTAAAGGTTCACGGGGTCTTTCCGTCTTGCCGCGGGTAAACGGCATCTTCACCGCTAATTCGATTTCACTGAGTCCCTGAGACAGTGGGGAAGTCGTTACGCCATTCGTGCAGGACGGAACTTACCCGCCAAGGAATTTCGCTACCTTAGGACCGTTATAGTTACGGCCGCCGTTTACCGGGGCTTCAATTGGAAGCTTCGCAAAATAAATTTCACTAACCTCTCCTCTTAACCTTCCGGCACCGGGCAGGCGTCAGACCCTATACGTCATCTTAACGATTTCGCAGAGTCCTGTGTTTTTGATAAACAGTCGCTACCCCCTGCTCTCTGCAACCCTTTTGGGCTCCACGTCGCTTGGACGCTGACCTACTAGGGGCACACCTTCTCCCGAAGTTACGGTGTCAATTTGCCGAGTTCCTTAACCAGAGTTCTCTCAAGCGCCTTAGGATTCTCTCCCTATCCACCCGTGTCGGTTTGCGGTACAGGCACTTCATGGACTACTACGCGGGACTTTTCTTGGAAGCTGTGCATTGATCCGTTGACATGCCGCTCTGAATCGAGCAGCTCCGCTTCCCCTCTCGGTTCTAATCTGGCGTTTGTGGCACGAAGCCTCCTACCAAATCAACCTACGGGGTTGCACCGGCATCCAATAGCCGGCGGACCTAGCATTCTCCGTCCTCCCTCGTCATCAAACATCTCACAAAGTGGTACAGAAATATTAATCTGTTTGCCATCGACTACGCCGTTCGGCCTCGTCTTAGGACCTGACTAACCCCGGGCGGATGACCCTGGCCCGGGAAACCTTGGATATTCGGCGAACAGGATTCTCACCTGTTTGATCGTTACTCACGTCAGCATATGCGCTTCCAGGACCTCCAGGACTCCTCGCGGTATCCCTTCGCAGGCGACTGGAATGCTCCCCTACCACTGTACATAAATGTACAATCCGCAGCTTCGGTTAACAGCTTGAGCCCCGCTATATTTTCGGCGCGGATTCACTCGACCAGTGAGCTATTACGCTTTCTTTCAAGGATGGCTGCTTCTAAGCCAACCTCCTGGTTGTCTGGGTGCTTCCACATCCTTTACCACTTAGCTGTTAATTAGGGACCTTAGCTGGCGGTCTGGGTTCTTTCCCTCTCGACTACTGATGTTATCACCCGCAGTCTGACTCCCGAGATAAGACTCTATGGCATTCGGAGTTTGATTGGGTTTGGTAATCGGGTAAGACCCCTAGCCCATTCAGTGCTCTACCTCCACAGGTCAATTCCTCGAGGCTATACCTAAATATATTTCGGGGAGAACCAGCTATTTCCGAGTTTGATTGGCCTTTCACCCCTACCCACAGCTCATCCCCCATTTTTTCAACAATGGTGGGTTCGGTCCTCCATTCCGCATTACCGGAACTTCAACCTGGCCATGGGTAGCTCACTCGGTTTCGGGTCTACACCATACAACTAATTCGCCCTATTCAGACTCGGTTTCCCTGCGGCTTCGTCTAATCGACTTAACCTCGCTGCATAGCGTAACTCGCTGACTCATTATGCAAAAGGCACGCGGTCACCCTGGTTTAACCCATAGGGCTCCCACTGCTTGTAGGCTCTCGGTTTCAGGATCTATTTCACTCCCCTCAAAGGGGTGCTTTTCACCTTTCCCTCACGGTACTTGTTCACTATCGGTCGTTTGCGTGTATTTAGCCTTGGAAGATGGTCCTCCCAGTTTCCGACAGGGTTCCACGTGTCCCGCCGTACTCGGGTGCCTTACACACCGCTTTGTTTGCTTTCGTCTACGGGGCTATTACCCTCTATGACTCGACTTTCCAGACGATTTGACTAACAAACAACAGTCAATGGCACCGCACACATACGGTACAAGTAAGGTCCCACAACACCCCATGAGCAACGGATGTGTCCTTGACACTCCTGGGGTTTGGGCTGTTCCCCGTTCGCTCGCCGCTACTTAGGGAATCTCAATTGATTTTTTTTCCTCCGGGTACTTAGATGTTTCAGTTCCCCGAGTTAGCTCCGCATTGCCTATGTATTCAGCAATGGGTGACTGATATCGCTACCAGCCGGGTTTCCCCATTCGGACATCCACGGATCAGGGCTCGTTTGGCAGCTCCCCGTGGCTTATCGCAGCCTTCCACGTCCTTCATCGCCAGCAAACGCCTAGGCATCCACCGAAAGCCCTTAATAACTTATCTATCTTCACACGATGACCAGTTTTCTCAATGGCCTAAGCCACGTCGAAAACCAAATCAACGCGTCTCTTAATAATCTTAAGTGCGCTTGATCAGAATTTTCTCAGTGTTCATATACCTTCCATTTCACTGGAAAATACATTCACTTCATCTTCCTATTCACTTGTCAAAGACACAGTGTCGGATGAATAGAAATTGAGTTGAGATAAGATACCGAATCTGAATGAAACGGTCGTACATTTGCGAGGTGGATTTCGCCGAAACGAATTCCTCTTGGTGTTTAGTGGAACGCACCTAAGTGCGACTCCGTAAAGGAGGTGATCCAGCCGCAGGTTCCCCTACGGCTACCTTGTTACGACTTCACCCCAGTCACCATTCACTCCTTCGGCGGCTCCCTCCTAATAAAAGGTTGGGTCACCGACTTCTGGAGCAAACGACTCCCATGGTGTGACGGGCGGTGTGTACAAGGCCCGGGAACGTATTCACCGTGGCATGCTGATCCACGATTACTAGCGATTCCGACTTCACGCAGTCGAGTTGCAGACTGCGATCCGAACTGAGGACGGCTTTTTGGGATTGGCTTCACCTCACGGCTTCGCAACCCTTTGTACCGCCCATTGTAGCACGTGTGTAGCCCCAGACATAAGGGCCATGAGGACTTGACGTCATCCCCACCTTCCTCCGATTTACATCGGCAGTCTCCCGAGAGTGGCTCAGCATTACCTGGTGGCAACTCGGGACAAGGGTTGCGCTCGTTGCCGGACTTAACCGAACATCTCACGACACGAGCTGACGACAGCCATGCAGCACCTGTCACTCCGCTCCCCGAAGGGCACCCCGAAAATTACTTCAGGTTCGAAGGATGTCAAGTCTGGGTAAGGTTCTGCGCGTTGCTTCGAATTAAACCACATGCTCCACCGCTTGTGCGGGCCCCCGTCAATTCCTTTGAGTTTTAACCTTGCGGCCGTACTCCCCAGGCGGTTCACTTAACGCGTTAGCTACGCCACTGCATCATCTAAGGACACAGCAGCTAGTGAACATCGTTTACGGCGTGGACTACCAGGGTATCTAATCCTGTTTGCTACCCACGCTTTCGCGCCTCAGCGTCAGTTATGTTCCAGTCAGTCGCCTTCGCCACTGGTGTTCCTCCTGATCTCTACGGATTTCACTCCTACACCAGGAATTCCACTGACCCCTCACATACTCAAGCCTGCCAGTTTCCAATGCACATCCAAGGTTGAGCCCTGGGCTTTCACATCAGACTTGGCAAGCCGCCTGCGCGCGCTTTACGCCCAATAATTCCGAACAACGCTTGCACCCTCCGTATTACCGCGGCTGCTGGCACGGAGTTAGCCGGTGCTTCCTTTGGAGGTACCGTCACTTTCTTCTTCCCTCCTGACAGTGCTTTACGACCCGAAAGCCTTCATCACACACGCGGCGTTGCTGCGTCAGACTTTCGTCCATTGCGCAAGATTCCCCACTGCTGCCTCCCGTAGGAGTCTGGGCCGTGTCTCAGTCCCAGTGTGGCTGATCATCCTCTCAGACCAGCTACCCATCTCAGACTTGGTGAGCCATTACCTCACCAACTATCTAATGGGCCGCGAGCCGATCCTTCAACGGCCGAAGCCTTTTACCCCATCTCCCTAAGAAGTCGTGGTCTTATGCGGTATTAGCAGTCTTTTCAAACTGTTATCCCCCATTGAAGGGCACGTTACTCACGTGTTACTCACCCGTTCGCCGCTTTACTCAGTACCCGAAGGTACCTTTCTCGCTCGACTTGCATGTGTTAAGCACGCCGCCAGCGTTCGTTCTGAGCCAGGATCAAACTCTCCACTTGGTATTCTTCTGGCCCGAAGGCTTAAGAAGTACCTCGTAGCGCTTCGTCGAAGAGCGAACTCTTCAACAAACACACGAGTTGATCACAGGTTTATTTGATAGTTTAACGAGCACTTAATCGACAAAATTTGGAAGGTACCTGTTGGACCTTACCGCCTAGAGCCTTGCGCTCGTGACCCTGTAGTTAAACGGGTCAAAACCACCAACCTACCCAAAAATACTGTACGTTTAATTAGATTTTTTAGACCCATGAAGGTCCGAGGTATCCTACCTCAACTCAATTCCTATTCACTTTTCAAAGACCCACAAACCGGCGAACCGTCCTGCAGGGTCGGCGAAGCTACTTGCGTTGGCTCCGCCTGTCAAGAGACTTTTTTAACGGCCTGTCTCTTTATTTTGGCCCAGTTTTCACCGCCCTCATCAAGGGTGTTCCTTGACTTGGGAGGCGGAGTATATACGTGGGACGTGATGCGTCAACCGATTTTTTGCGTCAAATTGGAAGATTCGTGAACCCACAAATACTCCAATAAGTTAGGGTCAAGAAATCTGGAATAGGTGCCCCCTTGGCTTTCGTTCTCGATTACGGCGCCTGCCGCTTTACAGGCATCGCGTTGATTCCTAGTGTGCGTTTCGGCCGTTCTGCCACGGCAAGGAGATATTAATGCGAAAGACCACCCTACTCTTGTTCCTCGTTATTATGCTGCATAGCGTCACAGCACTCGCTGGACCTGGCGAGCTGATGAAATATGCGCCTAAGTCCTCGAAGTTGGTGATGGGTGCGAACATCGCAGCTCTGAAACCCTCACCGTTATACGCGGAGATGATGGCGCTGTTGCGGGGGCGCCCTGCATTTGGAGCGTTTCTGAGCTTCCTCGAGACTGAGGCGTCGTTGAACGTCGATCGGGACGTCGAGTCGGTGGTGGTCGCCATGCCTGATGTATCGATCACTCCAGCGCAGGCGAATGCGCAAGATACGATGACCATTATCGTGCGCGGAAAGTTCGATCAGAAGAAGCTGACGGACGCGATGAACACCAAGTACCCAGGTCATTCGGTGACCAAGGAAGGAACCCAAACGCGCCATACGATTGAAGCGTTTACCATCGCGTTCGTATCCGATCAGGATCTTGTCATGACGACCGGGGACGTCGACTTCCAGACCAAGTCATGGGTGGCCGTCGCAAATGCCAAGGAGAGTGCAGTGTCGAACAAGGATATTGCAAAGATGGCGGCCAAGGTGAACCTGACGCGTGGAATGTGGCTTGTGGGCGTAACATCGCAACTCGTGCAGAATGGACCAAAGATGAACGTTGCCGGACTCACAGTCGACCTCGTTTCAGGTCTCAAGGTCGACATCATTGGCACGATGAACTCGAAAGAGGATGTGAAGACCTCGCTTCAAGATTTCGAAAACATACGCAAAGAAGCCACGAACCCCATGGTGACGATGATGGGCGCCAGCCCGCTTATTACTAATATGAAAACAGGGAGCTCCGGACTCGACATTACGGTAACCACCAAGATGACGGCCCCTGAGATGCAACGCATGGTTGGACTCTTGAAGGCCTCGATAGCCTCAGGAACACAAGCGATCGCTCCTTCGGTCCAAGGAAAAGGCCAAGAAGCCGCGCCCGTCGCCCCTGCAAAGGGCGCGGACGCCGACTTCAACTGATCCCCAAACCTCTTGAATCACACCTCGTGAGAACACCTTGAAAATCCAGTTATTTGTCTGTGTGGCGCTGTTGCTTGGCAGCGCGTCGGCATCAGGACAAGAAGCATTTGATGGAACGCCGTCCAACGGCATCCAACTCCCGTATTCGTCTGTTGCCGCGCAAGATGACGCAACCTCCCTTGAGATCAACCCGGCGGGCCTCGCTTTCATGGAGACTGGCGAAATTGGTTTTGGGTTTGAAGCTCCCTCTTCGGATTTCCAGGAGGTCGCACCCGAGTCCAACGCCTTCTTCTTCGCGGCAGGAAATGGAATCGTCGGTACGGGGTTCTCCTTTCAGGATCTCGCCCAACCCTCCGGCGGCCTGGTCCTTGATGACTTCCGGAAATACACGTGGGGCCTTGCACTCGCGGTTCCCAAGACCCTCAGCGTAGGACTGAACGTCAACTGGTTTGGCAGCGGTGTCTCGGAGAGACTGGACAGTCTGGTTTCCTATGATCTTGGCCTGCAATGGCGACTTGGTGAGCACATCGCGTTTGGCGTGATGATGCGGGATTTCAACCAACCGTTCTTGGAGTCTGATACCGCGCTTCGGCGCCGCACGCTGCTCGGCCTGCATATTCGGCTCTTCGACGGGCGCCTGCAGCTTGACTCCACGTCGGCTTCGCTTTCGGGAGTCGATGCGATGGAATGGACCCCTCGGGTGTTGATCGAACCACTGGGCGGTTTGCGGATCTTTGCGAGCGTCCGGAACGTCATCGACAATCGGGCCGGAGCCAATCGGTTTTCGCTGCAGGAAGCTTGGGCAGGGCTGGAATTGAGTTTCGGGTCATTTGGACTCGCCTACGCTCCGTCGTTCGTGAAGGCAGCGGATGATTCCTACGAATTCTCGCGCTTGCACGGGTATCACTGGTTCTCGCCGCACAAACAAAGAAGCCTGATCGATGCCAGCGGTCGCTGGGTGACGGTCAACCTTAACCAATCCATAGGAGAGGCAGGATATTCGGGTGGAATCCTAACCTCGTCGTCCCGGGCATTTCTGGAAGTCGTCATGGATTTGGAGCGAGCCAGCACCGACGAGTCGGTCGCCGGAGTTCTGGTGGTCGCGGGCGACACTTCGCTGGGATACGCCCAATCGTGGGAGTTGCGACAAGCCATCCAAAACCTTCGCGCGAAGGGGAAACCCGTGGTCGCCTACCTGACCCAACAAACCAGCCGCGACTACTTCATTGCCAGCGCCGCCAATCGGGTTTGGGTTTATCCCACCGAGTCCTTTGATCCGAACGACATTCAGGCTCGTCTGGTTTCGTATCGAGGCGTGTTGAACAAAGTGGGTGTCCAAGCCGAGTTCATGAGGGTTGGAGC
>Ga0210021_1004423_pt1 | contig 10791 bp, 9 predicted proteins | sample CryGeymeta201517_FD_183981 | JGI IMG/M metagenome (GOLD analysis project Ga0210021, IMG submission 183981) | Groundwater microbial communities from Crystal Geyser aquifers in Utah, USA - Crystal Geyser metaG 2015-17 (SPAdes) (version 2) | ecosystem: Environmental > Aquatic > Deep subsurface >... | reverse complement strand
TGTTGCAAAACAGGATCTCGGTCGAAATGTGAGTTAGTTTTTCAGCAAGCACTTTGTGTTTCTCGGAATTTACGTCAACGTGTTGCAAAACAGGATCTCTGTCGAATTGGGTTTATGAATTGAAGATGTACGAGAGCAAGAGATTATGGCTTTCGCCATAATGACGGAATGCAAAACAAGATCTCTGTCACATTGTGAGATTTAAATTACAGTTGTAAGAAGAGCAAAGGATTATGGCTATCACCCTAAAAAAAATCATTTAGCTTCGAAATGCCTTCGGTATCCTTGACAATCACGATGCGCAGTAAAACGAAAAGGATATCTCTGCCATCAAGTAAGATCAATGTTAAAGAATAAATCTATATACAATGATTTGAAGCTATCCGATAACAATAGTAAATAAGTAAAAATCATTAAAATTCGATATAAATAACGATTTTAACTCAATTTGGAGACTCAAACTCATTTACTAAAATGAATATAGTTTATCGGTTTTTATATCAACCTAAAATTAAAAAATTGAGTCCCAAAGTCGAATTTGTTGGTTTGTAACTGTACAAATCGAGATACTTCGCCAAATATGTCCTTAAAAGTACTTTTTGGAGAGAGTTTAATTTTTAAATACAATAAAGTATGATGATTAGAAATTCTGCTACATACTTTGGCAGATTTCTGTTAACACGCCATCTACGGTTTTTGGGTGAAAAAACGCCACTAATTTATTATCAGCACCTTTGGACGGTTCAGGGCTAAGTAATTGAAACCCTTGTTCAGAAAGTTCTTTCATGCTTTTATGAATGTCTTCAACATCATAAGCTATGTGGTGCATTCCTTCGCCTTTTTTGGCAATATATGTTGCGATCACAGAATCAGGAGAAGTGGCACCTAATAATTCAATTTTAGATTCACCCATCAAGAAAAAAGCTGTTTCTACTTTCTGTGATTCTACACGTTCTCGTTTATAACAGCTTGTTCCAAGTAGTTTTTCCCATTTAATGATTGCTGATTCAATGTCAGCCACGGCGATGCCAATATGTTCAATTTTTTGCATAAAACTCCTTATAAATTCACGTGAAATTACCAAAATAGCAATAAAGAAATTTGAAATAAATTGAATGAAGAGTCCACTCCGAAAAGTCGATTCTTTCGGTTCGCAGCCTTCCAAATCCTACGAGTTCAACGAATATATTGTTAAAAACTAATTTTCGGAGTACGCTCAATAAATAAAGTTTGAACTGGTATGGAAACAGCTAAATTTGAGTGAAGGATATTACACATCAAAGACTAACATTTATAATTTAAGTTAGGTATTAAAGAGTAAAAGTAAATTAAAAGTGCAATTAACGAGCTAATTAGGTAGAAAAATTCAAAAAAAATGAATCAATACAGATAAAGACTTGAACTGAGAAGAAAATAACTGTATTTTTCGAATCTTGATAAAATCAATTGGGGCCTATAGCTCAGTTGGTTAGAGCAATCGACTCATAATCGATTGGTCGCAGGTTCAAGTCCTGCTGGGCCCACTCATTAAAAAACCTGCTTTAATTCGTTTTAGAGCAGGTTTTTTTGTTTTAGGGAACTAAATATGGATTCTTCTGCGGATTTTCACTAATGTTAGACTTTAGAATTATTAAACAATTGAATTAAGATTTTTAAAGAATAGCGAAATCATCATATACCAAAATTCCTCAGGCGACATCAAAATAGATGTTCGCTTTGACGATGAAACCGTTTAGCTAACTCAAGCGCAAATGGCGACTTTGTTTTGCAAAGCAAAATCCACCATCAACGAGCACATCAAGAATATTTATGTTGAAAATGAGCTGGATGAAGCAGTTACAATGAAGAAAATCGGAATGTCCGAATTTCAGCAAAAAGCTCCATTTTATTACAATCTCGATGTAATCATATCAGTAGGTTATCGAGTAAAATCACCACAAGGAACGCAGTTCAGAATTTAGGCTACCCAACGATTGAAAGAGTATATCATAAAGGGTTTTACTCTGAATGATGATCGTTTTAAAAGTGGCAATTCTATGAATTATTTCAGCGAATTACAGGAACGTATTCGGGAAATCCGACTTTCAGAACGCTTTTTTTATCAGAAAATAAAAGACATTTATACCACTAGTATAGATTACAAGGCTAAAGATGAAAAGAATATTGAGTTTTTCAAAGTAATTCAAAACAAACTCTTGTGAGCTATTAGTCAGCAAACAGCTGGCGAATTGCTTGGGCAAGAAGGCTTTTCCATTCACTTAGGTATGAGCATTGTCCACAAGTCAGACGAAGTCGTTACCCTACAAACGAATTTAAATTTGTCCAGTTTTTTTTCTAATAAACTGGACAAATCAACTATCTTTACACTATATTAAAAGCAATGAAAATATCTGAATACATAGCATTTACCATAGATAGACTGCCCAAGGGTTATGTATTCACCTATGTAGATTTTTCAATAGAGGTGAACCAAAAAGAAGCGGTAATAAAAGCCCTGAACCGCATGGTAGCTTCGGGCAAAATTGCCAAACTATCTAAAGGAAAATACTACAAACCCGAAAATACCCCCTTTGGCAACCTTCTCCCGAATCAGGCACAAGTAGTAAAAGACTTATTGGAAGAAAATGGAAAAATAACCGGCTATCTCACGGGTTACAGTATATACAACCAATTGGGCTTAACCACACAAGTAAGCAATACCATACAGATAGGTAAAAACCAAGTTCGCCCTAACTTTAAAAGAGAACGCTATACTATTACTTTTGTAAAGCAAAAAAACACCATAACCAAAGAGAATATCCCTTTGTTGCAGATATTAGATGCCATTCGCTACATCAAAAAAATACCTGATGCCACTATAGCATCATCCTGTCAACGATTTTTAGCCATCATTAAAACCATTTCGGACAAAGAAATCAATACCTTGGTTCGCTTGGCTTTAAAATATCCACCAGCTACAAGGGCTTTATTAGGTGCTTTATTAGAGCAATTGCAACAAGGCAAGGCTGCAGAACTGCTTTTCAAATCATTGAACCCAATTACCAAGTATAAATTAACAGGTGTAGCGAAAGCCTTATCCTCCACCGAAAAATGGAATATTGTATGAAGTTGCATGAAAACAAAACCTTATTCAGACAATCGGTTCAGTTTACTGCTGACCAAATGAAAATCCCTGCCATTTATGTAGAAAAAGACTATTGGGTTACTTATGTCTTGTTTACCATTTTCAACAATAAAATTGGCCAAGAAACGGTATTTAAAGGTGGAACGGCACTATCCAAATGTTACAAAATGATAGAACGCTTTTCAGAAGATATTGATTTGGTAGTATTGAGGCGAGAGGGCGAGTCAAACAACAGATTAAGTGTAAAAATAAAAACGATAAGTGATGTTGTAAATACCGTTTTGCCCGAGGTAACTATTGATGGCATTACCCACAAAATGGGGATGAACCGAAAAACCGCACACTCTTACAACAAAGAATTTAAAGGCAATTACGGACAAGTGAGAGATGTCATAATTCTGGAATCAACTTGGTTGGGATATTACGAACCATACACTACCAAAAGTATTGTTTCATTTGTTGGTCAAATGATGCTGGATACTAAGCAGGTTGATATTGCTAAAGAAAACGGACTACTTCCTTTTGATTTGTTGGCTTTAGAACCGATAAGAACCATTTGCGAAAAAATAATGAGTTTGGTTCGTTTTTCTTATGGCAAAAATCCAATGGATGATTTAAAGAAAAAGATACGACATACCTACGATTTGCATCAGCTACTTAAACAAGATGAGTTCTTAAAATTCTTTAATTCAAGGGCTTTTGATGAAATGCTTTTGAAAGTAGCCAATGATGATGTCGCAAGTTTTAAAAACAACAATCAATGGCTGATTTATCATCCAAATGAGGCACTTATTTTTAAAGACTTGGAAAATGTATGGAGTGAGTTGAATACAATTTATAGCGGAGAATTTAAAAACTTGGTGTATGGAGAGTTACCCAAAGAAGAAGCTGTTTTGGAAACATTAAAAATGATTCAGGAAAGATTGAAAGTAATTTCTTGGTCAATAAAAATTGAACCTAAATAATGAAATTCACTGAAGAACAATTAGAAATTCAACCTCATTAATAAGTGGATAATACATATGTCAAGTTTTCGATGTCAAAAACTTGACATCTGATTAAAAATTCCTACCTTTGTAGTACAAACAGAGTTTCTAAAATCAATCCATATAGAATCTAAGCCATGAACGTAGCCGAGCAAATACGAAATACCATTAAACGTTTTCCCGAAAGTCAACCTTTTGGTTATGCCGATTTAGGTATTGATGGCGCAGACTTTTTCAGTGCTGCAAAGGCTTTAGAACGTTTGCAAAAAAAAGGGACAATCAAAAAGGTATCTAAAGGAGTATTTTATATTCCACGCAAAACTGTTTTTGGAGAATTGGGACCAGATAGTAATGGAATATTGGAAAGGTATTTATTTGAAGACGGTAAACGAGTGGCGTATGAAACAGGTTTTTCGCTTTACAATAAATTAGGCTTAACCACTCAAATGGCTTTTAAACTTAAAATTGCCACTAAGAAAAACCCCATCAAAATTGATCAAGGTTCCTTACAAGTACGTTCTGTAAAAAGCTATGTTGATATAACAGAGCAGAATTATCGCTTATTGGGTTATTTGGATGCCTTAAAAGACATTAAAAGAATACCCGACAGTTCGGTAGTACAAGCCGTAAAGCGAATGCATTTTTTAATAAACGACTTATCAGCTAAAGAGCAGAAAGAAATGGTTAAATACGCTTTGTATTATCCTGCCAGAACAAGGGCAATACTTGGGGCGATTTTAGAAAATTTGAATCTAAATCTTGATCTTAATGAGCTAAAAAATAGCCTTAATCCACTAACCAAAGTTAATCTAAACCTAAAAGAAACTGAGCTTCCAACTAGTAAAAACTGGAATATTGATTGATATTACATAAGAACGAGAACTTATTTAACGATTTATTGCTCACTACTTCTTCTGTGTTGGGTATCCCTTTTTCATTTGTCGAAAAAGATTATTGGATTACCTTAGTTTTGAGTCGTTTGTCAAAAAGTAAATTTTTCGATGTATCTGTTTTTAAAGGAGGTACATCTTTATCAAAAGCTTATAATTTGATAGAAAGATTTTCGGAAGATGTGGATATAGCGATCATAAACGATAAAGACAAAACAGGAAATGAAATCAAAACCATTATTCGAACCATAGAAAAAGAAATCACTCCTGATCTAAAGGAAGTGCAATTGTTCGGAGTAACAAGTAAAGGTTCTCGATTTAGGAAATCAGTTTTTGAATATGAATCAACTTCTGAAATCAGGCAAAAACAGGCATTTGGAACTCATTTAGCAACATTAACCCAATCTGACTAGTTAAATACAAATTCATCTGAAAGGTGATATAATCCTCGTTCAAGTTTATGAATATATCCTTGATCATACATAGAATTGAGCAATCGATAATCGATCATAAATCCCAGCTTTAATTGTTTTCGAATAAAGCATAATGTCATTATGCTCACGGAATATTTGGAAAGAAAACAGCTATGAATCTGTAAACTCAAACGATAGTTAAAAACTTCATTTCTTAATTGGCCCACACATTAAAAACCTGCTTTAATTCGTTTTAGAGCAGGTTTTTTTGTGATACTAATTTTGGCTAATACCAATTCATCTAAAGGTCAAAAAATCAAACTTTTTTCCATAATAATAATTGCCAAAGATTAATTTTATACATGGCAATTAATGTCCATTTTATTTTCAAGGAAAAAGTAAACAGCTATTTACTCTTCTGCGGCATTTTTCCATTTCATTAATAGGGTGTAGGAACCTTTGGTTACTACTTTTGATTTTGGATCGAGCTTTGTTTTTATTTCTACTAATCCGTTTTCAGAAATTCCTGGCTCTACTTCTATGCCTTCAAACTCATTTGTGCTTTTTTGTATGAAAAGATAATGAACGGCTCCAAATTGTATGACTGCTGATTCTGATACTGTTAATACAGACAGCTTTTTTGAATGAATAACCACATTCATAGACATTCCCGCTAATAGTTCAGGATATTCTTTGTCGAAATGGGCATGAACTTCCACCATTCTTTGTTCGTCTAAGTCTTTTCCTATTAATAAGATATGTCCTGTATACGTGTTTTTTGGATAGGTATTTGAAATGGCTTCAAATGGTAGTTCTTCTGCAAGTTTTCCTAAATCACTTTCTAAAATATTCATGGTTAAATGAATATCACTCGGATCTATTAATTCTAACATCGGGCGATCTGGATTCACATATTCTCCTTTTGAAATATGAATGTTCGAAACATATCCATCAACAGGTGAATAAATAGTCAGATTAGGATTTAAATTTTCTGCGTTGAGTTTTTCTGAAGCTATTCCTAAGGTGTTTAATTGAGATTTTATTACAGCTCTTTTAATTTCTAATTGCAGATATGTTGATTCCATTTCCTTAAATTGTTTTTCACTTACGGCATCTTGTTCTTTAAGGATTTTATATCTGGTAAATTCAGATTTTATTTTATTCCACTCCAGATTTAGTAATAAATAGGACTCTTTCAATTCTAGATATTTCATATCACGAAGTGTTAATAATATCTGACCTTTTTTGATTTTCATGCCGGGTAATAAATCAATTTCAGTAACAATTCCACCAATTGGGACACTAAGAGCTAAGCGGTGAGTTGGTGGTAAGTCTATGCTTCCCAATGTGTTTATAATATCACTGAGTTCTCTAATCTGCGGATTTTCTGTTGTTATTTCAGCGTTTTTTAATTGAACATCACTTAATGTGATAATGGACGATTCTTCACTTACTTTAGGTGCTTCTACTTGTGGAGAACTACAAGAAAAACTAAGGAATGAACCGAATAAAAGTAGGAATAATGATTTTTTCATGACTAAAATAGAGCTAATATTCAAATTTGATTTCGCTATAAAAGCATTAGGGATAAAATGGTTGGTTTTGTAAGAATGGTGTGTTTTCATTTTTCACTCTCCTCAGTATTCAAAAATTCAAATTCAGTAACTGCTTTTGTGTAGCGTTTTACGACTTCGAAATAATTCATTTGCGCATCGAGTGATAGTTTCACAAGCCAAGTCCATTCTACTAAAGAAATAGAACCTGTATTTAACTGCGTTTCTAAAATAGATTGCTGTGTTTTGAGCTGCTCAAGTGTTGATGAGGTGTATGTTTCAACTTGCTCGTGTAATTGAAGCATTTCTAAATGAGCTTGTGTTTTACTTTCATTAAATAGAAGAACTTGTTCTTGTGCCATTTTTTCTTTTATCTGGACCATAGATTTTGCCATTTTCACTTCATTTAATTGCGTGTGAAAAAACAAAGGCAAATCAAAGCCCACTAAAAAGGAAGAAAAACGCGTTGAACTGCCCAAAATAGTCCCATTTGCATCAGGCATTCCTACAAAAGTCATCGAATTAAACCCGATTTTAAAATTCGGAGCCCAAGCTGCTTTTTTGAAAGAAAGCAGAGCATTTGCGTTTGAAATTTCGTTTTTCTGAATTTCAAGAAATGGGTGAGACGACGAAACAGTTGTTTGTGGAAGATCAATTAGTATTGTTTCTGCTTGTAGAGCAAATGTTTCGTTTGTTTTCAGCAACACTTTAAACTCTTGTTCCAATTTAGCAACATCCATCTTAGTTTGAGCAATTTTTTGCTTTAACTCATTGCTTTGCAAGGAAATACTCATCCATTCAGAAGAAGTTGTTTCCCCTACTTTTTTTCGTAATTCAGCTTTTTCTTGAGCTTTTGCAAACCGAACTTCCATTTTATTCAAATAATTGAGCCGTTCTTGTTCTATGAGAATGGCATAAAAAAGAAAGCGAACTCTTTTCTGAATCTCTTTTTCAGTTAACAAGACTTCAAATTCTGCGCGTTTTTTTTCTGTTTCAAACACAGAAGATTGACTCATATAAACAGTCGGAAACGAAAATTGCTGCTCAATCGAAAATCTCGAATCGTTTTCAAACGTGTTAAACTTTCCAAACTCTGCTGCAAACGTTGTGTTCGGTAAGTTCCAAGCAGTATTTTTTTGTTGATGTTTCTGCAAAACCGATAATCGTTTACTTTCCAAAGTCAGATTATTTTTTAAAGCCATTTGTACTGCTTCATTCTCGGTTAAACTAGTTTGAGCCGAAAGCAAACTTGGACTCAACAAAAATAGCAATGGGATTAAAGCTTTTATACTACCAAGAAGTGGGTGTTCTTGCTCAAATTCTTTGTTTTCAAAAAGAACATAAAGTGTTGGCAGAATAAACAGAGTTAAGAATGTAGCTATTAATAATCCGCCAATTACAACTGTTGCCAGTGGACGCTGAACTTCCGCGCCCGCGCCGTTGCTTAATGCCATTGGAAGAAAACCCAGAGAAGCAACCATTGCGGTCATTAGAACTGGACGCAATCGAGTTTTGGTACCTTTTAACACAATCTGTTTTACATCATTTAGTCCATCATTTTTGAGTTGAGTAAACTCTGCAATGAGTACAATTCCATTTAATACAGCGACACCAAAAAGCGCAATAAATCCGATTCCTGCAGAAATCGAGAAAGGCATTCCACGTGTGTAAAGAGCCAAAATTCCACCAATTGCTGAAAGTGGAATTGCAGTGTAAATTAACAATCCTTTTTTTACAGATCCAAATGCGAAATAGAGCATCAAGAATATAAGACCCAATGCAATTGGAACAGCAATAGCGAGTCTCCATTTTGCAGCTTCCAAGTTTTCGAACGCTCCACCATAAGTAATGTAATAACCTGGTGACATGCTCAATTTCGCACCAACAGAAGCTTGTAAATCTTGAACGATACTTTGAACATCGCGTCCACGAATGTTAAAACCAACAACAATTCTACGTTTAGCATCTTCGCGTTGAATTTGATTTGGACCGATTTCAATTTCAACATTTGCGACTGTACTTAGATGGATTTGATCTCCATTTTCTAATGGAATCAATAAGTTAGCAATGTCATTTTTAGATTTTCTGAAAGATTCATCTAATTTTACAATAAGCTCGAATCGACGTTCACCTTCGAAGATCATTCCTGCAACTTCACCTGCCAAATTAGTTTGAACAATGCGATTCACATCAGAAATGGTAAGTTTGTATCGTGCTAATTCAGCTCTATTATAGCGGATTAAAATTTGCGGTAATCCTGTAATTGGTTCAACATAAACATCTTTTGCACCATCAATACCTTCTGCTAAAGCTCCTAATTCAGCTGCATATTTGGCTAATGAATCTAAATCTTCACCGAAAATTTTACAAACTACATCTTGTCGTGCACCAGTCATCAATTCGTTAAAACGCATTTGAACTGGAAACTGAAATCCTGCGGTAACACCTGGAATTTCGGTCAAAGTAGCGCTCATTTTTTCAGCTAATTCAGGAAATGTACGTGCTGAAGTCCATTCTTTTTTGGGTTTAAGAATCACCATCATATCACTAGCTTCAATCGGCATTGGGTCGGTTGGAATTTCGCCACTACCAATTTTGGTTACCACTTTTATAACTTCTGGATACCGTTCTTTTAGCAATTTAGCCGTTTTTTGCGTGTATTCGATAGTTGTGTTCAAATTGCTACCAGTTAGTACACGAGTATCAACTGCAAAATCTCCTTCTTCCAAAGCAGGAATAAATTCCCCACCCATATTGAATAAAAGAATCATTGAAACCAAAAATGCTGAAGTTACTACGCCTAATGTTTTTACTGGGTGATTTAAAACTCTACCTAAAGTGGTTTGGAAAAAATGTTCCACTTTTGCCATAGCTTTATCAGAAAAAGTTGGACTGTGATTGAGCGTTTTACTCAAAAACAAAGCGCTCATCATTGGAATGTAAGTTAGTGAGAGAATGAAAGCACCTAATAAAGCGAACATTACAGTTTGAGCCATCGGCATAAACATTTTGCCTTCAATTCCTTCAAGAGTAAAAATCGGCAAGTACACAATTAGAATAATGATTTGGCCAAAAACGGCACTATTCATCATTTTACCAGCAGAATGTTGAACCGTCTCGTCCATTTCGTCTTGCGACAAGCGATTCACCTGTGAAAATGATTTGCTGTGCGAAAGTCGATGCATAACGGCTTCTACAATGATCACCGCACCATCTACAATAAGACCAAAATCGAGAGCCCCCAAGCTCATCAAGTTGCCACTTACTCCAAAAATATTCATCATAATTACAGCGAAAAGCATCGCTAATGGAATAATCGATGCCACTAAAAGTCCAGCTCGAAGATTTCCCAAAAACAGAACTAAAACAAAAACAACGATTAATGCGCCTTCCATCAAGTTCGTTTCTACAGTTGAAATCGCATTATTAACCATTTTTGTACGATCTAAAAACGGTTCTATAAACACACCTGGAGGTAAAGCTGTCTGAATTTCTTCAATTCGCGCCTTAACAGCGGAAATTACAAGATTGCTATTTGCGCCTTTTAACATCATTACAACCGCGCCTACAGTTTCGCCTTCATCGTTGTAAGTCATAGCGCCGTAACGTGTTGCGTTGTCAATTTCGACTTTAGCAATATCTTTAATGTGAATAGGAGTGCCTGAACTATGATAAGAAACGGGAATGGTTTCAATTTCAGCAATAGAAGAAATTAAACCTTCGCTTCGAACAAGTAAAACAGTTGGACCTTTTTCAATATAAGAGCCGCCCGTATTTTGATTATTGTTTTCAAGCGCTGTAAATACATCGTTCACCGTAATTTTC
>Ga0210021_1004398_pt1 | contig 10832 bp, 7 predicted proteins | sample CryGeymeta201517_FD_183981 | JGI IMG/M metagenome (GOLD analysis project Ga0210021, IMG submission 183981) | Groundwater microbial communities from Crystal Geyser aquifers in Utah, USA - Crystal Geyser metaG 2015-17 (SPAdes) (version 2) | ecosystem: Environmental > Aquatic > Deep subsurface >... | reverse complement strand
GACGAAAACACAGACACGGACTGCAGCGGTAGGGGGCGGCTCTCGATCAGACCCTGTGGCCATTTCAGAATTCGAACGTTGAGTTCAAAATGAGTTTCCCTGAGCTGAAGTGGACCGAGTTGTCCCGCGTTTGAGATGACTAAATCCCCGACAAGGGCTTGGTCTGCACCCATCACTTTGGCCAGATTCATGGCGCTCAAATCCGTGAGGGACGGCTGGCGCACGATTCGGGAAATGCCTGACAAGTTGGCCGGGACCACGACCTTAATCCCGCGTGTCGAAAGGGCTTCATGAAGCGCCGTGATCTCTTCGCTTGGTGCAGGTTGGTCGTCTCGCCACCAAAATCTGATGTTCTCTGGATCTTCGGCAACCCGAACTGTGACGAGCACGGCCGTTTTCTGTGCAAACACCGAAGGGCTGATGCAGAGAATCATCGCGATAATGAACGCCTTCACTCCCATTCGATCGTTCCGGGTGGTTTGCTGGTTACGTCGTACACGACTCGGTTGACGCCTCGAACTTCGTTGATGATTCGATTCGCCACGCGGCCCAAGAAGTCGATGGATAGATCTGCGCGATCCGCCGTCATGCCGTCCTGACTGGTTACGGCGCGCAAAGCGATGACCTCGTCGTAGGTGCGTTCGTCGCCCATGACGCCAACGGTTTTCACGGGCAAAAGGACCGCAAACGCCTGCCATACGGAGTGGTAGATGTTTTCTTCACGTAACGCTTCAATAAAAATATGGTCTGCGGCACGCACCACCGCAATTCTTGCCGGGGTGATTTCGCCCAGGATTCGAACCGCGAGGCCAGGCCCCGGAAATGGGTGACGATCGACCATCTCGTTTGGTAGGCCCAATTCACGTCCAAGGATCCGGACTTCGTCTTTGAAAAGCTCGCGAAGCGGCTCAATCAATTCAAAATTCAGGTCTTCAGGGAGTCCTCCAACGTTGTGGTGGGACTTGATCGTGGCCGAGGGCCCTCGCACGCTGATGGATTCAATGACATCGGGATAAAGCGTGCCTTGCGCCAGAAAGCGGGCGTTTGGAATATCGTTGGCGATTCGTTCAAAAACCCGAATGAAGGTCTCACCAATCACTTTACGTTTCTGCTCAGGGTCGGTGACGCCTGCGAGCTTGGTCAGGAACTCGTCCGCGACCTCCGCGACGATAAGATCGACCCCAAAATGGTCTTCGAAAATAGTGCGGACCATCTCGACTTCGCGGTGTCGCAACAGGCCATTATCGACCAGAACACAGGTCAATCGTTCAGGAACGGCGCGATGTAAAAGAGCCGCAACCACCGACGAATCGACTCCACCGGAGAGTCCACAAATTACGCGTCCATCCGCTCCCATGCGTTCTCGAATCGACTCCACTGAGCTGCCGACGAATTCGTGCATATTCCAGTTGGGTTTGGCCAGGCACGCCGTAAACACGAAATTTTCGAGCATGCGTGCGCCATGACTGGTGTGCGAGACCTCTGGGTGGAATTGCACGCCATAGATCCTGCGTGACGTGTTTGCAATGGCCGCGATCAATCCGTTATGGGTCGCGGCAGCGATCTCAAACCCGGTTGGAGGTTCAACGACGGAATCGCCATGACTCATCCAGACGGTCGTTTTGGCGCCGACCTCAAAATCGGCGAACACGCCTACCGCTTGGTTGATCGTGACCTCTGCCCTGCCGTACTCTCGAACCGTAGCTGCTTCGACTCGCCCGCCAAGGGCATGGGTCAGCGCTTGCATTCCATAACAAACACCCAAAATTGGAATGCCTATTTCCAGGATGCCACCGTCCAATTTTGGGGCACCTTCGACGTTCACGCTGGCGGGACCACCACTCAAGACGAGTCCCATCGCGTCGTTGGTTTTCAGGTCAGCGACTCTGGGGTCGTTGCAGGGCCATACCTCGCTGTACACGCCCATCTCCCGAATACGGCGGGCGATGAGCAGAGTGTATTGAGAGCCGTAATCGAGGATGAGAATGCCGGAGGATAGCTCGGACATGGATTTACACCGTCTTGTAGTTGGGGGCTTCTTGCGTGACGATCACGTCGTGGACATGGCTTTCGCGCAGGCCTGCAGAAGAAATTTTAACGAATTCACTGGCGGTGCGAAGCTCTTCGATGTTCGCGGCTCCGACATATCCCATGCCACTGCGCAATCCTCCCATGAGTTGGAAGACGTTGGCTGACAAGGCGCCGCGGTAGGCCACGCGGCCTTCGATGCCTTCTGGTACCAACTTTTCGGTTGGGCTGCCGTCCTGAAAATAACGGTCGGATGAGCCGGCTCGCATGGCCCCGAGCGATCCCATGCCGCGATACATTTTATAGGCGCGGCCCTGATAGATCACCGTTTCGCCGGGCGCTTCGTCGGTTCCGGCAAAGAGGCTTCCGATCATCACAGAGTGCGCCCCAGCGGCGATGGCTTTAACGACGTCGCCAGAAAACTTGATGCCACCGTCGGCGATGATTGGGATGCCTCTTTTGTTGGCCTCAGCGGCGCAGTCCAAAATTGCAGTCAGCTGTGGCACGCCCACTCCGGCCACGATTCGAGTGGTGCAAATGGACCCAGGCCCGATTCCGATCTTCACCGCGTTTGCACCGGCATCGGCCAAGGCGATGTAGCCAGCCTTCGTTGCCACATTGCCGGCAATAATCTGGAGGTCTGGAAAGCGATCTCGAATGGCCCGTACAGCCGTCAAAACACCGGCTGAATGGCCGTGGGCGGTGTCGATGACCAACACATCGAGGCCTGCGGACACCAAGGCGTCTGCTCGTTCCACGCTGTCATTGCCCACTCCGATTGCGGCGGCAGCAAGGAGTCGCTCTTGCGGGTCTTTTGCGGAGTTCGGATGGCGCTCGCGTTTCACGATATCTTTGATCGTAAGCAGACCACGCAATTTGCCCTGATCGTCCAGGATGATGAGTTTTTCGATTCGGTTTTCGTGCATCAGTCGTTTCGCCTCTTCGGGCTCAACGTCTTCAGTGGCCGTAATCAGTCGACAAGTCATGAGCGACGAAACGGGTGCGGCAAGGTCTTGAGCAAATCGCACATCGCGGTTGGTCAGAATTCCGACAGCACGTTCGCCCTCAACGACCGGGACGCCGCTGATGTGGTGTTTCTCCATCAGCGCCAAAGCCTCAACAAGCGGCTGGGTCGGGCTGACTGTAATGGGGTCAAGAATGATGCCGGTTTCGGCCTTTTTGACCGTCAGAACTTCACGCGCTTGTTGTTCGATCGTCATGTTCTTGTGGATCACCCCAATTCCGCCCTCGCGGGCCATGGTGATCGCTGTCGCCGATTCTGTGACTGAATCCATCGCCGATGAGAGCAGCGGGATGTTCAGAAAAATGTCGGTGGTCAGTTGCGACCGGAGGTCGACTTCATGCGGCAACACGGCACTGGCGTGCGGTACCAACAAAACATCGTCAAAAGTGAGAGCGTCACGAAAGGTCGATTGTCTGGACACGAGTACCTCCTCGAATTGGCCGCGATTGCTATATCAGCTTTCGCGAACCACGACGAGGCACCAGACATTCCATCGACTCAAAGAGCAGGACTGAGGACGACTTCCATTTTCGCTGATTCACCGCGCTGAAGGCTGATCGTGCCGTCGCCAATCCAGACGCCGTCGTCTCCAACACCTGTGACTTGAATCAGATACGTGCCGGCAAAGACTTCCGACAAGGCCGTGGAGGCTTCGTTGCAGTCTGCATCGACCGTCGCGACCTGATAGTCGAATTTGTCGAAGGCCGAGATATTCATTTGGGTCAGCCCATGGGCTCCGCACACTCTACCGTCCTCGAACCGCCATGACACGACGGCCTCGGAAGGCTTGGCCACCAATCGCGTGTGAGGGTTCGGAGTCGTGAGTTCGGGGTGCACCGTGACGCGAGACTCTGGCGAAGTGAATCGAGCGATTCCGGCCTCGTCGATCCCTTCGATCGAGACGGAATATGTGCCGGCGGTGAGATCAAGGAGTGTGGCCTCGCCCCTATCGCACTCAAAAATCTCGGTGCGGGTTTCAGGTCCATGAATCCCAACCACGACGTTGGTGACATTTGCGTCGGCGCAGCCACGGGGAGAGATTTGCCATGTCAGAGCGATTTCGCCCTGCCCCAATGGGGAAACGTCGTCGGCGCAAGAGGCTGAAAACGCTGCAAGTAGTAGGATTAAGTTCGAATTCATGGCGTCCTCCGTGGACAAAGTCGGCAGCCGTGCCAGGTCCGAGATTATGCCGAGCTGGCCATTGGTCAAATTTTAGGTGCTTTTCGCACGCTTGAATGGCTTTACCGTACGAGGTGGCATGTGCTAGTTTGCCAGCCTTTACGCCTGCCCAAGCTTGGGACGATGTCACTCGACCCCTACGCGGAAATACAGCGACTTGTGGCGACCTTGCCGCAATCGCTCGACAGTGTCCTTGCCCGTTCTAGAGAATGGAATAGTACAGGTGCGCAAGATCTAGCGCTGGACCTTCTGCGTCGCAGTCGGGCCCGTGATAGCTCCATTTCACTTAGGCTAGAGCTCGGCCGACTCTTGCATCGGATGGGTCGCTCACGCGAGGGGCTTACAGAAGCTGTTGGGGTGGTCAAAGAAGATTCGACCAACATCGATGGTCTGCTCTTGCTGGCTGAATTGCTGGCTGGTGTGGGTGAAGGCGATCGCGCACATAAGATGATCGAGCGAGCTCGTGCGCTGGGCGCTCCGGAATCACGGGTCGCCAAAACAGAAAGCGCTTGTTTCGACGCCGACGATCAGACCGATTCGACTCATGTGGTCGCCTCGACTTTTGATGCGGAGATCAAACCTGCAGGCTTTGCTCCACCGGCGCGAAAGACTCTCTTGGGTCGTCCTTCGAATGAAGATCAAGGACGGCGGCCGCTGCCGCGGATTTCCGAGGGCGGTTATGCGGCGTTGGACGCGTACCAAACAGCGGGAATCGCCAACGACGAGTCGATGCTTCAGATCGTGCCGGATGGTCAATCCGACGGGGCGTTCGAAGAGCTTTTATCCAAGATGGGATTGCCGACAAATGCTCCTGCTGAGCCTATCTACAATCAAAATCATGAATACGCGTCGCCCGAAGACCACACGGTAGGTTTGGTCGTCGCGGATGGCCTTTTGTCGCCGAGCGATCAGACCGCCGCGATTCAATTGCCGGATTTGCCCCGCAACGACGAAAATCGGTTCCCCTCCCCCGAAGTCCAAAGCACGCCAAGTCCTTCCGTCCACGTAGAAGCAGGACTGGAGTATCCATCTGCACCGGCGGATATGGATGACTTGCCTTCATGGGATGCACCGGCGGAGCCGTTTTTTGACGAAGATTCGTTGCGCCGGGATCACGAAGGGGCACCGCAGATTCGTTCGACGGGCGCTGACGAATGGGCCGTTGCTCGGCCTGGCGAGCTCCAGTTGCCCGACCAGTCCGCTGAGCCGGAGGTCGTGTATTCTTCAAAACGACCTGTGCATCAGGATATTGCGGCCCAGGCTTTTCCGAGCGCGCCGATCCAGGCCGCGCCGGAACGGTTTTCGGAACCGCAAGAAGCCCAGCCGCCTGCTCAGCAAGGTTTTAACCAGTCGCCTCCTGCACAGCAAGGTTTTGGCCAGTCGCCTCCTGCACAGCAAGGTTTTGGCCAGTCGCCTCCTGCACAGCAGGGGTTTGGGCAGTTGTCGGCGTTGCCACAATCCAACCATCCCACCAACAGCGCGCCCGCGGTGCGAAATCGGACCGTGGTGGTTGTGATCGGCTTGGCCGTTTTGATCTTGGGGCTTGTTGGAGCGTTGGGGGCGTCAGGCGCATCCGACTCGTCGAACACCCAAGCTCACATGGATTCTGCGCTGACATTGCAAGGCGCAGACACTTACGAGGGCTACGTTAAGGCGCTCGACGAATTGCATCAGGCCGCGACTTCGAGTGGTTTTCTAGGCTTTTCTCTGCCAGGCGCTCGCGGGCCCAAACTCCGTAAACATGCCGCTTCAGAAGAGGCGTTTGTCGCAGCAGTCTTGGATTACGAATTTGGCGAGACCCTGACGCCAAGCGTCGATGCGCGTATCGCTCTCGCCCCACCAAAAGAACCGGCGACCATTGCTGCGACGATTCTTGAGTCTTTGCGCAAAGGTGATGTGGTCCAAGCGCTTAATTTGTCGTCTCAGGGTCGCAAGCAGTTCCCTGGCAATCCGTATATCGAAGATGTCGATGTGATAGCCCATTTGGCAGCAGATGATATTGAGGGCGCCACCAAGGCCGTGCTCTCGATGCGGACGATCGAGACGCCTACGGTTCGACAGGCATTTTTGCCGTTGCTGGTGGACTCGAAACAAGGCAACCGAAAAGCCATTCCCGGGCTGCGAGCCATCATCGACGCCCATCCGACCCATGTTCGTGCCCGTGTGGCGCTCGCCGAGCTGCTGCATGACAACGAGGCTGAGGATAAGGAAGCGCAAAAAATTCTGCTGGAAGCGCTTGAAGGGGATGTCCGAGATGACGCTTCGGGCATGGACGCAGCCCGAGCCAGTATTTCGCTGGCCGATGTGATGGCGAGAACAGGTGACCGTGAGCGCGCAGAAGACCGTTATCGCGACGCGTTGCGGACGCTTTCGAATCGATGGGACCTCTATGTTCCGCTGCTTGAGTACTACTTGGGTGAGGCACGATTCGACGAGGTCAAAGACTATTTGGACAAGGCTGCCAAGGCTGGTGCCGATGCACCTGCCCTTCAAGTCATAGAAGCCCGATACCTTTTGCGGGTATCGCAGGTCGAGTCCGCCATCCAACGCCTTCTGATGATTCCGCCAGGGACTCCCGGTCGAGACTGGTGGCTGGGCATCGGCTACCTGGACCTCCAACGTCCGGTAGAGGCTGCAGCGGCATTCAAGAGTGCCCAGGACCAAGACTCCACCGCAAAGGCTGCGGAGTTGGCGATGCTTTATGTGGCAGGGACGTTAAAGAGCGAAGAGGCTGGATACGACATCAAGAAAGTCGTCGAAGCTCACCCTGATTCGTACAGAGCCCTTTTGGGTCAAGCCGTTTACGCCATCGCCGCCATGAAGGCCGCCGATTCTCGTGACGTTCGTGCCGCTAAGGAAAAGGAAGCCGTTTCTGCGGTTAACACTGCTTTGAAGGCAGACGGCAGCGATGAACGCCTTCAATTTCTGCTTTGTGAAGTTTATCTGCTCGAAAGAAACGGTTCGAGCGCTGAAAAAGCGTGTTTGGAAGGCCGAAAGGTCAACCCCACCTTTGCAGCGGGCGCGCTCCTGATGGCTCGTCTTCGTCGGCTCCAAGGCCAGTATAAAGAGGCGAGAGAGATCATCGAAGCCGGCGCAAAACAACGACCTGAAGATATCCGCTTCGGATTGGAACGTGCGCGAATCGCGCTGGAATCCCACGACCTTGATGCCGCTCAATCCGAGATCAACCGTTGGTTAGGGAAAGACTTGGCCACTTTCGAGCTGAACCTTCTTGAGGGGCGATTGGCGTTCCAACGCGCTGAGTATTCCAAGGCCGCTGCCTACCTACAAAACGCCCAGTCCATGCCGCAAGGCGACGGAGAAGCGACCGTGTTCTTTGGGGTCACGTTGGCTCGACTCGAACGCTACGACGAGGCGGGTCCACTCCTTTTGGACACCTTGGTGCATCCATCTTGGAGCGGTTGGGGCTGGTTGTATTTGGGCGAATTGCGTCGTCGTCAGGGACGTTACGATGACGCGTTCGAGAACTTCCCGAAGGCATTGCGCGACTTTAAGGCCCAGACAGGTGCGCGGGCGCGGTTCTCAACTCTTTACGCCGAATGGGCGATGACATTCGCCGCACGGCATGGTTGGGATCATCCTCGCGTGATCTCAAGCCTCGAAACCGGCCGAGACGATGGCGATTCAGATGACCCCGAACTGAACGAAGTGTTTGCGGACTACTATCTCAAACGACGCAGTCCAGATTCGGCGGCCGCAGCGCGCTACCTGAATAAAGTGGTTCAAGTCGCACCGTATCGTTGCACTGCAGTCAAAAAACTGCTCGCATTGCGAGGCGCGGTCGACGACCGACGCAAAGCAGAACTTAATGAGATCCTCTCTAGCAACTGTGCCACACCATGATTTCACGCCGCTTTCTCGAGTTACTCGCTTGCCCCACCTGTGGCGGGCACGAACTCAATCTGGGGGCGGGAAAACGGCCCGAACTCAAGTGTGAGTCGTGTGATTAGCGATTTCCTATCGTCGATGGCATCATCGACATGATGCCTCAACAGCGCTCCGTACAGCCCGGACAATACCGAACGGAGACACTCTTCGACTTGATTGCCGGTGTGTACGACGTCGTTGCTCCAGTGATGAGCGTCGGCATTTGGCATTGTTCCCCTCTTCGCTACATCGATCAGGAGAACCGCGCGGTGGGTCGGGCAAATGGCGGGGTTTTGCTGAAGGCTCCAATCGCCACTGGAATTGTCATCGACAAGGTCTTGGCTCCCTACCACGACATCGCGGTGCTGGGCGTAGACTCGTCATGGAAGATGTTGCGAAAGGCCAAGGCGAGACTTGAGGAACACGGGGTGCCGTTTTTGCTCCTTAGGGCTGACCTGAGTCGACTGCCGCTTCGAGACAACAGTGTGGACGGCGTACAAAGCGTGAACGGTCTGCACACCTTCGTAGAACGTCAAAAAGTCGTTTCTGAATGGCTGAGGGTCGCAAAGCCAGAATCGGTGATTTCCGGATCGGCCTTGATTCGTGGTCAAGAAGGCACCGCTGACGCGGCCTTGGATCGGTTTGAGCAATACGGTGTGTATCCGATGCTTAGATCAGGACGCTTCTTGGTGGAGGAGCTCAATAACAGTGGTGTCGAGGCGATCCATCATGAAATGTATGGTGCCGTGATGTTCTATGCGGGCCACAAGAAGGTCGAGATGCTGGCTGAAAACGCCGGCTAGCTGTCCGGGTCCTTTGCGATTCCAAGTTCGGCATAATTCGTCACACCGCTTGAAAACTGAGAGTTCAAGGCACGGCGTTTGCGCATTTCTCGATGCACAGCGCGTGCAACTTCGACGTGATCGTCGACGATCTTGCGAAAGTGTTCCGACGGCAGTGCGTAGAGCACGGTATCTCGTAGCGCCCGGACATTTGCGGGATAGGGTTCTTCTGCCAAAGTCGAGGCGACCCCAAAAAACTCTCCCTCTCGCATTTCTGCCAGCGTTTGAACCAGCCCGCCAAGATCCCTTTCTGCGGTCACTTCACCGGCCATCACCAAATAGAGATGATCGCAGGGGTCGCCTGTCTTCAACAGATACTCGCCTTGGAGGACTTCGACTTGAACGAACGCTCCGGCTAAGGCTGCTCGGTCTGCAGCCTCGAGTCGTCGAAACATCGGTTGGCTCGCGAGCAAGTTGTTGAGCATTCGTTTGAAGTAGAAATCCCAAAGCACATCCCAGACTTCTGGGTTGGCCTCGCCGATCACGGCGATATCACTCTCGGAAAGCTCAAAGACTTCGACATCGGTTCTGGCCGACACGGTGGCCATGCCATCGCGTCCTGTGAGAAGCCGGAATTCACCAAAAAACTCGCCCTCCCCCATCTCAGCGAGGTCGACCTCACTGGATTCCACGGTCCGCCAGACGCGAGTTTGGCCTCGAACGATCACAAAAAGACTTCGCCGCGAGTCATCGGGCGACAAGATCACGTCACTGGCTTGGAAGTGACGGATCTCGATTGCTTGCAGAATGCCCATGAATGCGCGCTGCGAAAGACGCGAGAACAGAGGGATCTCCGGGAGTCCCTGCCTTGAGACATTCACGACCGCTGTGTCGGTAGGTTGAAAACCTTCGTCCGCGTCACTGACCTCGAAGTCTTCGAGATCGGGGAGGTCGAATTCTTCGTCGCCGAGCTCCAAGCTTGCCATGTCAAAAACACCCAAGCGTATGGTCTCGGTTTGCTCGGCCGTCTTGGTAAGGTCTGGGTGCTGTGAATCGACCCGAATGGTGTCTTGACGCTCCCTGGGAGCATCGAACGACTCCAAGATATCGTCGGGCATGAGATCGACGGTCGCGTAAAGTTCGGGATCGCGGTGGATGGGGTCGATTTCCATCGTCATATCGCGATCCTCGAGCACCCCTGTGATTTCGTGGATGTCAAAATCCATCGAATCCGTCTGCTCTTCGAGGGTATCACGAACGCCGATCAGGCCTTCTATTGGAGTCTGGCGAGTTTTCTCTTCTTGGCGATTCCACACGGTCTCCAGGACATCGACGGTTCGCGTGTCGGCGTCCAATTCCTTCTTGGGTTGAACAAGGTCGATCATGGAGACGGCGTTATCTAATTCGTCGCTCTCGAAATCCTGCATCGAGCGCGGCACACTGACGCTGGCACTTTGTGTTGGCTGAGGGCCCGCCAAGGGCTGGGCGATGCGGGCACCGGAAGCAGGAACCTGAGCGTATAAGCGCGCCAGGAAAAACTGACTTTCGGTTTGCGTGTGGTCGAGTTCGAGGACGGCTTTGCACGCTGCGATCGCCTCGAGTGGCAAGCCTACTCGCGCGAGCAGCTTTGAGGCTGTCGAGTATTCTTCGACGGCGTGGTTCTTACGGCCCATTTCCCGAAAGATGGCAGCAAGACGCAGCCGAGCCTCGATATTCTCGGGGTCTTCCCTGAGAACTTTCTGATAGTACGCTAGATATTTGCGCAGCTTATCTGACGCCATTATCGCGGTCCTGTATCAAAATGCAGGATTCAAGTTAGCGCGCGGACAAAAGAAAGGCCACCTTGAAGGTGGCCTTGGAACTCGTGCAGACGGGTTTTTAGTTGTGAGTTTTCTTGGTTGCCGAACGAAGCAACACAACGCCGCCGTTTA
>Ga0210021_1004389_pt1 | contig 10846 bp, 10 predicted proteins | sample CryGeymeta201517_FD_183981 | JGI IMG/M metagenome (GOLD analysis project Ga0210021, IMG submission 183981) | Groundwater microbial communities from Crystal Geyser aquifers in Utah, USA - Crystal Geyser metaG 2015-17 (SPAdes) (version 2) | ecosystem: Environmental > Aquatic > Deep subsurface >... | reverse complement strand
AGATTCCCCCCCCCCTACAATTTTAAAAAGAACCCGCAGCCTTTAAATCCCTCAGGAACCAGGGTTAAAGATTTCGCCCAGGGCTTGACGAGCTTCTTGATAAATAAGGTGGGAAAGCCAGAGATAAGACTCCTCAAGGGCATCCAGAGCCTTCTCTGTTTCCTCATGGGAAATATTTCTGCGGGCCGCGTTCCAAAGTATGACTCCCAGGGACCCGTGAACTTCAATCCCAAGAAGGCCTACAAATAGTCGCGTTGCCTAGTCATCAGTCAGAAACCAGTCAGCCTTTATCCTTCGTGCTAATACGATGGCCTCGGATTCTCCGGAATGGAGGTCACCGGATTCACTCCACACAAGGCTGGGCAGGAACAGACTGCCGGTCTGTCTGAGCAAATGCAGACAACGAGCCTCGTATAGATTATCACAGGTCCCGCGTCGCAAACGATTTTTCTCATTCCGGGACATTAACCTCTTTTTTTGCCCATTCGATATCTTCGTGTGCGAATCGTTCCATCAAATCAATCCGATTGCGGCGCACAAATTCCGACATGGCCGCCAGGACCACGTCAAGCTCTGAGACAAAAAACCCGCCCGCACATATTCCTGGATTTGCGCCGCAAGATTATCGGGAACGCTCACAGATAATCTCTTCATCGCCAATGACCTCCGTTACCATAATTAGTCCTTCTATACGATTGTTCACATAGGGGAGTGAACCTCGGAAAAGCGCCTCTTCAGAGAATCCATTCCTCACTTCTAAATGAGAGTCGAGAGTGAAGATGAAGCCATCACGACCCTCGGAGGAAGACGCGGCTCAATATCTTTGCCATCTCTTCGGAAGTGAAGTCCTTGCCATGGAAGCGGACAAAGAGCCTCTGGCGGAGTTCGATATCCTTCAAGTCTTTCCCCTCCGCCCTGATTCCGGCAGTTGCAAGAGCACTGGCGGCGTCGAACATACCGGATGCCATACGCATACGCTCAGCAGGGGTCCTCGACATGATCATCTTCTTGTAGATGTCGGATATTTCCTTCGGTGTGTCACTCATGTTGAGCCGCATCGGTTAAGCCTTCCCTGACTCCCAGGACCTCCGCCCACATCCGGAGATATCCCCACTCCAGGCAATCCACGGTGGATATTATCTGCCTTACATCATACATCTGAAGTTCGGATTGTGATTCAGTGCGCCAAACAAGCTTGGAAAGAATCAAGTCCTCAGGAGAGACGACGAAAACATTGCATCCTTCAATGTCAACTTTTCTTCTTCTATTGAACTCTTCTATCCTATATGGATGATTCTTCCTTACTATGAAATCAGCCTTCATAAACCAAGTGTTATGAATTATGTTAAACATGCCTTCTGTTTTAACCGCTTCTTTCACGCTATCGTAATCAATATAGCAATCCTTAGCAAATTTAGATATAATATCATCTACTTTATCTGATGCAATCTCAACAATTAAATCTATGTCACGGGTCATCCTTGGGACTGAATAAATAGTCATCGCCATCGAGCCGGTGATCATATAAGGAATGCCGCTCGAATCCAGCCTGCTAGCGATCAACTTAACCATTTCCAGTTGTTCATTCATTGGTGATCCGTCTAATGGATGCTGCATCGGTTTTTGGGAGATATTCGCCCATTTTCTTATCCCTATCGGAAAAAACCCATGTGTATTTTAATATGATAGTAAATATACACGGTTCTCTTTTGATAATCAATGCGGCTATATGGAGGGGCTTGCGTGAAGCGGAGAGCAGAAAAAAGCCCGGCCCTTGCGGGGAACGGGCACGGAGCGCTGGGCCGCTATGGGTGGAAACACCTTGTTTAAGCGGCTAAAAAATTCGCCTGCTTTAGCCGCTTATATTTTTTTACCGTGAAAATACACCCCCCACCCCGACCCTCCCCCGCGCGGGGGGAGGGAAGTCCTTGGCCTCGTAAAGTGTAGAGCCGGGGGAGGATTTTCATTAGCGGGGGCGACAAAATATTTCTGTCATGAGCGTTTGATAAAAGAATAGACAGCAGACCAAGAATAATTCCGCAGAGGTAAAAAATGCATCGATCAATCAGGCTGAGATGATGGGATTGTTCGAGGCGGGGTTGGAAAGAGGGCCCGGTTTGCTCAAGGCCGGGCCCAGCACGACTACTTATTCTGCCAGACGGGTTTTCGCTTATTCAGGAAGGCATTGAGTCCCTCCTGGGCGTCTGCGGTCTTCATAAGTTCGTTTAAGTACACATCCTCAATGGCCTTGAGGGAGGGCTCGAAGTCATCCATCAGACCTTTTCCGATGGCCTTTTTGGTCTTTCTCAATACCTCGGCGCTTAAGCCCAGGTAAGGTTTGATGAACTCAGTGGTCTTTGCCTCAAGCTCGGCAAGGGGAACCACTTTGTTTATGAGGCCCAGGGAGAGGCTTTCCTGCGCGCCAAGGAGTCTGCCCGATAGGATTATCTCCATGGCCGCCTTTCTTCCGATTATACGGGGGAAGAGCTGAGCTGCGATCGGCGGAAATACCCCCACCTGTATCTCCGGTTGTCCGAACTTGGCGTTATCCGATGCAATCACAAGGTCACAGAATATGGCAAGCTCGCATCCTCCGCCCAGGCATGAACTGTAAACAGATGCCACAGTCACCACGCCCATCGCGTCCATAAGCCGGAACATCCTGTGGAATGCCCCTATCATCTTGGGGGCCAGATCCCCCATGTGCTCTCCCACATCCACCCCGGCGGAAAAACACTTACCCTGTGCCTTGAAGAGCGCCACCTTCAGGTCCCTATTTCCCTTCCAACCCTCAAGAACAGAGTTGATCTCGTTCATCATGGCGATATTCAGGACATTGACCGGGGGTCTTTTAAGCGTAATCGTTCCCAGGCCGTCTTGAAAGGAAACTTCAATGTTTTCATAGCTCATAATCACGTGTCTCCTTTAAACTTAAAAGGCGGCAGGCGCATCGAGTTCATGGATGTGCCTGCCGCCGGTATCATGATGGTTTATCTTTTGAATCGCCTACTTGGCAGGCTTTCCAAGCACCTCGGAGAACATCTCTATATCCCAGTTCTTGCACTCCGCGATGTTCTGGCGGAACTTTATAAAATCAATGGTATCCTGGCCGGTGATCTTCTTGGTGTTGAAGGCTCCGAATCCGAGGAACGCCTCTCCGCCCATGTTGGCTGCAAGCCAGTGGCGATGAGAGTTTTTCATGGTATCCCAGAAGAACTTCTTTTTCTGGCGCACGCTGTCAACGGACTCGATCAGGCAGCCGGGGAAGAGATTGGCGAAGGTCCAGGTGATCTTGTTGACTTCCTTATCCAGCAGTTCAAAATCGGCGTTGGCCTGATGCTGTTTTACAAACTCGCGGGCCTCTTTGGCCTCGGCCCCAGTCTTGTATTCCCCGTAAACTATCTCCCCGTCCTTTACGTAGGTATCGGTTATGATCTGGGGATTGCGCACCCATTTGCCGTCCACCTTGAGCACAGGAACGACCTTGCTAATGAGGTTTTTGCCCTTCATCTTGTAAGCTGACCACATCTCGCAGGAGATACAGTTCCACATCGCGTCTTCAGCGCTCAGATACCAGGGGAGAAAATCCGAAGCGCCCCCTACCGGGGCTGAGCCGTGCCGCGGCCCTGCCTGGCCGAATATGGCCAGATCAGAGGCAATCGCTATATCGCACGCCATCCCGATCTCCTGGCCGCCGGCAACCCTCATGCCGTTTACCCTGCAGACGACGGGTTTTTTGCACGCGAGTATGGAGTCCACCATGTGGTTGAAAAGCTCCATATACTGTCCGTATTCATCGGAGCGGAGGCTGTAGTATTCGCTGTATTCCTTGGTGTTCCCGCCCGTGCAGAAGGCAAAGGGGCCTGTCCCGGTAAAGACAACGGCCACTACGCTTCTATCCAGGGATGCGTTTTCAAAACCCGCGATGACGCCCTTGACCATCTCGGTTGTATAGGAGTTATACTGCTTGGGGTTGTTCAGGCGGATCCAGGCAATGAACAATCCGTCAACCACCTTGCCGCTCGGATCTGTAAGAGGCTTTTTCTCATATACCGTGCAAGGGGCCTCTGTTCCCCAGTGCACATTCGCATGGAGCGCGTGATCCTTTTTTCCGTCTTCCCTTGGAAGCCAATCCAAACCTTTAATAGTCATAATCTTGTTTCCTCCTTGATTTATAGGATTTCTGGGCGAGACGCTCTTCTGCCTCGCGTTTCATTATCAGTTATTCGCCTGACGCATCAGAAGTCGGGCGTAAGCACTATCCTCTTCATGGGCGGCACCTTGTGGGCCTCGGCGAATGTTGAGGCTATGCTGCTCATGGGCCGAACTTCCACAAAACTTTCGATATTGATCTTCCCCTTCAAGACCATGTCAAGGACTATGGGATAGTATTCAGGCAGGCAGCCCCAGGTACCTATGATCTCGGCGTCAAAGGCCATAAGCCGTCCGATGGCGTATTCCGTCTTGGCCATCCCGAAGCCTACCACTATAAGCTTGCCGATGAATCCCAGAAGAGACAGCGCGATTTCCTGGCCGCCCTTGGCGCCCGTCACTTCGAAAATCTTCCACCCGAAGTTGGGAAGGCCGTTTTTCTTGCAGATATCCTTGAACTCAGTTGACACGGCCTTGATATCCTTATCCTTGGAGTTGATCACAAAGTCGGCTCCGAACTTGAGCGCCCTGTCCAGTTTCTCCTGGTTGCGGGCAATCCCTATAACGGTCTTGGCGCCCAGGGCCTTGGCGGTCTGGCCCACGTACTGGCCGACCCCTCCTGTGATCCCGATGACCACCACATTGTCTCCCGGCTGCAAATCCGCCCTCTTGGCCGCCTGATAAGGGGTGGTGGCGGCATCAGCCACGACAGCCAGATGGGAAAGCGGGATATTGCCTCTTCCCTTGACCTCGCAAAGATCAATGCCGGGCACTGGGATGTGGCTTGAAAATCCGCCGTAAATACCGATGCTGTTTCCGGGCATCTTCTGATCGAGACATCTGTTTCCCCTTCTTGTCTTACAAAGGATACACTGTCTGCAAGGCATGACCGCCGGGACGATTACTTCCTTTCCGATCCATTTGGGATCACCCGCCACAACCGTGCCTGAGATCTCGTGCCCCAGGGTCAGGGGCGGCTTTGACACGGTCGGAACTCCGTCATAGAAATAGCCCAGGTCCGTGTGGCAGACACCGCAGCCCGCCACCTCAACCAGCACCTCTCCCGCCTTAAGCTCAGGAACGGGGATCTCTTTTTTCTCAAGTTTTCCGGGAATGGTTTCCTTGGTCTCCCTGTTATAAACCGTGGGCTGGACCATCTGCCATGTCTGAATCTTATCCGGTATTCCTGCCATCTTATTCCTCCTTATGTTACATGTTCATCTTGTTGACAACTTGCGAACCACTCGCCTGAATAACCTGCACTGATCCTTGCGCCGCCCGGCATTATATCATGCCGTAGCCGCCGTCCACGCACAGGAGCTGACCTGTAATGTAGTCGGCATCATCGGAGGCGAGAAAAACAAAAGCCGGGGCTATGTCCTTGGCCTCGGCAAACCGTTTGAGGAGTATCCGGTTCATGTAAATCTCTCTCAGTTTCTCATCACTTCTGATCTTCTCCGTCATATCCGTTGCCACGATTCCGAGGGAAATGACATTAGCGCAGATATTGTATCTGGCTAGTTCCCTCGCAATGGACTTGGTCATGCTTATTACACCGCCCTTTGCGGCGCTGTAGTTTATCTGCCCCACGGTTCCCACAAGTCCTGCTACCGATGTCACGTTTATGATCTTTCCGCTCCCCTGATCCTTCATCATGTTGCCCGCGGCCTGTGAGCACATGAAAGCTCCCTTAAGATGGATATCAACGACCTCGTCCCACTGCCCTTCGGTCATCTTGAGCATCATGGAGGGCCTGGTAAAGCCCGCGTTATTGACCAGGATATCGAGCCTTCCGAACTTCTCCTTGCAGGCGGCAAAGATGTGATCAACATCCGCCTTTTTTGCCACATCCGCCTTGACCGCGATCGCATCACTTCCAACGGAGCGGATAGAGTCCACCACCTCAAGGGCGGCTTTCTCACTGGAAGTATAGTTGACTACTACTTTAGCCCCCTCTTTCGCGTAGGCAAGGGCAATAGACCTGCCTACGCCGCGGCTGCTGCCGGTAACCAGAGCTATCTTGTCTTTGAGTTTCATCTCATCCCTCCCCTGCTGCATCTTGATAATACTGCAAAAACTCTATTCATTATATCGAGCCCCATCTGCTGCCGGGCCGGGCCGCATCCCCCGTTGTATCAGATCAGGATCGGCTCTTGCCTCCTCTCGGGGATTGTGCGTGCGGCTTTGTCAATGACTACATTGTGATTATAATGTAGTTATAAGGGAAATCTACGGTAATGATATAGCGGTGTCAAGAAAAACTTTGTGAAGTATTGCACAATATTTCATTCATATTCTGGTTCTGAACCGTATCATCTCAATAAATCGTGGGAGGCCCTTCGCAGATCAGGACACGAAGAACAGAAAACCGCATCTAGCCCGGATTTTTGAGGACTTTCCACATGGCCCTGAGACAACTGAGAATACCGGCGGAAAACTCTTCATCGTTTATGTGGCACGGGAATATCTTTAGTATGCCGGGGTCCTTCAGCCTATCTGTCAGACCTTCAATAAATTTGGCCGGGCGGGCTGGATTATAGAAAGGTCCTCTTTTATCACCGAAGGCGGAAAAGCCCCGGGATGGGACCAGGATGAAAACCGGCCCGTGAGCACCTTCAGATATTTCGGCAAGGCGGCCTCCCAGTTCTGCCATCTCAGCGGCGCTTGTCTCTGTCACTGTGATAGCGGCGTTATGTGCATGATATCTTCTGGATGGAAATTTTATCCTGGCATCGGCAAGAGGCCCTGTGACGATGAAATCAACATTTCCGGGGACAAGGATAGCAGGGATTCCCTTCCTGAGAGCCGCTGTGCCCCTCAGGGCACCCGAATCGTACTCGCCTCCGTAGAAATTATCCGCTATTTCATGGAGGGAAAGGTCTATGACCATGTCAAATTCCCCCTCCTCAATCATCTCCTCCATGGCCTGGCCTCCAGCGCCGTTTGTGTGGAACGTCACCACTTCAAATCCCCCGGCTGCCAGGGCTTCCCTGAGCCTCGCCGCGCATGCCTCGGTGGTTCCAAGGGTGGAAAGCGCTACCTGCCGCAGATTACCCCTCTCCTGTTTTATCCTGCCCCCGGCATTCACCATGCCTGCAACAGCACCGGCACCGTTTGCGATCACCCTTCTGGTCATAGGATTAAGGCCTGCAATATCGCATACCGAGTGCATCATGACTATGTCTCTGGTTCCAACAAAAGCCCTGGTATTTCTTGAGGCCATGGTAGAGATCATGACCTTGGGAAAACCGAACGGCAGAGCCCTCATGACCGCGCTTGCCAAGGTAGTGCCCATGGAGCCTCCCAGGGCTATGACACCTCTAATCATGCCCTGATCGCAAAGCTCCTTTACTATGATTACCGAGCCTGTGATCATGGCATTCAGGGCATCGCCCTCATGAGGAATCATCTGGACCTCTGAAAGAGTCATTCCGCCTCTTTTGGCTACCGTGTCTCTTGAGACATACACGGGGAAATCAGGGTTTCCCCTTATTCCGGGATCCATTATCAGAGGCTCAAGCCCAAGCTCCTTCAAACACTTTGATAAATACAGGGCTTCTTCTCCCTTTGTGTCCATGGTCGCTATTATGAGAACCGAACCGTTATTTTCAGCCGCCATATACGCCTCCAGAGGTTATTTTTTTAAGGAGGATGAACACCTCCGCTTTCCCCTCTTTGGTAAAGAGTATCAGCTCAATAAAGTGGGGCAACTATTTTTTTTTGCCGTGATATTTCTAGATTCCAGCCTTCGCCGGAATGACGAATAGTTGGCTTGTTCCGTCTTTACGGCGAAAGCCTGAATCCAGTGGTTTTGCCCCCAATCATTGAGCTGATACGGTAAAGAGGGAAACTTTCAAATACACACAAAGTATTTTCTTATATCAGAGGAGCGACGCGCAGTTCAATAAGGTAGCTCTTTTTTATCGCACGGGAAGTCAGATTATGGGGGCCTGTCAAGAACTGTCCGTCAAAGGGATTCTCTGCGTTCGCAGCCCGTTTTCTTAGCGATATGTTGACACGGTAACACAACCCCTGATATCCTGATGATTAAAGCGGCAGGGACGGTTTATAGAGGCGGCCTAAACAGCGTATTGAAGAACCCGCGCTGCCTGCAGGCATAGTAATAAGCCCGGATGCCGGGCCCGTGTGATATCCCTCAAAACGAGCGGCGTTTGTCAGCATGCGCAGGGACGAGGGATGAGTAAAGCCAGGCAGACAGGGGTTTTTTCAACGGCCTGTTAAGGGCGGCCCAAGGATGTCAATCTAATTTCCGGAGGATGATTATGGAGACAAAGGGTATGACCAGAAGGGAGTTTGTTAAGGCAGGGCTTCTCACCGCGGCGGCGGCCTCTCTTGGGGCTGGGGTTTTCAAGCCTACCGGCCTTTGGGCCGCTACGCCAACGATAAAAGGTCCCGTTAAGCTCGGCTATCAGGCCATCATGTCGGGAGCGCTCGCAGGATATGGAGAATTCCACAAGATGGGCGTTCAGATGGCGGTTGACGAGATAAATGCCGATAAGGGGATCGCCGGAGTGAAGGTGGAGGTTGATTTCAGGGATTCAACCCTTAAGGCGGATGAGGCAATCAAAAATGCCCGCTACTTCGTGGACAGTTGGGGCGCTGATTTCCTCGGAGGAATTGATTCATCGGGCCAGGCACTTGCGCTTGCACCTGTCATGGCGGAGCTTGATAGAATCCTGATGGTCACACACGCCGCTACCGAAAAGCTCACCGAGCAGCAGGTATTCAAAAACGGCATCAAGCAGGTCTTCCGCATCTCCACCCCGACATATCAGGACGGAAACGCCGCAGCCTTTATCGCCAAAGATATTCCTGCCAAGACCTGGGCCACCATAAGCCCCAAGTACGAGTATGGCTATACCTGCTGGGAGATGTTCAAACAGACACTCGGTAAGCTAAAGAAAGACGTCTCTTTTACCGGTGAGTCCTGGGCGCCCTTCGGGACAACAGACTTCAGACCCCATATAAATACCATAATGGATGCCGCTCCCGACGGTCTTTACTCGACCGAATGGGCCGGCGAACTTATAACCCTTGTCAAACAGGCCAATCAGGCCGGTCTCTTCCAGAAGATCAAACATGTGATGTTCCCTGTAGGAGCGGCCATGGATGTGCTTGAAGGTCTCGGTCAGGAGTTGCCGGAGAACATCTGGATTTCAGGCAGATACTTCTTCCTTTATCCCGCTGACAACAGAAACAGGGCGTGGGTTGCCGCCTTCAGGAGCAGATGGAATCACTTTCCCGCCTATGTCTCAGAGACAGGCTATTCAACCCTTTTCGCACTCAAAAAGGCGATAGAAGCGGCAGGCTCGAAAGACACTGCAAAGGTCGTACAGGCCCTCGAGGGCATGGAGATTGACACGCCCGCCGGCAGAAGGGTCTTCAGGAAGGAAGACCACCAGGCTATGTATGATGTACCCTGGGGACTTACCAAGACAGATGCCGCATTTCCCTTCAAGGTCATGGGCAAACAGGTCATGGTCCGCGCGAAGGAATGCTTCAACAGGCCTCCTTTTGAGGGAGCCGGGACAAAACCTCCTTTCTGATAGGAAATACACCAGGCCCCCGCATTTCAAAGGCCGGGGCCTTTTACCGTAAGGACCGCCGGATATGCTTGAATCCATTGTCCATGTCTGTCTTGCCGGACTATCCATTGGGATGTTTATATGGCTGGTGGCAAGCGGACTCACCCTTATTTTCGGGGTTTTAAAGGTACTTAACTTCGCCCACGGCACTTTCTACATGCTGGGTGCTTACCTTTGCTACTGGGTACTCGGGCGCATGGGGGAAAACTTCTGGCTGGGCCTTGCCATAGGGCCGCTTGTGGTCTGCGCGGCAGGGTTTCTCATAGAAAGGTTCTTTCTCAGACACGTCTATCACCTGGCCCTTCCGTACCAACTTCTCCTTACCTTCGCCTTTGTTCTGATATTCGATGATGCAGTCAAGATTTTATGGGGAGCGGGTTCTCTGGGTTCCCCTAACGTTCCGGGGCTTTCAGGGTCCATATCAATACTTGGCCGCAATTTCCCATTATACAGCCTTTTTATGATAGCAGTCGGACCCCTTGTGGCCCTGGCCATGTGGACCTTTCTTGAGAGAACATGGTGGGGCAGGATCATCAGGGCATCCTCATCCGACAGGGAAATGGCAGCGGCCCTGGGAGTAAGGGTTCCGGCCCTTTATACCGCGGTTTTTGTGCTGGGCACCTGGCTGGGGGCTTTGGGTGGCGGTCTTGCGGTTCCCTACGTTGGGCTTCTAACACCCGGGATGGGAGAGGCGATAATCATTGACGCTTTCGTAGTTGCGGTTATAGGAGGACTTGGAAGCCTCAAGGGGGCGTTTTTCGGTGCCCTGATCATAGGTCTTCTTTCATCATTCGGGACGAGATTTCTCCCGACTTTCGACATGTTCCTGACCTTCATCCTCATGGCGGCGGTCCTTCTGTGGAGGCCGCAGGGATTTTTCGGGGAGGCAAAGTAGATGCGCAGATATGCCTTACCGCTAATTGCCTGCCTTATCCTGGCAGGGCTTGTGCTCGTGGGGATATTGGGAAGCAGGTTTACGGTCTATATAACCATGAGGGTTATGATACTTGCGATCTTCGCCCTCGGCTATAATCTGCTTCTTGGTCGCACGGGACTCCTGTCTTTCGGTCATGCGGCGTTTTTTGCGG
>Ga0210021_1004384_pt1 | contig 10855 bp, 6 predicted proteins | sample CryGeymeta201517_FD_183981 | JGI IMG/M metagenome (GOLD analysis project Ga0210021, IMG submission 183981) | Groundwater microbial communities from Crystal Geyser aquifers in Utah, USA - Crystal Geyser metaG 2015-17 (SPAdes) (version 2) | ecosystem: Environmental > Aquatic > Deep subsurface >... | reverse complement strand
TGTACGACCGGTCTGAACTGATCAACCGTGCCATCGACACTTTGAAGCGCACCTTGTTGGAAGAGTCGTTGATTGTGGCGGCAGTCTGCATCATCTTTCTGATGCACGTGCGCAGCGCGCTGGTAGCGATTTTGATGTTGCCGGTGGGCATTTTGATGGCCTTCATCGCCATGCGCCTGTTGGGCATGAGCTCCAACCTGATGAGCCTGGGCGGTATCGCCATCGCCATCGGCGCGATGATTGACGCGGCGATTGTGATGATCGAAAACGCGCACAAACACCTGGAGCGACTCCCCGAAGAGCACACCAAGTTGCAGCGCTTTGATGCCATGCTCGACGCCTGTCGCGAGGTCGGTCCGGCACTGTTCTTTTCGTTGTTGATCATCACCGTGTCGTTCCTGCCGGTGTTCAGCCTGGAAGGACAAGAGGGACGGTTGTTCTCGCCGCTGGCTTACACCAAGACCTTTGCCATGGCCAGCGCGGCGCTGTTGTCGGTGACACTGGTGCCGGTGCTGATGATTTTGTTCATCCGCGGCAAGGTCATGCCAGAGAACAAAAACCCGGTGAACCGTGTGCTCATTTGGGCTTATCGCCCAATCATAGCGGGCGTAATGCGCTATAAAAAAGTGACTATTGCGCTGGCGCTGCTGGTGCTGGGGGCGTCGTATTACCCGGCTTCCAGACTGGGCTCGGAATTCATGCCCACGCTCAACGAAGGCAGCTTGCTGTACATGCCCGCGTCCTTGCCCGGTATGTCCATCACCAAAGCCGCCGAGCTGCTGCAAACGCAAAACAAGATTATCAAGAGTTTTCCCGAGGTGGCGTCAGTCTGGGGCAAGGCCGGGCGCTCCAACACCGCCACCGACCCCGCACCGACCGAAATGTTCGAGACGGTCATCAACCTCAAGCCCGAGTCTGAATGGCGCGCGGGTCTCACCACCGACAAGCTGATCGCCGAGATGGACAAGGCGCTGCAATTCCCTGGCGTGGCCAACAGCTGGACCATGCCGATCAAGGCGCGCATTGACATGCTGTCCACCGGCATTCGCACACCCATTGGCATCAAGGTGTTTGGCAAAGACCTCGACGAAATGGAAAAGCTGGCGCGGCAAATCGAGACGGTCGTCAAGGCCGTGCCCGGCACCAGCAGCGCCTTTGCCGAGCGCATTACCGGCGGTTTTTACATCAATATTGAGCCCGATCGCCTGCAGTTGGCGCGTTACGGTCTGGCCGTGGGCGACTTGCTCGATGTGGTGGGCACCGCCCTGGGGGGCCAGACCGTCACCACCACGGTCGAGGGGCGTGAACGCTATGGTGTAACGGTGCGCTACCCGCGTGAATTGCGTGATGACCCGCAACGCATGGCGCGCGAGGTGCTGGTGCCCACCATGGGCGGCGCGCACATTCCTTTGGGTCAGCTGGCCAAAGTGGTGGTGGCCAAGGGTGCGCCCGGCATCCGCACTGAAAACGCATTACTTTCAGCTTATATCTTTGTCGACATCCGTGACCGTGATATTGGCAGCTATGTGCGCGACGCCAAAAAAGCGGTGGCCGAACAAGTCACTTTTCCCAGTGGTTATTACGTTGCCTGGAGCGGCCAGTTTGAATACATGGAGCGCGCCATTGAGAAGATGAAGGTCGTCATCCCGGTGACGCTGCTGAGCATCTTCTTGCTGCTGTACCTGAACTTCAGGCGCATCACCGAGACATTGATCGTGATGCTCTCGGTGCCGTTTGCACTGGTGGGCGGCGTGTGGCTGATGTGGTGGCTGGGTTACAACCTGTCGGTGGCGGTGGCGGTCGGCTTTATTGCGCTGGCGGGTGTGGCGGCTGAGACGGGCGTGATCATGCTGATCTACCTTGACCACGCGTGGGAGGAGGCCAAGGACAAGTGCCTTATTGACAACCGTACACCCACAGTGACCGACCTTTATGAAGCGGTGATGGAAGGCGCGGTGGAGCGCGTGCGCCCCAAGATGATGACCGTGGTGGCCATCATGGCCGGCCTGCTGCCGATCATGTGGGGAACCGGCACCGGCTCCGAAGTGATGAGCCGCATCGCCGCACCGATGGTTGGGGGCATGATCTCCAGTACGGTGCTGACGCTAGCGGTGATTCCGGCCATTTATGCGCTGGTCAAACAGTGGCGGCTGGCCAGGGGGCTGGAGACCTCAGAGCCTCGCTGATTCACCGTGAAACATCGTTGAAGTCTGGATTGCAACTATTTCAAAACACACAGCCCGGTCGCCCCATGCCGCACAGCAGTGCTATCCAATCGCGCATCAAACGTTGCCAACTGACCACCATGCGCGCACGCAAGCGACAGCAAATAGGTATCGGTCAGCTGGCCAGAGTTTTTCAATTGGGTTTGGTCAACGATTTGTGGGTCATGCAAACTGACATCATCAGGCCAAAAAACGTGGCCGGGCAATGAATACAACCCCGCCATCAATTGTGCAACCGCTGCGGGGTTGCCGGGTGAGTTGGGGTATCTGGAATGCCCGACGATACGAAGCACGCCGTTTTCAGTCAAAGGGCAGGTAGCCCAAGCGTTCTGTCCAGTCGTTGCGAACCAGGTGTGCGCGGCATCATGCTGAACGTGCGTCGGGTCAATCAATGCGATCAGCACATTGACATCGAGCAAATAGGTTGTCATTGCAATTCGTCTTGCAATTGTTTTACCAACTCTGGAGTGACTACTGTGGCCGCAGAACGCGAGGGCAGCAGTGGCACACCGTTGCGCACATGCAGAGGTTGTGGGTTGGCTTTAAGCGCTTGCCTGGCCAATGCCGACAAAACACTGCCCACACTTTGGCGCTCTAGAGTTGCCAAACGCTTGACCGCAGAAAACACATCGTCGTCAATAGCCAAAGTCGTTCGCATTTCAAAACCCCCAGATAGTCAAATTCAGCTCTATCAACATCATACAAGGATGAACGTTGGATTTACCTTGATCATGCGTGGGAAGATGTCAAAGTGACATGCCGCGCCGCAGGCCGCGCGCGTGCGCCCCAAGATGATGACGGTGGTGGCCATCATGGCCGGCCTGTTGCCGATCATGTGGAGTACCGGCACGGGCTTCGAGGTGATGAGCCGCATCGCCGCACCGATGGTCGGCGGCATGATCTCCAGCACCGTGCTGACGTTGGCGGTGATTCCCGCCATCTACGCGCTGGTCAACCAGTGGCGGCTGGCCAGGGGGCTGGAGGGGTGAGAGGGGAATTGGTCGTTGATGCAGACCCCTGGGTTGTCAATCCAATACTGCAATGCCATGCTTTTCGACCACCGACAACAATTTGGCGGCCAGTTTGCTGGGACGTTTTTGGCCCGATTCCCATTGATGCACGGTTGAGGGGCTGACGTTCAAACGACGCGCAAACAGGTTCTGGCTGACCTTGGCTCGCTGTCTCAGTTGCACCACATCAATTGCAGCGTAATCGGGCACAGGTGTCTGGCACAGCGCCTCGTAGTCGCGCATGGTTGCCTTGTTGATAACGCCGGATTGATGCAGACCCTGTGCAGCGCTCAAGACTGAGGCCATCGCACTACTTTTTGCAGTACTGCTCTCATTTTTTTGGTCATGACCTTGCTTGGCAGCGGCTTTGCTGAAATGCTGAGTTTTGAATGCTCTTGTTTGAGTGACGAGAGCAGGGCGTGGCTTGGATGCTTTGGATTTCACGTTTTAAATATAGCACCAGGTGTTATAAATAGCAAAATTATCTGCAAAATTGGGTGCGATTCAAAGTGATGTGGGGGAGTTGGCGGAGTGCAGCTGACATCACATTGCTTCCCCAATCAGCCGGGCAATGCGCTTTGCTACGTGTCCCCCGCCCGCTGCGCGGTCTCCTCCTTTACCTCCGCAAAGCCCATCACCCGACTGATTTGATGGCGCTGTGTGTACGCAGGTAGGGGGACGGGGGCCACTTCAAGCGATCAGGCGCAGTGATTGGGTTATGCGACCGGGCTTTGGGGTGTGAGGCGCGCGCCGACAGTCGCCTAGTGCACTGCACTGCCTGTCTCGCGCGTGTTCACGCCCCAAAACCGCATGCGCATAGCCCGGTCGCTGTGCCGGGTTTGGCGTCAGGTAGTGGTTTGTCGAGAGACCACATCACTTTGAATCGCACCCTGCAAAATTGATTGACGACCGTCGCAACGCGACGCTGATCGTCAAGTGGTCGGTGCCGATTGCACTGGTGGGCGGGTGGCGGCTGGCCAGGGGCTGGCGAAGTCATGATAGACCTTAGAGCAAATCCGCCTCTAGCCCATATATGTTCTGGGTAAGCAGCTACATATGAAATAGCAATCAAGGTCAGCGTTTGAGGTCCTTTCTGCTCGCTTCAAACCACACCACCAACAGCAAACCGGCGGCTACCAAAGCCAAACCACCAAGCGCAATGCCGCCCGGACGCTCTCCGACCACGACGATCGCCAACACAAAGGCGGTCAAGGGCTCGGCCAGCGACAAGGTGACGCAAGTGGCTGCCGCAACGTGGCGCAGCGCATGGCTGAACAGCAAAAACGCGATGCCGGTGGCGAAGATTCCCAGGTAGCTGACCATCAGCCAGGTCCCGCGGGTGGCGGTCAAGGGGCCGGCGGTGAGTGCTGCAACCGGCAAGGCGATGAGCGCGGCAGTGGTGAATACGGCAAACGTCGCCCTCTCAGCCGAGGTGATGCCAACCAGGTGCTTGCTGACCAGCGTGAAGCTGGCGTAGGCCAAGCCTGCCGCCAGGCACAGCGCGAAACCTGTCACCTCAAAACTGGCGCCGGTGCTGGCCCCGGTGAGCATCAACCCAATGCCACTGACCGCCAGCGCTGTTCCCAGCCACCAAACAGGGGATGGCATTTGCCGCGTCAAGACGCCTTGCAGCAAGCCAACCCATAGCGGCCCGCTGCCAATGGCAACGGCGGTGCCGGTGGCCACACCGGTGGCTTTGACCCCGGCGAAAAAAAACAGGTTGTAAGCTGCCATGGCAGCGCCGCCCAGGAGCACCCAGTGCCACGCGGTGCGCAGTCCATCCATTGCGTGCGCCTGCCGCGTCCGCCCAAAATAAACCACACTGGCAAAAAACGCGCTGGCAACCAGCAGGCGCAAGGCACCGATCCAGTAGGGCGAAGACTGTCCCGCCACAAAGCTTTGAGCCGTGCCGGTGGTGCCCCACAGGACGGCCGCAGAAAGCGCCAGGAGGGTGCCAAGGAGGGATGAATTTTTCATGCCGCATGATGCGACCGATTCGCCACGCCGACTTACGCGAAACGCTTGACCTCGGTGTCGATGAAAACCTGCCTGCTGCGCAATTTCCTGGCGCTGAACTGCCGCTCGCGCTTGAGTGCAAAGCTCAAGGCACTGGCAGCGCAGTAACCCACCTGCAAAGCTGTCGCATCCAGCGGCACGCCCCGGCGCAGCAGCTGCTCAGCCCGATCCAGGCGGCGTTGACGAAGGTAGGCCTGAGGTGTCTGTCCAGTCAGTTCCAGCAAGCGCGCATGAAAGCGTTGCGGGCTCAGGCAAAACAGATTTGCCATGCGTGCCGTGTTCCAGGCTTCATGCAAGCGCGCCGCCAACGCATCATCGAGTTGCGCCAGATCAATGCCCCGGCGGGCGAGAATTCTCGGGGCTTGCAACACCCGCACCAGTTGCAGTGCCATGTTGCCCAGACGCGCGCTCTCACGGCAGGCAGATGTCACCGCAAAGCGCCGTACCTGGCTGACACCGGCCAGGCCGGGGTGTTCAATGACAAACATCTGCGCGTCTGGCGTTGTTGAAAAACCATGCTCGAAACCAGCGGGTATGACCATGCCACAGGAGGTATCAGCAAACGCGCTGTGACCGCCAATCTCCAGCTCCATGCGCCCCTGCAATGCAAACATGATTTGCAGGTAATCATGGGCATGGCGCACGTGCTCACCGCTGTAGCGGCGAATGCTGCTACAGAGGGTATCAGCCTGATTCATGATTTGGACTGTTCATCTTGATGTTCATTTTCGGGGCTGATGCGCCATGGCTGTGCCAAGAGCCAAGGTCCCGGCAGCGACGTGAGACACAGCAGTTCAAAGTCGCGTATGGCAGCCTTGTCAATCACGCCAGCTTCACATTGATGGGGCGTCTTCTTGCGGCTGTACCTGAACTCCCGGCACACTGCCCAACCGCTGATTGTCATCCTCTTGGTGCGGTTGTGCCACCACCATATCAACGTATAAACTGCGCCAATGCTTTCACGACATACCAGGTTTCTGTTGCATACGCTGGCGGGATTGCTGCTCGCGGGTGCGGCGTGGGCGCAAGAGGTGCGTGTCGGGCTGTACGAAAACGAGCCCAAAATCTTCACCGCGGCCGACGGCAAGCCCACCGGCATCCTGGTTGACCTGTTGCAGGAAATCGCCAAGCGCGAGGGCTGGCAACTGAAGTTGGTCCCCTGCGAATGGCAAGCCTGCCTGCAGCAGCTCAAGGCGGGTGAGATTGACCTGATGCCCGACGTGGCCTTGTCTGAGGCGCGTGACCAGCACTTTGACTTTCACCAGATACCGGCATTGCACAGCTGGTCGCAGCTCTACACGCGCAAGGGGGCGGGCATCGTGTCACCGCCAGATATGCAGGGTAAACGCATTGCAGTGCTTGAGGGTTCGGTTCAGATCAACGGTTTGAACGAGATGCTTCGCGCTTATGGGGTGCACGCCGAAGTTGTCGCGCTGGATTCGATGCAAGAGGTATTTGGTGCGGTGCAGAGCGCGCGCGCCGACGCAGCGGCTGCCAACCACTATTTTGGTGATATCCGCGCGCAGGGGTTTGGACTGGACGAATCTCCGATCGTGTTTCAGCCCGCGCAGCTTTTTTACGCCACGGCGCAGGGGCGCAATCCGGCGTTGTTGACAGCCATCGACCAACGGCTGGACGACTGGCAGCAAGACGCATCGTCACCCTATTTCAAGGTGCTCAAACACTGGGGCGGTGATTTGCGTCAGGAAACCGTTCCGTCAAAGGTTTGGGACGCACTCAAGCTGTTGACTGGCCTGTTACTGCTGGCGTTGGTTACTGCGTTGTTTTTGCGCAGGCAGGTGCGTCGGCAAACCGCCCAACTGGTGGCACAAACTGCGCAGCTGCAGCGTCTAACCAAGCTGTACGCCGCCTTGAGCCAGTGCAACCAGGCGATCGTCCGCTGTACCGAAGAGCAGGAGTTGTTCCCGCAGATTTGCCGCGACGCAGTGAACTTTGGCGGCATGCGCATGGCCTGGATCGGTCTGCTCGATGAAGCCCGTGGCAAGGTGATGCCGGTCGCTTCTTTTGGCGTCGGGGTGGAATACCTCGACGGCATCGACATCACGCTACAGACGGATGAACCAGCCGGACGCGGCCCCACCGGAACCGCCATGCGTGAGAGCCATCCGGTCTGGTGTCAGGATTTTCAGCATGATCCGCTCACCACCCACTGGCATGAGCGTAGCGCGGCTTTTGGCTGGGCGGCCTCTGCCGCGTTGCCTCTGCACCGCAAGGGCAAGGTCGTCGGCACGCTGGGTTTGTATGCAGACACGGTGAACGCTTTTGACGAACCCGCGCGCAACCTGCTGACCGAGATGGCCATGGACATCAGCTATGCGCTGGACCGGTTTGATGAGGCCGAATTGCGTCAGCAAGCCGACGACATGATCCGGCGCCAGTCCGACGTGCTGGCCCTGCAGGCGCGCCGGGCCGAGGCGCTGCTGGCCTTGCCCGGCCAGGCAGAAAATCTGGATGAACGCGCATTTTTAAGCCAGGCGGTCGAGGTGGCCGAGCGGCTGACGGCCAGCAGCATCTCGTTCATTCACTTAGTGCATGAAGACCAGATCACCATCGAGCTGGGCAGCTGGTCGCGCGGCACGCTAGAGCGCTATTGCCATGCCGCCTACGACAACCACTACCCGGTGAACCAGGCTGGCATCTGGGCCGATGCCTTGCGCAAGCGCCAGCCGGTGCTGGTCAACGACTACGCCAGCGCACCAGAAAAACGGGGTTTGCCCGATGGCCATGCCCATTTGCAGCGTTTGATCAGTGTGCCGGTGATCCAGGGGGGGCTGGTGCGAATGATGGTCGGTGTAGGCAACAAGGCCGATGACTACAGCGCGCTCGACGTAGAGACCGTGCAGCTGGTGGCCAACAGCATCTGGCATCTGGTGGAGCAACGCCGCGCCCGGCTTGCACTGACCGCCAGCGAAAAAGAATTGCGCGCCACGTTTGAGCAAGCCGCCATCGGCATTGCGCAGGTGGCGCCCGACGGCACCTGGCTCAAGGTCAACAAGAAGCTTTGCAGCATACTGGGCTACTCCGAAGCCGAACTGCTGCAAAAGACCTTTCAGGAACTGACGCACCCGGACGATTTGCAGAGCGACCTGGCGCAGGTGCAGGCTGTGTTGTCTGGCAAGATCGACCAGTACAGCATGGAAAAGCGCTATTTCCACAAGTCGGGTGCCACCGTGTGGGCCAATCTGACGGTGGGACTGGTGCGCCAGCCCGACGGCACGCCGGGCTACTTTGTGTCGATGGTGGAAGACATCAGCAGCAAAAGACGCCAGGCGCAGAAGCTCGCATCGCTACTTCAGATCAGCTACGAACTGGCGGGCAATATTGATTTGCAAAAAGTGTTGCAAACCGCGACAGCACGCATGACAGAGTTGTCTGGCTTGAGTTCGTCGGCTATCTACCTGTTGCAGGGTGCAGCGCACCTGACTTTGCAAGCGACCACGCCGCCGTTGCCACCGGATTTTCCGCCACATCTGCGCGTGCTCCCACTGTCTGACCACCCTCACATTGCGCAAGCCATTGTCACGCGGCAGTCGGTGCTGTTGGCCGACACAGCAGGCGCACTGCTGACTGAAGCCGAAGCCGAAGTGACGCGTCGGCGCGGCTTGCGCACCATACTTTACCTGCCGCTTCTGGCTGATAGCGAAGTATTAGGTGTACTGATTGTGGCCAGTACCGATCAAGCCGCCAGTTTGCCTGAGAGTGAGCTCGAACTGTGCCTCACGCTGGCCAACATGGTTGCGGTGGCGGTACAAAATGCAAAAATTTTCCAATCCTTGCAGCAGCGCGGGGAGGAGCTCAAGAATAAAGTGACAGCACTTCAATTGGCTGAGGCGAGCGTGCGCAAACTCTCGCTGGCGGTCGAGCAAAGCCCCAGCTCGATTGTCATCACCGATTTGCAGGCGAACATCGTTTATGCCAACGCCACCTTCAGCCAGATCACGGGCTACGAGCTGGGCGACGTGCTGAGTCAGAACCCGCGCATTCTGCATTCTGGCAAGACACCCCAAGCCACCTATGACGACATGTGGGCGCATCTGACACGCGGGCAGCGGTGGGAGGGTGAGTTCATCAACAGACGCAAAGACGGCAGCGAATACATTGAGTTGGCCCGCCTGTCGCCAGTGCGTGACGAACACGGCGTAGTCACCAACTATCTGGCCATCAAGGACGACATCACCGCCAAAAAACAGGCCGAGGCGCGTATCGAGCACCTGGCGCATTTTGACCAGCTCACCGGTTTGCCCAACCGGGTACTGTTGCATGATCACTTCCGCTTTGCCTTAAGCCTGGCGCAGCGCAAGCATGAGTCGCTGGCGGTGATGTTTCTTGACTTGGACCACTTCAAGGTCATCAATGACACGCTCGGTCATAACATTGGGGACCAGCTTCTCATGGAAGTGGGTCGACGCCTGAAGGCCGTTTTACGTGAAGAAGACACCGTGTCGCGCCAGGGAGGCGACGAATTCATCCTGGTGCTGCCGGGTTTGGATGCCAACGGTGCGACCAAAGTGGCGCGCAAATTGATGGAAGTCGTTTCTCAGCCCTTTCAGCACGAGACGCACGAGCTGGTGGCCACGCCGTCAATCGGTATTGCCTTGTTCCCGAACGACGGCAAGGACCTGGAAACGCTAGCCAAAAACGCCGATGCCGCGATGTACCAGGCCAAACATGCCGGGCGCAATGATTTCCGCTTCTACACCCAGACCATGCAGCGTGATTCAGCGCGGCATCTGCGCCTGGCCACCGACCTGCGTCACGCTCTGGCGCGCGACGAGTTGTTCGTGATGTACCAGCCGCAAGTGGCCATGCAGGACGGTCGGGTGATAGGTGCCGAGGCGCTGCTGCGCTGGCAACACCCTGAATTGGGTCTGATTTCCCCGGCCGAATTCATCCCGCTGGCCGAAGACACCGGCCTCATCATCCCGATCGGCGAATGGGTGTTGCGCACGGCGGCCGCGCAGGCGCGCGAGTGGGTTCAAGGTGGCTGGCCCGATTTTGTGATGGCGGTCAATTTGTCGGCAGTGCAGTTTCGTCACCCTGACCTGTTCCAGCGCATCACCACCATTTTGGGCGAGGTGGATTTGCCCGCCAGTGCGCTGGAGCTGGAGCTCACCGAGGCGATGGCCATGGGTGATCCGCAGGGCGCCATGGCGGTCATGGACCAGCTGCACCGCTATGGCATTCGCCTGTCGATTGACGATTTTGGTACCGGCTATTCATCGCTGAGCTACCTCAAGCGCTTCAAGGTTTACAAGCTCAAGATTGACCAGTCTTTTGTGCGTGACATTGGTACCGACCCCGAAGACAAAGCCATCGTCACCGCCATCATCAACATGGCCAGCAGTCTGGGCATGCGCACTATTGCTGAAGGGGTAGAGACGCCCGAGCAACTGGCCTTTTTGCGCCTGCACGGTTGCGATGAAGTGCAGGGCTATTACTTCAGCAAGCCGCTGACAGCGCAGGCGTTTGACCAGTTTCTGGCGCACCAAAGCGCTTGAACTGGCAGAAAACCGATACGCTTGCGGTTCAGGTAACGAGCAACGCCAACGCCACCAGCGCGGCGGTTTCAGCGCGCAGCACGCG
>Ga0210021_1004377_pt1 | contig 10866 bp, 10 predicted proteins | sample CryGeymeta201517_FD_183981 | JGI IMG/M metagenome (GOLD analysis project Ga0210021, IMG submission 183981) | Groundwater microbial communities from Crystal Geyser aquifers in Utah, USA - Crystal Geyser metaG 2015-17 (SPAdes) (version 2) | ecosystem: Environmental > Aquatic > Deep subsurface >... | reverse complement strand
CCATGTGTTCCTCAAACACTTACTGCTTCTTTTAACTTACCATCAAATACTATTTGTGTAGGAGATTGTATAACTCCTATTGATAACAGTACGGGAACAAATATTAATGCTTGGAATTGGACTTTTGCAAGTGGAACACCTGGAACAAGTGCAAACCAAAACCCTGGAAGTATTTGTTATACTACTCCAGGAACATACAATATTACGCTTCAAGTAACGGATGCCAGCTCAAATACTGATGACACAACAATTGTAATTACTGTGCTAGCTCCAACAACAGGTTCAACAACGGCAACTATTTGTCAAGGAGATAGTATTTTGTTAGGAGGAAGTTTTCAAACAGTAGCTGGTAATTATTACGATACTTTAACCAATATTTTTGGTTGTGATAGTGTGTTAACAACCGCATTATCCGTAAATCTTACAGATAATGCTGGCTTTAGTTATTCAACTAATACTTACTGCATATCAGACCCAAATCCATCACCAACCATAACTGGATTAACAGGAGGAACATTTACTATTGATAATAGTGGGGTAGTTAATGCTGCTACTGGTGAGATTAATATTACATCTTCAGGAACAGGAGTATTTAATGTAACTTACACAACAAATGGAGCATGTCCTTCTGATAGTACTTTTACCATAAACATAACTTCGGGAACTAATGCAACCATAACGCCTGTAGCAACTATTTGTGAAAATGAACTTCCATTTACATTAACAGCTGTTGATGGTGGAGGAACTTGGTCAGGAATGGGAATTACCAATACTACAAACGGCACTTTTGATCCAAGTATTGCCGGAGCAGGAAATCATACTATTACTTATGCCATAAATTCTTCTTGTGGAGATACCGATACGGTTGTTATTACCGTATTAAGTGTATCAACAAACAATACATCAACTACTATTTGTCAGGGAGATAGTATTTTACTAGGAGGAAGCTTTCAAACTACAGCAGGCACATACAATGACACGCTTACTGCTGGAGCTGCAAACGGATGTGATAGCATAGTAGTTACCACTTTAACTGTTAATCCGTTAGCAACAGGAACAGCTACAGCAACTATTTGTCAAGGAGATAGTGTTTTGCTAGGAGGAACTTACCAAACAACAACAGGAAATTATGTTGATACCATCACAGGAGGAGCTACTAATGGATGTGATAGTATTTTAACAACAACATTAACGGTAAACCCAATTAACAGTAATAACTCAACTGTTATCATTTGTCAAGGAGATAGTGCTTTAATACATGGTAATTATGAAACTGCCGCAGGAGTATATACACAAACCTTTACCAATACTAATGGGTGTGATAGTATAGAAAATGTAACCTTAGTAGTAAATGCTCCAACCAATACAACACAGGTAATCAATTTTTGTGCAGGCGATAGTGTTATATTAGGTGGAAATACTTATTACACTAACACTACTGTTGTAGATACATTTACAAATGCGATTGGATGCGATAGTTTAATTACTTATCAAATTACTCAAAGAGATACTTTTAATACCATTAATAATGTAAGTATTTGTGATGGAGAAAGTGTTTTCTTACAAGGAGGCAACCAAACAACAAGTGGAACTTATGTAGATAATTACACCTCAGTTTATGGATGTGATAGCCTTGTTACTACTAATTTAACAGTAACCCCTTTACCGATAGCTTTTGCAGGAAATGACACAACAGTTGGGTTTAATTCAACCATAACTTTAAATGGTTCGGGAGGGATAGCTTACACATGGAGTCCATCAACAGGATTAAGTTGTTCTAATTGTGCCAATCCATCAGTAACCATTACAGGAGAAACTACCTTTTATTTAACGGTAACAGATGCTAATGGATGTTCTTCAACCGACCAAGTAACTATCTTTATGGATGATACCTTCGTGTTTTTTGTTCCTAATATTTTCTCGCCAAATGGAGATAATGAAAACGATGTGTTTTATGTGAGAGGACAAGGGTTTAAATCCATAAGTATCAACATATTTAATAGGTGGGGACAAAAAGTTTTTGAGAGTGATGATGTAAATAATGGATGGGATGGAACTTTTAACGGACAAGAAATGAATACAGGAGTTTTTGTTTACTACATCAATTTAGAATTATACAATGGAGATAAAGTGCAAAAACAAGGAAACATCACTCTAGTAAGATAAATTATATTAATCAACTAAACTAATGTATATGAAAAAAGCGGCCATAATCATATTTGTTATTTTAATGTTTGTTGAAAAAGGAAAATCTCAGGATATTCATTTTTCACAATATTTTAATACGCCACTAATAATAAACCCTGCATTAACAGGTGTTTTTGGAGGAGACCAACGTGCCATGTTAGCTTACAGAAATCAGTGGGCGAGTGTTGCATCTCCTTATAAAACTTACGGAGCATCATTTGATACTCGATTGTTTGAAAAGAGTAGAAAAAACTTTTTGCTTGGAGTGGGTTTTAATGTTTATAAAGATGTTGCCGGAGATACAGAAATGGGAATTACAAGTGTAGGACTTTCTGTTAGTGGGATTGTAAAAATTCACGATAAACAACATTTAACAGCAGGTATCCGTGGAGGTTTTGACCAACGAAGTATTAATCAATCTAATATGGTTTGGGATAATCAGTTTGATGGTAACTCTTACGTACCAACAGCACCTAGTTACGAGTTTAGAGATTATAATAAACCATTTGGAATAGCTGATGTAAATGTGGGAGTTGCTTGGGTTTATTCCGATGCTCAAAAAACAATAACTTCAAACGATGCCTTTTCTGTTAGAGTAGGACTAGCCTATAATCATTTAACAAAACCTGATATAGCTTATGGAGGTTTTTCTGATAAATTATATGATAAAATAACTTTTCATACCTCTTCTAATATTGGAATTTCTAATAGCTCATTATCTATTATACCCTCAGTGGTATTTAATAAGCAAGGACCAAATTCTGAATTTTTGTTTGGAGTACTATTAAGACATAGAATAAGAGAAGATTCTAAATATACTGGAATTTTTCATGAATCTGCTATATCTATTGGAGTTCATTCCAGATGGGGAGATGCCTTAATACCATCAATAACCTACGAAATTTCTCATTGGAAATTAGGTGTGAGTTATGATGCTAATATTTCTGACTTAGCAGCAGCAAGTGGTGGAGTAGGTGGATTTGAAATCACATTGACTTTTGTAAATCCTAGTCCTTTTGGTACTGGAAAATCTAAAGCAAGATTTAATTAATACTTAATTATTATGACACGAATTTACTTATATCCCTTTATCTTTATCATAACAATTAGCTTGTTTTTAAGCAATGGTTATGCACAAAATTGTCCGTCACTAAATGTTGTTGGTAGCTTCAATAATATAGTATCATGGCCCAATAGTTATGCTACGGCACAAAGTGACGGACATTGTTTAACTTTTACACCACCATATCCTCCAACATTATGTTTTGAATATCAGGTGCCATATTCTGATACAGTGTTGTTTTCTTTACATTTAAATGCTTGTGGTAGTACAAGCTCAATAAATACAGGAAGTTATGGAGGTGGTTGTAGTGGAACAAGTTCAAGTAATTCAACTTTTACTGGAACAGCTACTTATGATGCGAATTGTAATCTTATTGGTAATGCTGCATTTGTAGGTTTTTGTGGAGGAGCTGTTTCTGGCGATATTTTAACCATTTGCTTTAACATTAATACTTCAACAGTATGTGAGCCTATAACAATTTGTCCAACTGCTTTTTGTGGAGCAAGTTCTTGTCAAACAACACTGCCAATTAGTTTATTATCATTTAATGGAAACTGTTTTAATGGTGAAAATTACTTAAGATGGGCAACAACTGCAGAAATAAATAACGACTATTTTACAATTGAGAAAAGCAATGATGGGATATTTTTTGAACCAGTAGCTTTTATTCCAGGAGCAGGAAATAGCAATGAAGTTATTAATTATAAATACGAGTTTTTAGCTGAAAATGAAGAAAAGATAAGCTATTACAGACTCAAACAAACTGATTTTGATGGATCATTTACTTATTCAGATATGATTGCAGTAACATGCGATGAAACTCAAACGATAGCTATTTTCCCCAATCCAGCAAATAATGTGGTATCAATAAGTGCAGCGGAATCTATAAAAGCTGTTTCAATTATTAATTATCTCGGACAAGTTATAATGAGTAAAAATGTAGGTTTAATTAAGCAAACCGATCTTGATGTAAGTTCTTTTTCTAAAGGGATTTATATGTTGCAGATGGAGATGGATAGTGGAGAAGTACTTACCGAAAAATTAATAGTGAATTAAAAATGTAAGTTATGAAGTATTTTAATGTTTTTATCTTGAGTCTTTTTATTTCTTTCTCAGGAAATTTATACGCTCAATGTTGTGGCGATGGAGTTTGCGATCCTGGAGAAAATGCAACTAATTGCCCTTATGATTGTGGTACTACTTCTTTTAATTGTCCTAATACAATAGGAACATTTCATACTTCTCCAACTTATCCTGTCAATTACAGTACAGCAAATGTTAACGGATGGTGTTATACGGTTACTGGGCCATTTCCTCAAACCGTTTGTTTTCAGTATATAGTGCCACCAGCAGGAGTCGATGCTAGTGTTTCTTTAAGTGTAAGCGGTTGTAATACAAGTTCAGTAAATCAATCGAATATAGGTGGAGGAGGTTGTAACACAGCTAACAATCCAAGTTCAGATATTTCGGGGTCAGCAACCTATGATAATAACTGCAATTTTCTTAATAATGGTATTACAACAGGAGGAGGAAATTGTTATACTCCAGGAGATATAATAACGATATGTTATACACTTACCGGAAGTTGTGGTTCTGTTCAGGTTTGTCCTGTAATTAGTTGTGGAACGGCAACCTGTCCTACAAACTCCACCAATCCTGCTGGATGTCCACCATTTAATTTTTCCGATTCAACTTATATTAATGTTTGTGATAATGGAGTTAATTCAGGAATAGCTGTTGTAACTCCCGATTGTGGTAGCCATTTTTCTTATTTATGGGACGACCCATTGGCTCAAACAGATTCTATGGCTACTAATTTAACTCCAGGAGTTTATAATGTTTTGGTAACTAATACTGTATTAGGTTGCGATACAACTTATACATTGGTTGTAGATACTGTATTGCCAAATGTTTCTGATAGTCAGTATGTAGAAATTTGCCAAGGAGATAGCTTACTTGTTGGTGGGAATTATCAAACAACAGCTGGAAATTATTATGACACATTAACTTCAGTTCATGGGTGTGATAGTATTTTTACCACTACACTAGCATTATTGCCTATATCAACATCTATAACCAATTTAAGTATTTGCCAAGGTGATAGCACATTGCTCGGAGGAGGTTACCAAACAACAGCTGGTAGTTATAACGACACATTGATAGCTTCAAATGGTTGTGATAGTATTTTAACAACTGTTCTTTCTATATTTCCAGTAGCTTCAATTACAGACACTATAATTACATGTCAGGGAGACAGCGTTTTTGTTGGAGGAGCATTTCAAACAAACACAGGAACTTACTTCGATACATTATCAACATCAAATAATTGCGATAGTCTTTTAGTTACAACATTGATTTTTAACAGTTATTTTTTCGACAATTTATCATTAGACTTATGTCAAGGAGATAGTGTTTTCGTTGGAGGTACTTATCAAACAACATCAGGAGTTTTTGTTGATACTAATGCTACATCAAACGGGTGCGACAGTATTATACAAACTACTATAACAGTTATACCCCAACCAATAGCAGATTTTGAAGTAGTAGGAATAAGTTTAAGTTGTGAAGGTATCCAAGTTCAATTAATAAATAGTTCTACAAATACAAACAGTTATTTCTGGAATTTTGGTGATGGACAAACTTCTTCTGAAAAAAATCCAACGCATATTTTTACAGCATTAGGAAATTACAATGTAGTATTAACAATTGATAATAGTACATGTATTGATAGTCAGACTTATAATTTAGTAATTGCTGATCTTGAGCTAATAATACCCAATGTTATAACGCCTAACAATGATGGACAGAATGATTATTTTACTTTGCCTATTGATGCAGAATTAGAAGCTTGTACAAGTTATAAAATATTTAACCGTTGGGGTCAATTACTTTACGAAAGTAAAACTACAGAAGTGTGGAATGCTAAAACATCGTCTGGACATTTAGTACCAAAGGGAACTTATTTTTATATAGTTGAGGTAGGAAAAACTATATATAAAGGAATATTTACGATACTTTAAGTTTCCTTTATCTTTTTTAAACCTTTAGATTTTATTCAAATCCAATAATAATGCTTTCAGAGGTTTTGAGACTAAAAAATGTCTATTAAGCAGGGCATTCGCTTTTAAACTTTCAAGATTAATTCTCTGTAATGGTCATCAGCAAATGCTTTTAGGCATTTCCTGTTTTTAGATTTTTTATTGTTTTTTTCATTGTTCAATAATGTAATTGCTAATTTTGCAATTAGATTTGAATATTCAATGGCAGTTTAGTTGCGTTTGGCTTGATTGTCTTCTTTGAAAATAACATCTAAATTCCAATGTAAATTATTTTCAATCGCCCAATGCGAACGTATAGATTGATTAAAAAGTGCCGCATCGGCAGGTAGTGAACTAATATAATATCTTGCGTTTGTAGTTTCTATGGCTGTTTTTTTGAAATAGATTTTCGATTCTATTTTGATAATGCTTTGTAAATCTTCTCATTTATTTGCGCCATCAATAAACTCTAAAACACTAATAACACTACATTTTCTAACTTCAACTCGTCCGTGTCCGCAATCCTCTGTAGTATCAATAGCAACTGTTTTTTTACAGCAAATGAATCTTCTATATCTTCTAAAAGTGTTTTTTGATTGTTTTTTACTTGCAAAATATAGTGGGCTTGATTAGCTCTAATTTTCTTAGCAATAGCCTTTTGACATCCCATTGCATCAATAGTTACTATGCTATTTTCGATGCAAATTAAATCCAATAATCTAGGTATTGCTACAATTTCATTCTCCTTTCCAGCAACGGTTTCTTGCCCTAAACTTATTCTGTTTTCTGTGCAAAACGCAGTAAGAATATGCAAGGGATAGCTTCTTTTATAAGGAAACCTTTAACTGTTTTTCCATCAAGATCAATCACTTTAGTGTCCTGTTTTGCTAATGATTCTGTAAAGCGAATTAAACATTTTGAAAATTCCTTCGGATTTAATCTACTATAAAATTTACGTAAGGTGTCGTGTGAAGGTGCTCCATATTTGTAGGGATAAAACTTTCGTAACCATTCTATTTTTTCTTCTCCAAATCCTTCAATGAGTTCGTACGTCTGAAAACCGCTTATTACAGCAGACATTGTAAGAAAAACTATTTCTTCTAAGCTGTACTTAATGTTTCCTTTGGTGGTTCTTCTTGGATCTTTCAATGTATAGAAGCATTCTTTAAATAGTAATTCTTCTGTTCCTGAGCTTTTTGTGGTCATTTTTTTTAATGGCAGGCCACCTACCATTTATCCCACAAATATAAGTGTTTTCAACAACTTGTCAAAATTTTTAAAAGCGAATGCCCTGTCTATTAAGCCTAAAATTTGGATAAATCTTGATATATACTTAAAAACTTAACATTTTCTCTTCCAAGTAACATCTATTTTAAGCATTAGCTTGAAATATTAAGTAATGAGTTAAGTTAAATTGTTCCAAACAAATGCTCTAGTAAACTCATTAAAAATTATTGAAAAAGAGGTATAATTATGCTTGAGAGAAGAGATTTAAGAATTTCACTTACAAAATATATAATCCTGAAAAAAGAAAATATGAATAGAAGTCAGTAGTTAGGTAAATATTAAATCAGTTTGCTCATTAAGTTCCGTAACCATTGTCTTTAAATCAGAATAATAGTGTTTAAACAATGCTTTATTTAATGAATAACTTGGAGCAACAGCAACTTGTTCTACATAAAGTAAAAATTCTATTTTTCCTCTTTCCATCTTACTACTAATCAAAGACCTTAATTCGGATTCTTTTTCTTTGTATGTAGATGGAATTCGCATAGAAATATCGGCTTGTTTACTATTTAGCGACTTAATTTCTATACTTATTTTTTTATGGTTTACTTCTGCAACGGATTTCCCATAGCCAGTCATTGATTTAATCATTGCGTATTTTTTTAGGTTGCAAATGTAATAAACCTATTGGGATAAAAAATAATGCTGCTGGCATATTGCTTTGGTAGATTCAAAAACAAAATGCTATTTTTGTTGTTCAACTATAATAAAATAAAATATTTATATGAGCAACATCAACTTTAAAATTGATAATGGAGTAGGAATAATCATCCTTAACAGACCTGATAAATTTAACAGTTTTGTTCGCCAAATGGCGTTTGATTTACAAGCGAGATTAGATGAATGTGAGAAAAACCCTGAAGTAAGAGCCATATACATTACTGCCGAAGGTAAGGCGTTTTGTGCCGGACAAGATTTAGCGGAAGCCATAGATCCTAAGCAAACAGAATTACCCAAAATTGTAGAAGAACATTACAATCCGATTATAGAACGATTAAGAAAAATTGAAAAACCTATTGTTTGTGGCGTAAACGGTGTTGCAGCAGGTGCGGGAGCTAACATTGCATTGGCTTGCGACATTACCCTTGCAGCAAAATCAGCTAGTTTTATACAGGCTTTTAGCAAAATTGGGTTGATACCAGATAGCGGTGGAACCTATTACTTACCCAGGTTAATTGGTCTGCAAAAAGCGGCTGCCTTAATGTTTTTAGGAGATAAAATAATGGCTGAAGATGCTGAAAAAATGGGCATGATTTATAAAGCTGTTGCCGATGAAGTTTTACAGGACGAAGCCCTAAAAATTGCTCAAACCTTAGCTCAAATGCCTACCAAAGGAATTGGGTTGACTAAAAGATTATTAAATGAATCGTTTAACAACAACCTTACGCAACAATTAGCCAGAGAAGGCGAATTGCAAAATCAAGCTGGACAAACGTATGATTACCAAGAAGGGGTAAATGCATTTTTAGAGAAAAGAAAACCAGAGTTTAAGGGGGAGTAAAGCCTCCCCAACCCCTCCGAAGGAGGGGCTTAAAACATGATAAAAATTATGACAGGAAAATATGAAATATCAATTATTTTAACGATACTTTCATTTGGACTTCCTGTTTTGTATTTTAGTTTAACTACAAAAGCATTCTTACCATTTTCATTTAGAAAATTGATTAAGAGTTTTAATTTAGCTCTAATAGTTCAAATCATCTTTGCTTTTTTATATATGGGGATGATGTCATATATGGATAAAAATGTTTACACAGGAGGAAAAAGTACTGATTTAACAGATGTTTTTATGGATACTGGATTAACCTACATTGTTATAGGTGCTTTTGCTTATTTGCCAAGTTTAATTATATTAAACTTAGCTAATTACTTAATTTCAAGATTAAAAAAATAAAAATAGCTCAAATTTTACCCTAAAAGATTTTGCAAAAACACTTTTTTGGTGTAAATTTACATCAAATTTTTTAAAATTATGTCAAGACAAAGTATTTCATTTACCAAGCCAAATAACGAGTGGTTAAAATCTCAAGTGGAGAGTAAAGAATATGCCAGCAAAAGTGAGTTAGTTAACGATTTAATTAGACAAGCTCGTAAACAACAACGACAAATAGATTGGATAAGTGCTAAAATTGAAAAGGCTGAAAAAAGCGGTTTCACAACAGATACCAAAGAGCAAATTTTAGCACAATCAAAATCTTTACTTAATGGCTAAGTACAGATTAAGTAATACCGCTAAAGAAGATTTAATAAGGATTCATCATTATGGAGTTAGAAAATTTGGTGAAGCACAAGCTGACAAATATTTTAACTCCTTTTTTGAGTATTTTGAAACAATAGCAAAACACCCTCTTTCTTTCGAGTCGGTTGATTTTATAAAAAAAGGCTATAGACGTTGTGTCTGTGGTGCGGATAGCATTTATTACAAAATAAACAACAATACTCTAGAAATTATGACTATAATTGGAAGGCAAGATTTAAAGAATGTTTTGTAACAAATTCCTGCTTTAAATTTTGAAAAAAATAACTATTAAATTTAGATTACAAAAAAAAATAACAAACATGAACTCAAACCAACCTCAAACTTCATCCTCAGAATTTAAAACCATAGGCGTACTGGGGGCAGGCTCTATGGGCTCTGGCATTGTACAAATTGCTGCCACCAACAAACACCAAGTTATTTTGGTAGATTTGAATGAAGAAGCGCTAACAAAAGCTTCCACAGGATTGAAAAATATATTAACCCGCTTGGTGCAGAAAGAGAAAATCAATCAGGCTACGGCAGATACTATTATGCAACGCATTACTTTTTCTACCTCAACAAAAGATTTGGCAGCGTGCGATTTAATTATTGAAGCCATAGTTGAAAATTTAGAGGTAAAAAAGAAAGTTTTTGCTCAATTGGAAAGCATTACTTCAGCCGATTGTATTTTAGCGAGTAATACTTCATCCCTTTCTATTGCTTCCATTGCAGCAGCTTGTAAAAAACCAGAAAGAGTAATTGGGATTCACTTTTTTAACCCGGCACCACTGATGCCCTTGGTAGAAATTATTCCTGCGGTACAAACATCCGAAGCGACTAAAATTGCTTCTAGAAACTTGATTGATAGTTGGGGAAAAGTAACGGTGTTGGCAAAAGATACGCCTGGGTTTATTGTTAATCGTGTTGCTCGTCCGTTTTATGGCGAAGCATTACGAATTTATGAAGAAGGAGTAGCCGATTTTGCTACTATAGATTGGGCGATGACCGAAATAGGTGGTTTCAGAATGGGTCCTTTTACGCTAATGGATTAC
>Ga0210021_1004365_pt1 | contig 10883 bp, 14 predicted proteins | sample CryGeymeta201517_FD_183981 | JGI IMG/M metagenome (GOLD analysis project Ga0210021, IMG submission 183981) | Groundwater microbial communities from Crystal Geyser aquifers in Utah, USA - Crystal Geyser metaG 2015-17 (SPAdes) (version 2) | ecosystem: Environmental > Aquatic > Deep subsurface >... | reverse complement strand
TCAGGAGAACAACTTTAGCCAGTCCTGCCTTTACTTCTTCAAGATTACTTCCACTTCTGAGGTGTAAAAACATAATAAAATTGATAAACTATCTTAATAATATGTCCCAATACTATAATCCAAAACGCAAATACAATCTCTACCAACCTGCTTTTAAAGAACCGTTTGAGTTAAGCAGGACAAAAATTGATTTATTTTTAAACTGTCCCAGATGCTTTTATTATGACCGTCGATTAGGAATAGGCCAACCTCCAGGATTTCCTTTCTCCCTAAACTCTGCCGTTGATAAACTTTTGAAGAAAGAATTTGATATCAGTCGGGCAAAAGAAGAAAAACATCCGCTGATGAAAACCTATAAAATCGATGGCATTCCTTTTAATCATCCAGATATAAAAAGATGGAGAAACAACAAAGAAGGAATAAGGTATTTTCATAAAAAAACGAATCTAGAAATATTCGGAGCGATTGACGATGTCTGGATTAATTCTCAAAAAGAACTAATCATCGTTGATTACAAGGCGACGGCCAAAGATGGAGAAGTGACAATCGACGCTGAATGGCAGGAAGGATATAAAAGACAGATGGAGATATACCAGTGGCTTTTTAGAAAAAATAACTTCAAAGTTTCTTCAACCGGATACTTTGTTTACTGTAATGGAAAAACCGATAGAGTGGCATTTGACGGAAAGCTTGAGTTTGATATAAAACTTATTCCTTATGAGGGAGACGATTCTTGGGTAGAGAAAACAATAGTTGATATTCATAAATATTTAAACAGCGAAACCATTCCCGAATCAGGAAAAGATTGTGATTTTTGTAGATATAGAGAAGCGGTTAAAGAAGTTGAAAAATAAAAATATGCCTAAAGTTGATCCTAAATCATTTGGAAAATTTCTGAGGATTGATGGAAAACCAGGTTGGAGAGAAATTCTTCCTACAAAACAAAGATATGTTGAAGCAGATAAAACCGATGTACGACTTCGCCGAGTAAAAGTTTTTGGAGCAGGAGGAAAGTTAGAACATACTTATTTAATGGATGAAATGGGAGCTCATTTTAAAGATATGCCAATCATTAAAAATGATTTATCTTATTTAGAATCATTAAAACCTTCATCTCCTGAACAAAAATGATTACTTTTTTTCATAAACGTAAATATCGGCATCAGCATAACTCATCGGAAGATTCATTTCATCTATTAAAGAAAACTGTCTATGATCTAATTTTCAAACAAAACCTATTTCCCAATAATTTTAGGCGGCTTTAGACCTAGTTTTTCCTGCATAAAAGCAACCGCGTCTTTTTTTAATAAAGCTTCTGGTTTGTTTGTTACAAATTCACTATTCGATCTTTGGAGCAAAGAATCAAAAGTTCCCCAAAAGGCATACCAAGTAACATCTCTCATTTCCGGAGATAAATTTTTCAATTTATTTTTTATATCCGGTTGTTTTTCCAAATAAGAATGAAAAGGTTCAGATGCAGAAGGGAAGGCAATTCCAATTTGCTCTAAAATATAACCAGTCATTGGATCATGAAAAATAAGAGAAATGGACGATGGAGAAAGTAAGTCAGGATTTTTCAGTGTTTCGCCAATAGCATCATCATTAATAACTATTACCATTGAATTAATCCAGATATAACAGGTGGCTAAGGCTTTTTGAACTTCCGGACTATTATTAAAAAGTTTAGGAACTTGATCAGCTAGAATACCGTCTACTTCTTGATCATAAAAAGCTTCTTCCCAAAATTCAGGTGTTTCTGGACTAGGCCAGTCATCACCAAATAAACCTGGGTTTAAATTTAATTGTTCTTGCCAAGACATATTCTCATATTATACTATAGGTTTGAAGAAATTTATTGCGAAGCCTCCCAAACCCCCATCCTTTTTTCTCTTGCTTCTTTCTCTGCGGTAACTAACTCATCCTGATATTTTATCTTCAAAATTTGACGGGTTGTTAAACTAACCCCCGGTGTTCGAAGCTATTTGATATTTGTAGAATCGGGAGCGAGCATCTTTGGCCCATTGATCCAGAGTGATTCCTTCCTTATCCTTGTCTGAGATATTTGCAGTCGGTAAGCTTTGCTTATATTGTTCAGCAATATTTTTTTCAACCAAAGACCAGTCGATTGCCGGATCAACAGGTGATATTGACGCTTCGGTACTTGGCGAATATTCCGAGGTACAAAAGTATTCAATAGTTGAATCTTCCAAAAAAAATAATCCATGAGCAAAACCAACCGGAATCCATATCCATTCAAAACAATCATCCTCTGGTTTACTTTCAAGTTTATAAACGCCAAGCTTTCCAAAAGTCGGTGAACCGATTCGAATATCCAAGAATAAATCAATTATTGATCCCTGAACGGTTCTTACGAGTTTTTCCTGATAAGGACTCCACTGGAAATGAAGCCCTCGGATTACTCCATTTTTTGAAAAACTTTCGTTGTTTTGGACGAATAGCTTATCTTTCAAAAAATCAATTCTTTGAAAATCGCTTCTTTTATAAAGTTCGGTAAAATAGCCACGATTATCAGAAAACCTAGCGAATTTGATTACTTTAACTTCAGGAAAAACCAATGGCTTTATTTCCAAAATCTTCATTCTTAAATTATAGCAAATAAAAAACCCAGGTTTATTCCAAAATGATTTTGTTTAACTCATTTTTAAATCCTTCAATATCTTCTTTGAAGAGAAATATTGACGATCTTCGGCTCTGTTTGGTTTCCTTATCAAATCTTGATTCGGTTATTTTTAAATACTGACTTTTATTTTTCGCTTCGTAAATATCGAAAAAGATAGTTTTGCCTTTCAGTTTCAAAATTTGCCCTGATATTTTTGGTTTTTGGTTTTGATTTTGATCCATAATTATTCACCTCCTTTCTTTTCTTTAGAACTTTACAAACTTTAAAAACTTTATAAACTCATTTGTCTATAGACTATAGTCTACAAAAGAGGTATTTTAGGAGATTGTGACAAGAAAAAAATCGCGATATACTACTTTTTGTTTCTCTTATCTAGTTCTTGGAGGATTTCTTTAGGAGTAATACCTAAACTAATTAACATTACTAAAAGATAAAACCATAGATCAGCTATTTCTGAAACAATTCTTTTCTTATTTTTGTTTTTTGCGGCAATAATTACTTCAGTTGCTTCTTCGCCGATTTTTTGGATAATTCTATCTTGGCCAGCTCTAAAAAGCGATGCTACATAAGAATCTTTTGGCATTTTTAGCCTACGATTTTTTATTATTTTATAAAGTTTATCGATAGTCATAGTTTTTATTTAAATTTGTTGAAAAAACAGGATAGGTTTCCGGTGTGACAGACGTTTTTTCCTATTAATTTGATTTTTATTAAAATTGCATCTTTATAACAGTCAAAATAGATATTTACGATTTTTAGTTTATTATCTGATTTTTCTCCTTTCATCCAAAGTTTTTTTCTACTTCTGCTCCAAAAAAAGACAAACCCTGTTTTAACAGTTTTTCCTAAAGATTCTTTATTGCTGTATCCCAGCATATAGACTTCAAGTGTTTTATAGTCTTGGATAATAGTTGGTATTAATTCCATATTTAATTTAATCTGACAGGTACCTTTTTAGTTTTTAGATACTGTTTAACTTGTTTAATTGTCAGTTCCTTAAAGTGAAAAAGAGAGGCGGCCAGAGCGGCATCGGCTTTTCCCTTTTCAAATATTTTATAAAAATCTTCTATTTTTCCGGCACCGCCTGAGGCAATCACCGGAACATTAATAACCTGTGTTACAGCTTTTGTTAGTTCAACATTAAAACCTGTTTTTGTTCCATCGGTATCAATGCTGGTTAACAAAATTTCTCCAGCGCCAAGTTTGACTGCCTGTGCGGCCCAAGAATCCGCCGAAACACCGGTATTTGTTCTGCCTCCGTTAATAAAAACATTCCATTGATTTTTTTTAACTTGTTTAGCATCAAGAGAAAGAACAACGCACTGACTGCCAAATGTTTCTGCACATTTTTTGATAAGCTCGGGATTTTTAAAAGCTCCTGTGTTAACTGATACCTTATCCGCTCCTGATTTTAAAATCATTCTCATATCTTCAACAGTTCTGATTCCTCCGCCCACAGAAAAGGGGATTGACACTTTTTTAGCGGTTTTCTCAACCACTTTGACCAGAATATCTCTATTCTCAACAGTCGCCGTAATGTCCAAGAACACTAATTCGTCAGCTCCTTCCTGATTATAGAATTGAGCCAGTTTGACCGGATCTCCGGCGTTACGAAAGTTGACAAACTGAATGCCTTTGACGACTTTTCCTTCCGTCATGTCAAGGCAGGGAATGATTCGTTTGGTAATCATATTGTTTTTATCCAATTTTTAATAAACTGCCGGCCAACTTGACCGCTTTTTTCCGGGTGAAATTGAGTAGCAACAATGTTTTTTTTGACTAAAACACTGCAAAAATTAATCCCATATTCACTTTCTCCAACCGCCACAGATTCGTCACTGGGCTGACAGTAATAACTGTTAACAAAATAAAAACTACTGTTTTTTGGAATATTTTTGAACAATTTATTTTCAGTTTTTTGCTCAACAGTATTCCATCCAATTTGAGGTACTTTAAGCCGAGAATTAAATTTTTTAACGGTTCCTTCAATGATATTTAGACATTTGACATTTCCTTCATCGCTTTTTGAAAACAAAAGCTGCATGCCGAGGCAGATACCTAAAAATGACTTATCTAGATTTAACTGGTCAACGATTGCTTTATCCAACTTGACTCTTTTTAAATTTTTCATGCCTTGATTGGCCGATCCAACCCCGGGCAGGATCAAGGCTGATCCTGCTTCAATTTGTTTAATTGAGTTTGAGATCACAGAATCAATACCCAGCTTATCCAGGGCATTTTTCACGCTTGCCAAATTGCCTAAACCGTAATCAATAATGACGATCATAAAACTCCTTTTGTCGATGGAACTTCTTGTGAAGCTCTTTTATCTATCTCGCAGGCCATGCGAACTGCTTTTGCAACCGCTTTAAAAATTGCTTCAGCTTTGTGGTGGTCATTTCGTCCGTTTTCCACTTTAATATATAGATTGACTTTGGTATTTTGAGCAAATCCGTCCCAAAAATCATAGATCAACTCAGTGCTTAAATCTCCAATTTTTTCCCAGTTAAAATCACAATCAAATGTAAAAGCGTATCTTCCGGCAAAATCAATGGCTACGGTTACCAATGCCTCATCCATCGGCAAGATAAAAAAACCATAACGATTAATTCCTTTTTTATCGCCGATCGCTTCATTAAAAGCTTGACCCAAAACAATACCGATGTCTTCCACCGTGTGGTGTTCATCAATAAACATATCTCCCTTGGCTTTAATATCAAGATCAAACAGTCCTTGTTTGGAAAATAAATCCAACATGTGATTGAGAAATCCAACAGGAGTATCAATCACTCTTTTTCCTGCGCCATCGATATTGAGAGCAATAATTATTTCTGTCTCATTTGTTTTTCTGATGATTTTAGAAAATCTTTTCATAGTAAATAATTAATAACTTGTAATACGGATTGAAATCTAATCGTTCCAATATTTTGTTTTCCAACATAAATGCTTGGTATTTCGGCCGCTTCAGCTGCTAATACGTCACTGGAACTGTCGCCAATATAAACAGTTTCTTTTAAATTCAATTTTTTAATAACAGCAAGTAATGAATCGGGAGATGGTTTGCAATTTTTAACATCTTCCAAAGCAACTATACAATCAAATATTTTTTCCAATTTATTTTTTTTGATTGCATATTCGGCTTCTATTTTTGGCCGGCCAGTGGCGATTGCTAATTTTTTGTACTTATTTTTTAACAGTTGTAATTTTTCTTTTGAGATTAGTAGTTTTTCGTTATTGATCAGGCCGTCCAAATATATTTTTTGAAAATATGCCTTAACCGATTCATAATTTATTGATGATTTATTTATCAGAGAATATGTTGCGTCCCAATCATTATTCATCCCGATAATATTTTTTATATCATCAACTTCAGACATCAAAACATTTCTCTTCAAAAAATACCCAGCCGTTTGGCGAATTGTTTCACGATATGACTTTGATACATCAACTAAGATGCCATCCATATCAAAAATTAAACCGTCATATTTTCTATTCATAGTATTTTCTTTAAATTGTTAATCAAAATATTATTTTGACTTTGATTTCGGATGGTAATTCTCACACATCCTTCTAAATATTCTTTACTGCTTCTATCCCGGACCAAGATGTTATTTTCTTTGAGCTTCTTGCAAATTTTCTTTGCCTTTTTTCCAAAATTAACTAAGAGGAAATTAGCTTGAGAAGGAAAAACAAATAAACCAAGTTTTATAAGTAATTGAGAAAGTTTTTCTCTTTCTTTTTGAATCATTCTTGTTTGATCTTTAATCCATTTTTGATCCTTCTCAAGAAGTTTTTCAGCTAATTTGTAGGAAAAATAACTGACTCCAAGTGGAAATCGAATAGCATCAAATACTTGGCTCAATTTTTCATTGGCAATCAAATAGCCGATTCTGGCCCCGGCCATGGCGCCAAATTTTGAAAAGCTACGTAATATAGCGAGATTATTATATTTGGAAAGTAGCGGGACACAGGTAACTCCGTAAAATTCTCTGTAGGCTTCATCAACAACAACAATTCCTGATGTATTTTTAAGAATGAGTTCTATTTCGTCCATTTCGGTTACAGTCCCTGTTGGATTATTTGGGTTACAAACAAACGTAATTTTTATTGGTAAGGTACTTAATACTCTATTAACATTTTTAATGTCTGGTTTATAAGTATTTCTTAACAATGGGACTTTAACTGCCTTCCCCCGATTTATTTCACACTGCAGTTTAAACATTTCATAAGTGGGTGGTTGAATTAAAAAATAATCACCGTCATTCAAAAAGGCTTTGCCAATAATATCAAGAGCTTCATCGCCGCTATTTGTGACGGTAATTGTTTCAACTGGTGTGTTTTCGTATTTTGATATTAGTTTCTTTAACTTTGTATACGACGGATCTCCGTATTCGTTGATCGGACAATTATTAATTAACTCCATTAGAAATTTTTTCGTACATGGTGGAGGATCGGGCAAGGTATTAGTATCAAATCTTAATACTTCTATCCCAACATTTTTTGCCCACTGATATGGGATAATATTTTGCGCCATTTTTGATAGTATTTTTTTGTTCATAAATATTTTTTAAAACTTTTAAATCTAATAGAAACCGAATTTTTGTGAGCTGGCAACCGCTCAACTTCAGCAATCACTTCAATAGTATTTTTAATTTTTTTTAGTCCCTCTTTTGTACATTCCTGTACCTGCATCCATTTTCCATAGGAATCGACGCCAAGTGGGGGATACATTTTTGCCATGCCACCGGTTGGTAAAACATGATTGGCACCAGTGGCATAATCACCGCTTGATTTAGATGTCCAGTCTCCTAAAAACACTGATCCGGCATTATTTATTTTTTTTGCAATTGATCGATTATTTTTTGTCATTATCTCCAAGTGTTCAGGCGCGTAATTGTTTACAAAATCAATTGCTTCTTGTATCGATTCAACTACAGCTAAAAGACCATATTTTTTTAATGATTCTTCAACGTACTTTTTGGTAGGCAAAACAGTTAATTGTTTTGTTAATTCCTCCTTGGTTTCTTGCGCAACTTTTTCAGAAGTTGTCAGTAAAACACAAGCGGAATCTTCACCGTGTTCGCCATCTGCCAAAAGATCGGCGCTAATATATTTTGGGTTGGCAGTTTCATCGGCAATAATAAAAACTTCGGAAGGGCCGGCCGGCATATCAATACTGATTTTTTCCAAAGCAATCATTTTTGCGGCAGTTACATATGAATTACCGGCGCCAAAAATTTTATAAACAGATGGAATAGTTTCTGTTCCATAAGTCATTGCGGCAACTGCCTCAACTCCACCGACTTTATAAATTTTCTTTAATCCAACCATATCAGCCGCAACAATTGTTGCCGAAGGTATTCGTCCGTTATTTCCAGGAGGAGAGCAGATGATTATTTCTTTACAACCTGCGATTTTAGCAGGAATTGCCGTCATTAAAACAGAAGATGGATAGATGGCTTTTCCACCTGGAATATATAGTCCGACTTTTTCTATTGGTCGCCATTCTCTCCAGACTTTTATTCCTTTTTCCGGTTCAACGATTGTGTCCTTTCTTTTTAATAGTTGGGTTTTTTGGACAAGAGTGATATTTCTTATCATCTGTTTTAAAGCTTTGACTGTTTTTTTATCAATTTCAAAATAAGCCTTATTAATTTCATTTTGAGTGACCTGAATTGATTGATAATTTTCTTTTCCATATCTTTGTTGATATTTTTCTAAAATTACCTGGTTCCCTTGTTTTCGAACTTTTTCCATAGTTTCTTGTATAAATGGCATAATCGATCTATTCATTCCAGCAGAGCGGTTGACGATTCTTTGATAATCTTTATTTGATAGGTCTTTTAGTCGAATTATTTTCATATGATTAATTTTTGGATAAAACTTTTCTAAAACGATTAAGTAATTTTTTTGCAAATATTTTCTTATAAATGGGAAAAGAAGATATTTCATTTGCGATAACAACTGCTTGAGAATCATATATTTTTTCTATAACGCGTAAATCGTTTAATTCTAAAGTACGACCAGTGCTTACCAAATCTACAATCGCATCAGAAATTCCAAGAACAGGAGTTATCTCGACAGATCCTTTAACGGTGATAACGCGAACAGGAATATTTTTTTTTCTAAAATATGCGTTGGTTGAATTAGGATAAGAAGTAGCAATTCTAGTGTTTTTTAATTGCTTTAAATTATTTATAGCTGCTTTTTTAGAGACAGCAATTGATAGTGAACAAAAACCAAAATTAAGCTTAATAACACATTTAGCCGAACTATTACTTTCATATAGAATATTTTGGCCAACAATGCCTAGATCGACCACTCCAGATTTGATATAAAAGGGGATATCGTCATCGCGGATATAAATAATTCTCAAAGGAAAATTATTGCAATAAGAATATAACCGTTGATTAGAGATCTCGAACTCTAAACCGGACTGCTTCAAAAAACTGATTGTTTCTTCTGTCAACCGGCCATTTTTTTGGATGGCCAGTATTAAATTGTTATCGTCCATAATTAAAAAAATAATTTTTGATCTCTGTCCGCCATATCTTTCTTCAAGACTTAACTCTTCGCTATTCCAAATTGAGCTACGGTCACCAAGATTATTCTGACCCGTCTACGTTCAGGTTCGTCTCGTGGTCTACGTCCACGCAGCCGAAACTTCACTTCGTACGGGTTTACTCTAAGTAATCCTCGTTGCACTCGGAAACTTAGAGTACAAAAAACCCCGCCCGAAGCGGGGTAGGGAATTAATATTTTTAATAATTAATTACATAAAAGCTGACCCCGCCAGAAGCAGGGTATGATGAACTAAGGAGTTCATAAAGTTTATAAAGTCTGTAACTTTCATAAAGTTATATATTAACGTGTTAATATGATAATATATAGATATTAAAAAGTCAACAGGATTTTATTACAATGTTTTAAAACATTGTAATGGTGGATGAGTCATATATAATTTTATTTATGAGTAGTTTCACACCTTATAGACCGAAAAACGACAAGGAGAAGGCACTATCCAGCGCCTTCTTAAAATTGAAAACAGAACAAGAAACGGCAAATTTTTTAAGAGATCTTTTAACGATAAAAGAAATTGAAGAGTTTGCTAATCGATTAGAAATGGCAAGACTTTTGAAAAAAGGCTGGTCCTATAAAAGAATCGCAAAGGAGGTTGGCGTATCAACAACTACAGTGACTCGCGTCGCTCATTGGTTGTTTAGAGGGTGTGGAGGATATGAGAAAGTACTAAAGAGTCCGTAAAGTCATAAAGTCGAAAGTCTATAAAGAAAAATACTTTACAAACTTTATGACTTTAAAGACTTTATAGACTATTTATTCCAATCCGCTTTATAGTATTTTCTTCCTTTCAAATTCTTCGGCATATATTCTTGGACGATTTTTCTACCGGTTTCTCGCTGCACTTTCCATGGATATCGCACGTGGCCTTGGCCATAGCCTAAAGCTTTCATGATTTTGTTTTCCGGATTTCTTAAATGAAGTGGGATCGGGTCGAGGTTTTTTTCATCAATATCAGATAAAGCACTCCAGATACCCATGGATGAAGAAAGAGATTTTTTGGCAGTGGCTAAGTAAGTGGCTGCTTGAGCGAGAATTAAAGATGCCTCTGGCCAGCCGATCATGTGACAAGCTTGCATAGCAGATGTAGCAACAACAAGAGCAGTCGGTTGAGCATTGCCGATGTCTTCGGCAGCAAAAATCACCATTCGTCTAGCAATAAAAATCGGGTCTTCGCCGGCTTTAATCATTCTCGCTAAATAGTGCAAAGTGGCATCAGGGTCAGAGCCTCTCATTGATTTAATGAAAGCGGAAATAGTATCATAGTGCCAGTCGCCTTTTTTGTCATAATAGATGGCTTTTCTCTGAACCGCTTCTTCGGACACCCTTAGGGTGACATGTCTGGAAATAGAAGAAGATAGTTCAACAGCATTAATTGCTGTGCGTGCGTCACCATTGGCGTTTTTAATAATATGTTTGATTGCTTCAGAATCGAACTTATGTTTAGGATAAAATTTGATTGCCCGCTTTATTATTGTTTCAATTTCTTTATCGTTTAAAGCATATAAAACATAGATCTGGCTACGAGAAACTAGTGGAGCAATTACTTCAAAGCCAGGATTTTCCGTTGTGGCACCGATTAAAGTAATCGTTCCGTCTTCAACATAGGGTAAAAAGGCATCTTGCTGGGCTTTGTTAAATCGGTGAATTTCATCGACAAAAA
>Ga0210021_1004359_pt1 | contig 10908 bp, 13 predicted proteins | sample CryGeymeta201517_FD_183981 | JGI IMG/M metagenome (GOLD analysis project Ga0210021, IMG submission 183981) | Groundwater microbial communities from Crystal Geyser aquifers in Utah, USA - Crystal Geyser metaG 2015-17 (SPAdes) (version 2) | ecosystem: Environmental > Aquatic > Deep subsurface >... | reverse complement strand
AGTAAAGCCAACCGCCGGGAGATCTTGCTGGCTGAAGAGCCCTACCAACCTATCATATCTGCCGCCGCCAGCTATACTGCCAAAATTTTTTAAATCAGTTAAATAAACCTCAAAAATAGTGCTGGTGTAATAGTCAAAACCCCTGGCTAGCGATAAATCTATTTGGTATTTATTTTTATCAGGAATAAAAATGGAGACAGCCTTAAACAACTCGCGCATTTCACTAACGCCTTCTGTTATTTTAGGGTATTCATCCTCTATTTTTTTTAAATCATCAAGGTCTTTGATCTCTGTTTTCATGAAACTAAGGATTTTCTTTGCTTTTTCTTGATCAAGATCGATTTTTAACAATTCTTTAATCACTTCTTCTTCGCCGATTTTTTCTAATTTATCAATAACCCGCAGAGTTAAAGTATTTTCTTTCTCGTTTAAACCAAGCGATTTCAGGAAACTACTAATAATTTTGCGATTATTGATTCTAATTAAAAATTTTTTTATGTCTAAATTATTTAGCGTTTCATAAATTAAAGAAATGATTTCTGCGTCAGCCAACATAGAATTGACGCCAACAATGTCAGCGTCGCATTGGTAAAACTCTCTGTATCTTCCTTTCTGTGGATTTTCTGCTCGCCAAACAGGACTAATTTGATATCTTTTAAAGGGTTTTTTGATTTCTTTGTATTGTGCCATCACTCTGGCTAAAGGCACTGTCAGGTCATAGCGCAGGCTGATATCTCTCCCGCCCTTATCTTTAAAGCGATAGATTAATTTTTCTGTTTCGCCAGCGCCTTTGCCCAAAAGAATTTCTGAATATTCTAGGGCAGGTGTTTCTAAAGGAACGAAACCAAAATTTTCATAAGTTTTCCTTATGATTTCAATCATTTTTTGCCTGGCAATTTGTTCTTCCGGCAAAAAATCACGGAATCCTTTAAGAGTTTTTGGCTCAATTTTATCCATATAATTTTTTATTTTTCAAGCTGTTCTTTTTTAAGAAAACTAGGAGTTAAATTTTTTACAATTTCTTCTGAAAGATTTTTTTCTAAACTCAAGGCTTTAACTTGAGAAATGATGGAGAAATAAAAATATTCAAAGACTTTTTTTTCATAATCAGAAAATTTTTCTAAAGATGGTTCAGCATTTTTTATGGCTTCCTTAATTTGTAGAGAAGGCAGGGCCAGATAGAAAATTGGCAAATTGTCTCTCCTCCCCAATTTTATTTTATTTTCATTGTTCATTCCTTTTTCTAATTTTAAGCCATATTTTAATTTTGCTCCCCTTTCCTCAGTATTTATTTTGAGGACTTTCACCATTTTTTCTGTGAATATGGGTCCAATGTTCGTTCCGACTTCGTCAAAAGCGCAAAGTGTTTTCCCTGTTTCTTTGTCAATCATTAAGTTATCAACATGATTGGTGACATCATCATAAAGAGAAGTCCTCACGATTAAAGCTTTTTTGCCCAGGAATTTATTAAAAAGAGCAGTTTTTAATATTTCTAATTGTTCCCCTTCTTTATCAATCTTTTCTTCCGGTTCGTTTCTTTCCTGCCATTTTTTTTCAATTCTTTTTAAATGAATTTTATCATCTAAAATTTCTTCTTTAGGATAAATACCTTCAAAGGCCTCCATCTGAATCCGGCAATTCTCGTCAGTGGGCACACCCTCACTGATTAATTTTTCTCTAACCAATTCTAAAATTTTTTTGATTTTTTCCTTTTTTGTTGCCCTTTCTTTATCTTCGTCTCCAAAGACTTTTTTAAGGAAAAAATCCTCTTTTTTCGAAAAGAAAACCATATTTTTAATTATAAGAACCTGACTTCGTCAGAACCTTGTAATTAAATCTACTATTTAAACTTAACATCAAGGTAATTTAATTATAGAGAAATTTTAAGAATTGACAAGAGAGAAGAAAAATGATAGATTAGCAGCGTGCTTAATTTAAATGATCAAAATTTTGAGGCAGAAATTAAAAAAGCCGGCCAGCCGGTTTTAGTTGATTTTTGGGCTGATTGGTGTTTTCCTTGCCAAATGTTAAGCCCGATTTTAGATGAAGCCATTGAGGAATTAAAGAATGAAATTGTTTTAGCCAAAGTTAATATTGACGAAGCGCCGATGATCAGTCAAAAATACGGCATTGAGAAAATACCAACCGTTATGTTATTTAAAGAAGGCAAGCCAATAAGTTTTTTTGAAGGAGTAAGAGGTGAGATGGAGATTAAAAATTGGCTGAATAAAAATTTAAAAGATGAATAAAGAAGAAAAAATAAAACCCCGTAGTGAACTTGGTTCTACTACTGGGGTTGAAAAAATAATTGAAGAAGCAGAAAAATACGCAAAAGAAAAAGGGATTAAATTAAACCCAAACGAAAAAATTGTCGAGGGGGTTGTCAAAGGGCTTTTAGCCAACGAGAAAAAGTACGGCTTTAGGTACTGCCCGTGCAGACGTTTAAGCGGGAATAAAGAAGAGGATAAAAAGAAAATTTGTCCTTGCGTTTGGAATCGAGAAGAAATTGAAAAACAAGGACACTGTCTTTGCGGACTTTTTGCGAAGCCCCGTAGTGAACCCTGTTCTACTACTGGGGTCAAATAATCTTATTTTGCTATCCATCCGCCATCAACCACTAAAATTTCGCCGTTAACAAAATCAGATTCATCAGAAGCCAAATAAACTGCGGCTTGAGCAATATCTTCTGGCTCTCCAAGACGGGGGTAGGGAGTTGAACTTTCGAAAGATTGTTTTGTGGCTGGGTCAGCTAACATCTCTTTGGTCATCGCGGTTTTAATAATTCCAGGAGCAATACAGTTAACATTGATTTTTTGCGGAGCATATTCTAAAGCCATCTCCCGAGTTAAGGCAATTATTCCGCCTTTAGAAGCGCAATAAGCTCCAAGGTTGCTGAAACCAACCAGACCGGCGATTGAAGCAACATTAATAATTTTTCCTTTGCCCTGCCCGAGCATGATGGGCAGGACTTTTTTACTGCTTAAAAATACGCTTTTCAAATTGACCCCAAGAATTTTATCCCAATCTTCTTCGGTGGTCTCGTGCAAGGGACTCGTTTTAACGATGCCGGCATTATTGACTAAAATATCGACTCGACCAAATTCTTTAAGGCAGTCCTCGACCATTTGTTCAATGTTTTTAGCTTGGCTGACATCAACTTTTACAAAAATCGCTTCTCCTTTTTCTTTTTTCACTAAATCAGCTGTTTCTGAACCTCCTTTTTCATTTAAGTCAGCCACCACTACTTTTGCTCCTTCGCGAGCAAAAGTCAAAGCAATGCTTCGGCCAATGCCGGAGCCGGCGCCAGTCACAATAGCTACTTTGTTTTTTAAACGCATAAGATTATTTTTTTTTAATACTTTTTAGGAATAAATAAGCAATCGCGCCGCCTGCAAGAGCAGTAAAAAATTGCGGCCAGGACATCATTGAAGCGACTTTTGTCGCGGTTTCTTTTTTTAGAAGGAGATTAATTACCGCTTCGCTCGTCAAAAAGAGAAAAAAGAATTTTAAGAAACTGCTAGAGACAATGGCTAGCCAATAATTTTTCTTTTTTAAAAAATCAAAAGTCAAAATTAAAATAGTATTTCCCAGCATAATAAAAGGAATCATCGGCGCTAAAACAATTGGCAATAAACCGGTTGAGAGAGAAACTACGCTTGGGATTAAACCAATAAGAATAGCGCTTGAAGAGCCGAGAAGAATAGTGGAGACAAAAAGAATGGCGTTGACAATAGGTCCGGTGAGCCATTGAAATTTAAGATAAGGAGCGAAGAGAGCCAGAGAAAGTAATAAAACAAATTCTCCTAAGGCGAGAACGTTTTCTTTTTTAAAAGACAAAACTTTTATCTCCATTTTTTTGTTTCTTTAGAATTTTTTAATTTAAAAATTCGGCTTTTCCCTCCTTTAAAAAATTTTGTTTGAGAAATGAGGCGGATTTTTTCTTTATTATAATCTTGATAAACTTTTTTTAATATTTTGTTTTCATGGGCCAATCTGATATCTTCGCCTGCGTCAAGGAGATAAAGCGAGCTCGCTCTTTTTTCTCTGATTATACCATCAGAAGGCATCGGCTGTCCACCTCCACCCACACAGCCAGCTGGGCAAGCCATAACTTCTATATAGTCATAAGCTCTTGGATTTTCTTTTAATTTCTCTAAGATTTTTTGCGCATTCTTCAGGCCATTGATGATCGCCACTTTTATTATATGATTGTTTATCTTGATTTTTGCCTCTCTGGCTCCTGTCATACCTCGCACTTTTAAAAAATCTATTTTTAGCAGTTTCCTACCAGTCATTTTTTCATAAATCGTTCTCAAGGCTGATTCCATCACGCCGCCAGTGGCGCCATAAATTATGCCAGCGCCGGAAGGAAGGCCAAGCGGGTCGTCTGTTTTTTCTTCTTTAATTTTTTTTAGGTCAATTTTATGGAGGTGAAAAAGACGGGCTATCTCTCTGGTAGTTAGAACTTGATCAACCGGTTTTGAACCATTGATTTTTAATTCTTTTCTTTCTGCTTCGTATTTTTTCGCCACGCAAGGCATAATCGAAACAACCTCAATTTTTTTCGGATTTATTTTTTCCTTTTCCGCCCAATAAGTTTTGATGAGTCCGCCTAAAATAAGATGGGGCGAACGGATAGTTGTTAAATTACGGATAAATTCTGGATGATAAAATTCAATAAATTTTACCCAGGCCGGGCAACAAGAAGTAAACATAGGTAAATTTTTTCTGTTTTTTAATCTCTCAATTAACTCTTCTGCTTCTTCTGTCGTGGTGAAATCAGCGCCCACACAAGTGTCAAAAACCTTATTAAATCCCAATTTTTTTAAGCCAGCCACCAATTGACCGGTCACAATAGTGCCTACGGGCAGGCCGAACTCTTCCCCCAAACTACTTCTTAAAGAGGGAGCAAATTGAGCAATCACTACTTTGTCTTTTTCTTTTAAAGGTTTCTCTATATCTTCAAACTCGCCCTTCGCCTCAACCGCGCCAACCGGGCAATGAACAATGCATTGTCCGCAATAAACACAGTCTTTTTTTTTGGCTTTTGAGGGCTCTATTTTAATTTCTGTTCCTCTGCCTTTAACCTCTAAAAAATTAACCGGGCAAACTTCTTCGCAGTTTCGACAATCCATACACTTTGTCTGGTCAAAAACAATTGGCCCGAATTGATAAATTGGTCTTTTTGTTTTTCTGTCTTTAAAGCGCGTGATTTTGACATTATACTCCAAGGCCAATTTCAAAAGTTGACAATTAAATCTAAACACGCAGTCATCGCATTCTTCAACATGTTGAGCGAAAATTAATTCTAAGTTAAATTTTCTTGCTTTATAAATTTTTGGCGAATGAGTAATGATTTCCATTCCTTCTTTTAGACAGGTAGAACAAGCGGTTTTTAATTCTTCCTCTCCTTTTATTTCTACGAGACAAAGTCGGCAATTGGCTTTTATTTCTAAATCAGAATGGAAACATAAAGTCGGCACTTCAAGTTTGTTTTCATGGACAGCGTCTAAAACAGTTTGATCCTCTTCAGCTTCAAACTTTTCCCCATCAATAATAATTTTTATTTTTTCAGCCATATTTTTGACAGTAAACTTTCAAAAGGATTAGTCACCATTTTCCCAAAAGGGCAAAAACTGGTTTCTTTGAGGACAAGGAAGATCGCTTTTAATAAAAGCCAGTCAGGTTTTTTCTTTTTTAATATTTCGCGCAAGCGGTAAACTCCTTCCCGGCAGGGAACGCACTTGCCGCAATTTTCTTTATAAAAAAAATCAGCCCAATCCCTTATTAAAGAGAGAGGGTTGGTTTTTTTAAGATTATAAACAACAATGGCTCCAACGCCCTTGACCGGCTGATTTAATTCTCGCCTGATTAAAATTTCGCCGCTTCTCGACCCTCCTGCCATCACAAAAAATCTACCACGAGGTAAGTTGTTTGTTTCTTTTAAAACCTTGGCAATTGACCAATTCTCCGGCAGTTCATAAACACCTGGATTTTTTATAGCGCCGCTTAAAGAATAAAAACGAGTTTTTTTATACTCGCCCCTCGCAATCTTTGCCGCATAATAAAAGGTCTCTACATTATTGATAAGAGTCGGACAGCCGAAAAGCCCTTTTTCAGTCGGGTAGGGCGGCTTTTGCCTCGGCTCTTCTCTTTTCCCCTCAATGGACTCCAGCAAAGTTGTTTCTTCGCCACAGAGATAACCTCCTTTTTTTTTGAATAATTCAATGGGCGATTTGCCAATTATTTTTTTTAATTTATTTCTGAATTTTTGATAATAATCTTGCCGCAGATAGACATACGCCCTTTGCGCTCTTAAAGTTTTAAGAGCGATTTTAATTCCTTCAATTAATTCTTTCGGAAAATTTTTAAGGACAAAACCATCTTTTGAGACCCCTGGTTCTCCTTCAGACGCATTACAGATGACATATTTTTCAGGCGCCTTAATATTTTTAATTGTCTCCCATTTTAAACCAACCGGAAATCCGCTTCCGCTCCTGCCTCTCAGCTCAGACTTTTTAAGCTTTTCAATAATATTCATATTTTATACTTTTTTATTACTTCAGGGATAAATTCAAGCAAGTTAGAAGCCAGCAGCCCTTCAGCGTATTTTTCTGCGGCCATTTCGCCTGCCTTGCCATTAATAAAGGCGGCTGCTTGAGCTGCCTCTAAAGGAGGGAATTTTTTGGCGAGGAATGAGGCGCAAGTTCCCGCTAAAATATCGCCAGTCCCGCCTTTGGTCATCAAGGGCGAACCAGTTTCGTTTAAGATAATTTCTTTGCCGTCAGAGATAACGTCAATATGCCCTTTGAGTAAAATAGTTGTTTTTAATTTTTCCGCCCATTTTTTAACTTTTTCTTTTCTGTCTTCTATCTCTGGCATTACTTCTTCGCCGGTTAAAGCTTTAAATTCTCCAGCGTGAGGAGTCAAAATCGCACTTTTATTTTCCAAAATTTTTGGTTCTTCAGCTGCAGCTCTAATAGCTTCAGCGTCGATGACCATTGGTAAATCAATCGCTTTAATAATTTCTTTAATTGCTTTATAGGTTTTTTCGTTTCTGGCCAATCCTCCGCCGATCACCAAAGAGTCAAATTTTTTGGCCAAAGAAACAATTTTTCCAACGTGTTTCATTTCTAAGTCTTTGTCTAAGGGCCTCGTGATAAGATCAGGCGCAAAACTGGCGGCAATATCAGTGGCTCTGAGACAAGAAACAATCATCGTTAAATCCGCGCCAGCTCGCAGGGCGCCTAAAGCATTAAAAACTGGCGAGCCGGAATAGATTCTTGAGCCAGCTACAATCAAGACATAGCCAAAATTTCCTTTATGCGACCAAGGATCTCTTTGAGGATAAAACTTCTTTAAATCCATGTCCTTATTATATCATTATTCTAAAACTTAGCACTAATCAAAAGCTTGATTTTCACAAGACCAACTGGTAGAATTGAAAGAATGGAGTAAAATTTTCGTCTCCTATTATGGACCCTATTTTAGAGCAAAAATTTATTAATTGGTATGACGAATACGCGGATGCGATTTTTAGGCATTGCTATTTCAGGGTCAACAATCGGGAGTTAGCCAAGGAATTAGTGCAGGAAACTTTTATCCGCGTCTTTGAATATTTCAAAAAACACGAGATAGAGAATGTTAAACCTTTCCTTTATAAAGTAGCGACCAATCTGGTGATTGATTATTTCCGCAAAAAGAGAATTAAAGAAATCTCCATCGAGGAACTTTACGAAAAACAGGGATTTGAACCGGCCTCTTCATCCTCCCAGGAGATAATTAGCAGTCTGGAAATAAAAGATATTTTGCAAGGCTTAAACCAATTGGAAGATGGAGATCGTCAAGTGGTTATGATGCGTTATTTCGACGGACTTGAGCCCAAAGAAATCGCAGAGATTTTAAATGAAAATTCAAATATTATTTCCGTGCGGCTCAGCCGCGCCATTAAAAAGTTAAAAGAATTATTATTAAAAAATGGAAAATAAACTTAAACAAATACTCGAAAAAACAAAATTAATCAAGCTCGACCAACAGGAAAAAATGGAAATACGAAGAGCGCTTTTGAATTTCATTAGAACTCAGCCTGTAAGAGCTAGAGAGATTGTGCGTCCTATATTACAGGAAAGGTCGATTTTAACAAAAATAATATTAATCCTTAAAAAACCTATGCCAGCAATCATTGTATTTTTAATCGTTGCTCTCGCCACTGGAGGAGGCGTTTCTTTGGCCGCTCAACAGGCATTGCCTCAGGACATTCTTTATCCCATAAAGATAAATATTAATGAAAAGGTGCGCAGCGCTTTGGCTTTTTCCCCTGAAGCAAAAGCTGAGATTGAACTAGAACTGGCTGAAAAAAGAGTTGAGGAGGCAGAACAACTTGCAGTAGAGGGCAAGTTAAACAGCGCGGCCCAGGCGCAAGTAAAGCAAAATTTTGATCGACACACCTCTAAAATCAAGGAAAAGATAGAACAGTTTGGCGCCGAAGGAAAAACCGAGCTGGCTTTGCAGCTTGCTTCTAATTTAGAGGCTTCGTTGAAAGCCCATGGAAAGATTCTAGTTCAGTTGTCTTTAAAAGGCGACGAAAATGTTAGAAACTTGGCTAAAGAGGTGAAGATAAAAAGTGAAGACGCAGCTAATTGGCGAGAAAAAGAGGAGTCTAAGGTCGGGGCCGAAGCTGACGTCAAAACAGCAGCTGAAGGCCGCCTTAAAGCAGTCCTGAACAAAATAGAAGAGGTAGGGAAATTTATTGCCAACTCAAGAGTCTCAGCTGAGGCCAAGACCGAGGCAGAGGCCAGACTTAAGACAGCCAGAGATTCGGCGTCCGAGGGTAAGACCCAAATTGAAGCCCAAGAATATAACCAAGCTTTTCTTGCTCTAGCGAAAGCTCATCGTCTTGCTCAGGAAGCGAAGCTAACCATTACTGCCGAGCAGCGCCTGAAGATTCATTTGCCTTCAACTACCACTACTATTGATGAGATTGGAGCAGAGACTGAGAAGGAAGAAGAAAAAACGGAGATTAAAACCGAGGAAGAAACTGAAGGAGAAATTAAAGAAGGGATTGGAGGAGAAACCAAAGTTAGAAAAGGAATTAACGTAGAAGTAGAGCCGTAATTAAAATTTGTTTCTAAAGCAAAAAACGCTTCTTTTGAGGCGTTTTTTGTATTTTAAAAAATTAAAAAGAGAGTAAAGGTTCTATATTTTTTTGTTTAGATCGGAAATTATTTTTTTTAGGTCAAGATTGTACACTCGACAAACTTGGCCAAGAGTCAGTTTGTCCAATTCAAATTTCGCCATTGGACAATGGAGACACGGCAAATTATATTTAGCCAAAATTTTTTCTGTCCCTGGTTTTTTAAAAATTTCAGCCAAAACGGTATCTTTTGTAATTTTTTTTATTTTTTTAAGAGACATAATTTTAAGGTTTATTACCATCGCCTTTCAGATAATTAATGACAAGTTGTTTGTCGGAAGAAGTTAGCATACTTTGTCTCATCTATCAAACTTTAAAAAATATTTCTTTGGCTTTGATTCTTCCCTTATTATATCGCTCCATTCCTTCTCAACCTCTGATATCCGCAGAAGTTTGCCATCGGAGCTGAATAAAGGATCAACTGCTCTTGATTTACAAAATACTTGAGAGTCCCAATTATTGGGATCATTGCTAACTTTCACTTTATTGTTCATTCTCTCCCAAAGTAATTTTAATTTTTTATCCTTATCTAAAAAATTTTGAACTTTTTCCAATACTAATTTGTCAGTGGTATAAAGATCGTCTAGAGAAATGTATCCCCTTTGCAAGGCATATCTCAAGCAATCACCAACCGTCCTGAACATAACAGCAGAAGGAAGGCCGGCATAATAAACCGTATTTAGTTTAAGAAATAACTCCGCATATTTTTTAGCGCTTTCAAAATTTTTGAATACCCAGTTATTGTTTTCTACGGTCAGATTATCCAAAAGATATTTTTTATCATCGTCATTTAATTCGCCATAAATAATGGCGCTTATCAGGGAATAATTAATTCTATCAGCGCATAAATCTGGTAAACTTCTTTCTTTTAATGGAAAATTTTTATCGTTCAAAATGTACTCCAAATCAAGACCATATTTTTTAATGATTTCCGGAATTTCCGTTTTTCTTACAAAACTTTCAAATATATTGTCTTGATGATTATGCTTTTGTTCAGAACCAGCGTCCAAAACATAATCAATACAATGAGAAAAAGCAGAGTGAGAAACATCATGAATTAAGCCAGCAATCTGCTCTTCTAAGGGAGCATTATATTTATGAAGCAAGAGATAGACGCCAACAGAATGAGCAAAGCGATTATGGTCATATTCATCGGTCTTAACATCTAGCTTCTCCCGAAGTGCATAGTCAAGACCATAACCAACTTGATTTATTTTTTTTAATCTTTGAAGCGAGGGAGAATTTATAAGTTCCAGAATAACTGGCTCTGTGATTTCAGATTCTCCTAATACTAGGTCTGTATATTTCATATATTATGATTTCAGCGGTTCTTCGGAAAGCTTGTCTCGTTTGATAAGCCGCCAGTGATAGAGGTAGAGAGGAATGCCGGCTATGAGAAGAGCCAATGATTCAGCCGCATCTCTTTGTCTTTGGCTTGAACGCTGATTTTCCTGATATGCTTCAATTTCTTTTTCGCTGGCCTGCTGGGTTTCGACCTGGTCTTTTTCTGATGGCGCTATTACGGGCTGGGCTATCGGATATTCATAAAAGACATCGGCTTTGGTGAAAATATAAGTTTTTAATACTAAACCAATAAGCCGAACGCAGCCGATAGTAATTAAAATTAGCCCGATCAAGGTGAAGAGATAAAGATAAATTTGCCTAATTAATGGATGTTTATGCATAATTTTTCTTAATGTTTAGATTGGTCGGGA
>Ga0210021_1004338_pt1 | contig 10945 bp, 12 predicted proteins | sample CryGeymeta201517_FD_183981 | JGI IMG/M metagenome (GOLD analysis project Ga0210021, IMG submission 183981) | Groundwater microbial communities from Crystal Geyser aquifers in Utah, USA - Crystal Geyser metaG 2015-17 (SPAdes) (version 2) | ecosystem: Environmental > Aquatic > Deep subsurface >... | reverse complement strand
GATCATTCCTCAAACAGTTCAAAAGCCTCGAAACTCGCTACAATTACCTGCTCGATCTGATTGCATTCGAGGAGTACCTAACCAACTCAGAAGGATTAAAGCTTTTTAACTACGAGAAGATCACTAGAGATCACATTAACGGCTATCGGGACTTCCTGGTCGAGTCCTACGCTCCAGCCACCCTACACCGCCGCATTGCCTCTGTGACAAGCTTTCTCGGTGAACTCGTAGAACTTAAGGCCATCCCAAACAATCCAGCCAAAGGCATTAGAAAGCCCGTATCAAGAAGCCTTCGGCCATCAAACGGATTCTCAAATGATGAGGTGAAAGAGCTTCTGGAATCTTTTGATGAGGAAGATGCAAGACAGCTAATGTGGAAGTGCCTCTACTCTACTCTTTTCTATCATGGGCTCCGTGTATCAGAAGCCCTGAAGCTTAGAGTCAGCGACATTCAAACCGTGCAGCAAGAAACCGCTTTCATTGTTCACGGTAAAGGCTCGAAATATCGCGAAATCCCGATCCACGAAGAGACTCTAAAACTTCTGGATAGTTTTTTGGAAAACTATCCTCGCGAAAAAGACGGGTTTATCTTCGCCCATTCAAACAAGTCACTCCAGGCCAAAGCCGGAAGAATCGTACGAGCCTTTTCCAAGCCAGTTTCAAGAGACGCCGTTCATAAGAACATGAAGTCAACACTGCTGAAGCTCGGAATGGATATTGATAGAAGCACTCATTCGACTCGAAAAACAACAATCAGTGCGCTCTTTGAACAAGGAGTCCAAGACCACAAGATTCAAACTCTAGCGGGACATTCAAACCCTGAAACAACACTAAGATATAAAGTCAGAGAAGATCGTCTGGCTGAATCTGCGGTAAAGAGCATTAAATTCTAACCCCATTGCCGGAATCTCAATTTAAACGCTTAAGTTTCACGACTGAAACCCCGATACCCTTGTATATATACAAGGGTATCGGTTCTACGAAAAAATGTCAAGCACAAAGATCTAACAATTACCTGAACAATATCAATAGGATAAAACATCTTGACAAAACGACTTAAATAGCTCATAATTTGTATATATACAAATTATGAGCACTTCAACTGACACCGCCGCACTAGAACTCAGCAAGTTACTTCCTCCAGTTTTTGACAACGAAAAACTAAACGAGGCGATGTCTACACTGCTAAAGCAAGGTACCTGCTCGGTGGCAGCGCTAAATAATGCAAAACAAAAGCATGTAAAAAAGGTTGCGGTTAGATGGAACACTCAGAGCAATGGAACACTGTTTACCCTAACTAATGAATTTAATGTTGAAGATTTACTAACAGCTTGGACGCGAAAAGATCGGTTTATATCACACTATTCAGCTATGTACTTTAACGAGCTAACTGAACAAATGCCTGTGCAACACTACATCAGCAGAGAAGTTAAAGGCAGAAAGAGCGTAATCAAGACTGCCATTTCAAAAGAAAAGATGAAACAAAGCTTTATGAAGAGTCCGAGAGAGACGACACTTTATTGCCGTTTTGAAAAATCGGTCTTTTATTTTTTACTGCATAATGACACCAAAAGACTGGGCATCACAAATAAGAAGATTACTAGGAATGGCAAAACCAATGTTATCCAGCTAACTGATGTCGAGAGGACACTAATAGATATTTCTATAGCTCCTCATCATTCGGGCGGAATAAGTAACATTGTTAGTGCATTCCGAAATGCTAGAATTGATCTTAAGAAATTGAAAAACTATTACCTATCAATGGAACTCACCTACCCCTACTTTCAGAGAATAGGATTTTTCCTGGAGAAAGCTGGAAAGTCTGATCTCGCTAGGAAGTGGCAATCCATGATGCCAGAGCCGGAATTAGAGTTTTTTCTTGATAAAAACTACACACGAAGTTGGAAGTTCGATGAGAGTTGGAAACTGTTCCATCCAGGAGCGTTGTAAAGCAGATGATCATGACCAATGACGAAATCGTCGAGATATGCCTTACCGGACTCTTCAAAGAAGAGAAACTCGCTGAAAAACTACGCCTCAAGGGCGGCCAAGCCATACGACTAAAAGAAAATATGAAAAACCGACTCTCAATGGATATAGACTTTTCTGTCTCCAAAGATGTTGGTGAACCTGACCCCTTTTTTTCTTTGATCCAAGAGGCACTATCAAACGAGTTTTCCAAAAGAGATCTTCACTTATTCGACTTCGTTAAAGTTCGAAGACCAAAGTACCCATCAAAAGATAAACCTAAATTTTGGGGTGGATGGGCCGTCACCTTTAAGCTTATTGAGGGTTCTAAGAAAGGACTTACAATAGACAAGAAGCGGAAGGAGGCCTTACTTACTGAAGGAAGTTCAAGTTCAAAAATCAAGCTCGACATTAGCGAGTTCGAGTATTGCAACACATTTGATGAAATCAGTATTAGCCACGTAAATGTAAAAGTTTACACAAGAGCTTTACTTGTTTTAGAAAAATTAAGAGCAATCTGCCAACAGCATCCAGACTACCCGCACAGAGAAGTCGGCACTAGGGCAAGAGACTATTACGATATAGAGCAGCTTTGGGGTAAGGTCATCAATGCTGACAACATTGTGGCGTTTACAGAAGACTGTAAGAACCATCTCACTATGGTTTTCGAAGCCAAAGAAGTGCCTTTGCGACTTCTAGATAGAATTTTTGATAACGATTTTCTGGAACTACAATCAAAAGACTGGCAACAAGTGAAAACCACGGTCGAGAATAAAGTAGAAGAATTCGGATACTATCAAGAGACTTTGAAAGACATTATTGAGCGAATCAAATGTACGTTGGGCGCTGAGCGGGTCTTGATCAAGCGGATTCTATAAGACGAGCAACGTCGCCCGTACAATCGGTGCAAACGCCCCTCAAAACAAGATCGCCCTTTACGACCGAACCGTTCACTCGGCCGATGCCACGCATCTTGCTGCAACTTGTGCAGTAAACGTTGTTCAGCAATTTAAGGCGTATCGACGGCGGTATCTTCTCCCACATCGTTTTTGCTTTTGGACTTAGCTTCATTCTATTTTCCACTCTTCTTTTTTCGGTAACTGCAACCGTTGATTCGGACCAAGCTTCTCCATCGCATACTCATACGGACTCAACACCGCCTTCTCTTTAAACCAACTCTCTTCTATCAAATGCTTCAAATACCTTGCTGGCTCAACACCAAGTTTCTTACAGGTTTCAATCACCGTATACAGTGTCGCCGCCGTATCTGCTCCGTTGATCGTCTTCGAGCCATTGAAATTCTTGCGACCCATCACTACATGCCTCAGCGCTCTTTCTGCATCATTGTTCGTCAGCGGCACACTCAAATCATCTAGGAACAAAGTCAATTCCTGCCAGTGATTCATACAATAGACAATTGCCTTGCTAATCCCCTGAACCCCAAGATATTTTGCTCTCGTCTTCAATAGCCACTTTTGAAATTCTTCAACAACTTCTCTCGACTTCGTTTGCCTTAACTTCTTAAGCTCTTCAAAACTTTTCGCTGATGCCTCAACTGCAAACAACTTTCCGATCTGCTCAAGCGCTTCGCGGCACACCTCAGGATAATCACTGCGCCTATCATAAAACTCCCGCCTTGCATGGCTCCAGCAATGACCCAGTCTTGTCTTATCGCCAACCTTCAGGCGCTTGTATCCTGAAAACGCATCGCTAACCACAGCGCCCTCATAACCACCTACAAGTTCACTTGCAATCTTGCCCGACCTTGTCGGCTCAAATTGATAATAGCTCCCCGCACGGTTGCTCATCGCCCACATGTAACTCTTCTTTTTCTCGCCCATTATGGGCCAAGGACTTTCATCCAAATGAAGTGCGCAAAAATCTCGCTGTATATCTTCCTTAATTCTCGGAAGCATCGCCTCGCAATGCCCAGCTACCGCCTCACACAACCCGTAAAGCGTCTTCACATCAACTTCTACACCAGATCGCTCCATGCGACGCCTCTGCCGCTCCAGCGGCAAGTGATCTTGGTATTTATCAACAACTACTGCGATCGCAAAATCTACACTATATCTTGAACCTGGCCGCAGCTTTGCCGGACCTGGCGCTGTAATTAAAACTTCATCTTTGTCGGTCTTATTGTATTTTCCGCGAAGTCTGTATTTGTGCTGACGATGCAAAGCCTTGCAATATGTGCGCTCAAATATCGTTAGTTCACTATGCTCTTGATATAATCCCTTAGCCTCTCGCCAAGCTCTTGCTCCAATTTCATCCGCTATGCCCAATTCCTTGGAAGCCTCAGCCAATTGACGATCACTCATCTTGTAATTCATTACAACTGGCGCATCGCTTGAAGGTATTGAATCTTCTTTGGCCTCCGGCGCATCTTGAGGATACTCACCGTGCAAATTCAGCTGCGATGAATGCGTTGACACTTCTCTGAGCTCTGATGCATCTTGCTTCTCGCGCCCAAAACCAAAAAATCGCTCCCGAAGCTTCACTAGCTGATCTTCTAGATTCTCAAGTCTGACTTGCTCATCAACTGAGCCGGCTTTCTTTAAATTCTGATTCTCTAGATTCAGCCGTTTTACTTCTGCCTCTAGCAGCAGTGAATACTGGCGCAAAACATCTAAATTCGTCTCACGCTCAAGGGCTCTCATGAAGTGAAATACTTGATGACATCTTACTCTTTGTCAATGCTAACTCACCAAACTTTGAGCGCCGTATCTGCGAGCCTCGAAGTAAAACATCCAGCTCCTCACTTGTGATCTGCTCATCATCCAAATTCTTTAGATCCATATATCGGCCACGCTCAAGCCTCTTTGCTATCAACACAATCCCCGTGCCGTCATAACAAATCGCCTTCAATAACTTTCTCGTCTTGCCAACAAACAAAAACAAATCTCCATCGAGTAAATTCGATTTCATTTTCTCCGCCACGAAATACGACAGCTTGCAGAAGCCGCTTCGCATGTCCACATACTCCCCGTAAACATACACACGGTGATTTTCACGAAGGCGAAGACTCATCGCTCTAGCTCCCGTATAACCTTGCAAGCATCGGCTACCTTCAAACCCATAACCTTTAATCCGCTCGGAGCTATAACTGTTATAGTTGTAGCTTTCTTGAATGACTTTTCTTTTGCTGGTTTTGTAACAGCTTCGGTGTGGCTTAAGACCACGGGAAGTTGGTGGAACTCTGGCGGTATCGGCGCTTTCTTGGCCCGCTCATCTTGTGCCCACTTATAAAGTGTTGGAAGGCTAATCGCGCTCACTTTGGCAATCTTAGGATAACTCACGCCTGCCTGCCGCAGCAGCTGGACACGGTTCTTCACGGATTCGGGCCAAGCTCGGTGCCGGCCTGGAACCTCAGCCTTATATTGCTCGCAGATCTGTTTTAATTCGTTCAGTATTTCTTGCGTCTGGATCGTCATCGACAAGCAACATGCCTGAGTCTAGAGCAAACCGAAAGACCCGCTCAGCGCCCAACGTACAGTGATTCAGGTAACACGCGTGAACAAAATTAGACTAATATACGCTAGTCGAGGACTTGTACTAGCGGCCTTTTTTGCGACTTGGCAAGTAAACATCATCGAGCGTGGGTTTGACCCCTCGCTTATTGCTCTAGTCGTGGGCCTTAGTGTTCTGATCTCGCTAGTGATGGACGTTCCTACAGGAATCTTCGCCGACAAACTCGGCCACAAGTTCTCAGTCTCACTTGGTTTCTTGACTATGCTTGGTGGCTTCTTCATTCCAACACTTTCAAGCTCTTTTCTAGCAGTAGCAATCGCAGTAATTGTAATTGAAGTCGGCGGAGCATTTATCGACGGGGCACTTGAAACCTGGACCGCCGACCTTGAGCGCGAAAGATCGGGAACCGTCACAAACAGATCTTATGTTGGCATAGATCAAATTACTCGTGCCGGAATGATTGTGGGCGCACTAGGGCTTCCTGCAATAATGCAACTTCTCGGTGCCGATAAACAGCAACAGTGGATCGTTTTAGTTATCGCCTGCGCTCTTCCAATTCTAATCACCTATGGTACCCCGAAGCCCAGGGTAGACACGCCCGTTCATAAAAAAGGTGAAAGTAAGCCCTGGCTAGAGATTCTTGTCGAACTAAAAACCCCAGCTGCAATACTGCTTCTACTAGCCCATTTCAGTTTTGGATTCTCAGTCTCAGTTACCTCAACAACTCTTTGGCCTTGGGTAAAAGATCAAGGCATTAGCACCCCTATCCTACTGGGTCTTACACAAGCCAGCCTGAGTTTGTTCAGAATCGGAGGCCAAGGTGTCTGGAGATGGTTTAAGGTAACAGAGAAGCCATGGCTGGCCTCTCGCGCGCTTTTACTTTCGGCCATACCTGCGTTCCTGTTTGCATACTTCGCTGACTTTAAATGGGCACTAATTCTATGGATGCTGAGAATCGCCATTGGCGCTGTTTACTATGCTGCCTTCAACGGAATGCTTCAAAGGTACTTTGCAAAGAGCAAATGGCGCGCAAGCCTAATGAGTGTATATGGAACTGTTAGCCAAATTGGCTTAGTCGCTGGGTGCGGTGTTATTGCATTGTTTGATCTTGCCACCACAACCTATGTATTCTACCTAAGCGCAGTCTTTTTGGTTGTAGCAGGTGTGCTTCTAATTCCCGTAAAAACGGATGAGTAGCGTCCTACCCGCTTGTAAAGCCACTCATTGCGGGCTGGGAATCTAGCTTATCAAAGGACTCAAAAAAGAGAACGAACTTCGATTCCTTGTTCACAATTGCGGATTGAACAGAGATAAGTTTAAGACCTTCTGCAAAGCGGTTATTGATAAACTTTTGAAGCTCATCTGAGAGATCGAGCGATTCAGTATAGTCCTCTGTCGAAAAGTTATGAACGACGTACTTTGGTTGCATAAATATTCCCCTACTCCGTGCACCACTTACCGCCCTTGGTTCCACCATCATAAGGACGCGCAAGCTTTTTAGAAATGAGATAGCTTGCCACATCTTTGCCGTCAGCCTTCACAGAAGCCACAAGGCGAAAGTATTTTCCTCGCTCCAGCTCTAGGAGCTCAATCTTGCGAGCGCCAACCATAAGACTCTCAAGAGCCTCTTTGGCTTTATATCCGAGCTTCTTTTCGCAGCTACTTTTTGTACGAATTTCAGGGGTGTCGATCCCCTTAATTCGTATTCCAAGGCGCTTCCCCATAACGTCAGGCAAACCAACAAGATCAACATAGAAGGTGTCCCCGTCATAAACCTCAAGAAATTTTACATTTAATTCAGATCTATCCGCTCCCCCAGTACTCGCGCACGCTGCCAACATACACAAGCCCAACAGGGACACCCCTAACCTATTCATAAGAATTACGGTAACACGAAAAAATTGATTTTAGGAGCGTATCACTTCTCAGAAATAAATGATTTTTTTTTGTGTTCAGCGGCCTTGGAGCCTTTGGTTGCATTTGGATCATTTGCAGCTTGCCACTTTTCGAGGAGGCCTTCGTCATCGACTTTTTTGATGAGAGCTTCTTTGCATCTCTTGAACGCAACCATCATCTTCTCATAATCCACAATCACTGATAATGAGTCCCAGCTAGTATGCGCGGAAGGAAAGCTGCAAAGAGCGGGCATGTCATCCATGCACCCTTCAAAATTGATCTTATTAACTATGTAGTTGTGTGCAATCCCCGGATATTCCTTTGAAGCATCAGGGTTTCGTTTTGCTCCAAACTCAACGACTAGATCTTTTCCGGGAGCACATGGCATTTCTTCAAGAATGCTAGCCACATCGTCGCGAATTTTCTGTTGGTCAAGCTGGGTCAGGTTTGTGAAGACTCGCTCGCACAGAGGAAACGCCTCAGGCTCCAAAGCTGTTTTTTCAGTCAAGACAACGGTAGCTACTGGCTCATCAACTGGATTCTTTGCGGGACGCTTTTTTACAATATCAGAATGTTTGCATCGATGTTTCTTAATGGGGTTGGCTTCGTAGTCGAGCACCGTCATCTTAAAGTTGACTGTTTTCGCCTGAGCAAAATATGGCCATGCAAATGTTGTAATTATTAGAAGTGCTCCTAGTTGTTTCATCCTTGATTCCTATTCACTCTTTTTGACGTGTTCACCTTGTCTTTGAGGGGCTCCGCCTTGCTTCAGGGCATCTTGCTTACAGGATATCATCACCCGCTCGGCCATAGCTTTTACTGTTCTATGGACTTTCTCAGCTTGCTCACAAACAAGTTCTTGTTGAGGCCGTGAATCGCCTTTAGCGCCCTTCGTCTCTAAGATGCCGAAATAGTCTACAAATGAATCTTTGGCAGGAATGGTCGGGTTAGCCGGGGCCATTAGAGGCGTGGCCGATCCACACAGATCATTTGTAATGGGAAGCACATTAGCCTTCGCGCAAGTTGGGCACCAATCCCCTTTTCTCAATCGGCCAAGGAGCATTTCAAAGGGGTGATTATCCGCGCATTCAAAACGCAACTTTACTCTACCAGAGGAATACGCGGGGCTTAGACATCGCCCACCCTGCTCCTCCGCGATCCTGCGAGCAATCGCAAGCTTGATCTTGTTGTTATGAACTCTACGCTTTAGGGCCTGGGTCTGCGTGATAGCTGAACTTTTTACTGCGACTTCAGCAGAGACAGTAGAGTCCTTTGGGAGAAGACTGCATTCAGGGCACCAGGAACCATTAATTACACTATGGAGTGTAGCCTTCCATCTGTGTCCAAGTTTGCATTGCCAGGAAAGCTTGTTGTGTGATCCGTCGTAAACCCAAGAAGTACAAGCCCCGCCCTTTTCTCTAGCGATTGCCTGAGCCCTCTCAAGGCCGTCTGGCAGTTGTCTCGCGCATGTAGGACACCAGGAGCCAGAACGAACAGAGTTCAGCAAGGCATCCCATGGATGCCCTCTACTACATTGCCAGGTTAACTTAGTTCGAGCGTTGATGTAATGACTTAGAGACTCTCCACCGCGAGCGCTAGCCAATCGACTGGCCTCACTACTAAAGTCTACTTTACGAAACCTCATAGAACGCAGCACTCACACAGCTCGTATTTACATTAGGGTAATTTGTGAGCTGTCGTGGTCAGGCAACATCTCAGATTTACCCTCTGTCATGTCGGCAATAAGCCAGTTAATAGCGTCGCGATCAATCGTCGAGGGATTAGACTCGAAGAGTTCCAGTCTTCTAAGATGAAAACCTGTTTTACCTTTGTACTCAGAGCGGAAGCGTTCTTCATAGTATCGTCTAAAGTGATCAACGTATTCGTAATAAAGACTTTTTGCCCTTTCTTCAAACAACTCTTTTGAGCGCATTCGCTTGTCAGATTCCTCGTGGATTAAAGACTTTTCTTCTTCCTTTTGCGCCTTAACTAGACACGGTTCAAAAGGTTCTTCAATCCAGTTGTACCGATCGAGCCCTTCTTTTAGAGGCTTTGTGGCAAGAGCGATAAAACTTCTGGCCTTGGAGCGGTCTGAATAAGACAGAAATGCATTTTCCAACACCGCAAGACATCTAGGAGTAGAGTACCCAGAAAAGGTATCAACATCCCTGTACTCAGAAAGAAGCTTTCGAACTTGAGCTTTAGTTAACTTGCAATCAGCAAGTTTTATCTTCCGATATTTTTCCAAGGCCAAAGCGAATGCATCCACCGTTTGATCTAAATCACAAGACTCATCTTGGAGTAAATTTGGGTATCTTGGCTGGAACATAAAAGTGATTTCACCATGGGTATCTTTCGCTTCGGTAGGCGTCTCTTTTAAAATACGATGTTTCACAAGGTCGTCAAAGCATCGCTTCAATAGGAACTTAACTCTGTAATTAGGTTGATCATCTTTGATCGCTAGAGGTATCTTCAAATCCCTCATATAGATAACAATTTTAGGCGGGCTACCAATCTCCCCTGCTCTAGCAAAAACAACTTGAGCCAATCGCCGAGAATAATTTTTTCCTTTTAAGCTGGTGAGCCTCTCAAAAGGTAGAGTGCCAAAAAACTTCTGGTCTAAGTTTTTCTTAAACTTTTTTCCGATCTGAACTCTAAACAAATCCTTATTGCGGCCTGAGCGATATTTACCTTGCACGGAAATCGGAGCGTCTTGAGAGGTAGTTATTTCAAGTTCTTCGATATAGTTAATGTAAGTTTTCTTGGCGAAGGAAGCTCCACCATCTTCACTCCATGCGTATGTTGTGGTGATAGTCGCCTTTCGTAAAACATCTAAGCCAGCCCTAACTTTCTCGCGGAAAGCTTTGCCTTTAGAAGTTGTCTTCTTTAAGCCCAGAAAATTAGTGATCTCCTCGTAAGAGAAGATCACCCAACCATCAATGGGTTTTTGGACTACATATAAATGCGCTATTAGGTTTTGAAGTTCAGCTTCAAAGTCTCCAGGCAAACGGTAATCTAAGGTGTCAGATCCAGCCACTGGGGTAACTTCACATTGCGCTTGGTGAATCTTGCCATTTACATCTTTGTGGCTCCAGGCGAAGCGTAGCGACTGTCCGAGCTTACTGTTTACATATCCATAGTCATAAGCGGGGATTCGAGCACTGGCAGTATCGGCAAAGAAAGGAAGCTCCGCGTCTTCGATGATTGCTGGTGAATTTTTACTATCGTAGTTTTCTTGTGCTGAATCTACTTCTTGGTCAGGTTCTAACTGAGATGGCGTTTTCTTAAAAGATGTCATGCTACCCTTCCCCTTTTCCAACAGTAAGTAAGTATACTTACTTTACTTAATACTATACTATACAGGGGTCATGGAAAGTAAAGGTTGGGACCAATAAATCTAGAAGCTTACCAAAGTATTCATCACACAGAAACTACTGAGTCAACGCACAGAAACTACCTTGCCAACGCGCAGAAACTACCTTGCCAACGCGCAGAAACTACCATTTCCGCACATACAAACTAATGAGCCATCACACAGAAACTACTTTATTTTCTAATCATCACACAGAAACTACTTTAAAACTCAAAACCGCACACAGAAACTACTCTT
>Ga0210021_1004329_pt1 | contig 10957 bp, 4 predicted proteins | sample CryGeymeta201517_FD_183981 | JGI IMG/M metagenome (GOLD analysis project Ga0210021, IMG submission 183981) | Groundwater microbial communities from Crystal Geyser aquifers in Utah, USA - Crystal Geyser metaG 2015-17 (SPAdes) (version 2) | ecosystem: Environmental > Aquatic > Deep subsurface >... | reverse complement strand
TACAGCGGGTTGTGGTTGTTGGTTTTGCCCCCGCTTTTCTGTAGGAGGCCGCTCTGCCGGCCGATTGGGGTTGGTGCTTGTTCAGGGTCGGGCCACGGCGGGCCCTGCAGCGGGTTGGGCTTTGGTTTGGTTGGTTGCGTCGGGTTGATAAGCGCAGCGCATCCACCAGAACCTGAACCGGTGGATGTGCTGACGCTTATCCGTCCGACGAAGGCTCGAGGCCGGTGACAGGGCGGGTAGGGACTTGTGGGAGCGGTGCCCGCGGCAAGGTAAACTGGGGCTGTGATGCGCAAGGGTGACCCAGGCAACGAGCGGAACGATACCGATGCGGGAGAGTCTGCCGCGCCCTCGGTGAGTGTGGCTTCGTCCGGGGCGCCGCTGCTGGATCTTCTGACCGAGGCCTCGCACGAACTGGTGTGCCGACTCAGCCCCGAGCTGACCGTGTTGTACGCCACGCCTGCGGCCGAGCGCGTTGTCGGTCGCCCGGCGGCCCAGTTGGTCGGCGCGCGCCTGGATGATTTCAGCCATCCGGATGATCTGGCCGGACTTCTGGCGGCGTTTGCACTTGCGCGCGACTCCGACGAGGAGACCCACGCGATGTTTCGATTCCGCACCGCCAATGGCGAATGGCGCTGGTGCGAGATCTTCTTCCGCGATGACCGCAGCCCAGTCGGCACACGCTGCTCGGTGCTCGACGTGACTCGCTTCAAGCGCATCGAACTGGCGATCGAGCGTGTCGCCCGCGAGTGGCGCAGCACCTTCGATGCCACCCACGATGCAATCCTGATGCTGGATGTCCGGGGCAACGTGCTGCGGGTCAACCGGGCGACGCTGAATCTGTTCAAGTGCGAGTTCCAGGATCTGGTCGGCAATCCGCTGGAGCTGCTGGTTCGCGAGCGGCTGCAACTGGAAAATGCCTTCGGCATGGCGAAGGCCTGGCAGGACCGGGCGCAGGTGCGTCAGGATGCGGAACTGCCTGAGCGCTCGATCTGGCTGCGCTCGACACTGGATCCGATTCTGCTGCCCGGGGGCAAGCTCGGCGGCGCGGTGCTGTTCCTGGCCGACATCACCGCCGAGAAGGGCGCCGAGCTGCGCTTGCGCAAGACGCTGGAAGAAGTACGCATGCTGTCGTCGCGGCTGCGAGACTATCGCGAGCAGGAGCGACGCTCGATCGCGCGCGAAGTGCACGATGAACTGGGCCATGCGCTGACGGCGCTGAAGATGGGCGTGGCCTGGCTCGGCAAGCGCCTCCCGGAATCCGATCCGGAAGCGCGTGCTCGAGCCGTCGAGCTGTCCGGACTGATCGATCAGACCGTGGCCGCAACGCGCCGCCTGGTATCGCGACTGCGGCCGCCGGTGCTCGATGACCTGGGCCTGGATGCGGCATTGGAGTGGATGTTGTCGGAGTTTCAGCGCAACAGCGGTCTGGCGGTCGAGGCTCGGTTGGCTTCCATGCCGCAGCGCTTGCGCGGCGACGGCGCGACCGCGCTGTACCATATCGTGCAGGAGGCGCTGACCAACGTGCTGCGCCACGCCCAGGCATCAAGGGTTTCAGTGCAGTGGGATGCGCTGGACGACGGCCGTTGCCGGATCAGCATCGCCGATGACGGCCGCGGCTTTGATCAGGAGGCGAAAGAATACGCCGCCGGCTTTGGCCTGTTGGGAATCAGCGAGCGGGTGCATGATCTTGGTGGCCAGTACGAGATCGTCAGTCATCCCGGCAACGGCACCCGCATCGTCGTGACCGTTCCGGCCGAGGCGCTGCAATGATCCGCATCCTGGTTGCCGACGATCACACCATCGTGCGCGAGGGGATCAAGCGCATCCTGGCCGATGACCCGGAAATGGAGCTGGTGGCCGAGGCCGGCGATGGCTTCGAGGCGGCCAGAATGGCGCGCCAGCACACCCCGGACGTAGTGCTGCTCGACATTTCCATGCCGGGCAGAAGCGGCATCGACGCGCTGGCCGACATTCGCAGCGGCAGCCCGGGCAGCCGGGTGCTGATCCTGAGCATGCATCCTGAAGACCAGTACGCGATCCGCTGCCTGCGCGACGGCGCCGACGGCTACCTGACCAAGGAAAGCGCGCCGGAGTTGTTGATCGATGCGATCCACAAGGTCCACCGCGGCGGCAAGTTCGTCAGCGCAGCCCTGGCCGAGCGACTGGTGCTGAATCTGAACGTCACCCCCGACCAGGCCCGCCATGACTGCCTGTCGGATCGCGAACTGCAGGTGCTGATCCTGATCGGCAGCGGCAAGACCGTCACCGAAATCGCCGACGCCCTGTGCGTCAGCGTCAAGACCGTCAGCACCTACCGCACGCGCCTGCTGGAAAAGATGGTCATGGAAAACAATGCCCAGCTGATGAAATACGCCATCGAGCAGCAGTTGGATTGAGGGCGGTCGTTTTGTCGTTTTGTCGTTTCGTCGGGGGTTCTAGCCCTCCCCTGCTTGCGGGGGAGGGTTGGGTGGGGGCGGGGTTTGGTCGATTCGTCGGTTTGTCGGTTGGTCGTTTTGTCGTGTGGTTGGTTGCGTAGGGTGGATAAGCGCAGCGCATCCACCATCCCGGACCCGAACCGGTGGATGCGCTTTGCTTATCCACCCTGCGAGGCTATGCCATCTGTGACAAGCAGCAATTGTTGGTTCAGCCGATCCCGGGGTTTGTCCGAAGCCTTTCCTTCCAGAGACTGTAGGCGATGACCAGCCCGGCAATAGCCCGGTCCATGTGGGAGGCGCGCTGGCGATCGAGAGCGCGTGCGATCAGCTCTGGCCGAACCCATTGACGCCATTCGTCGCGTTCGCGCAGGAGCTCCCGGATATTGTCTGAATTCTGATAGAAGCCTTCGATCAGAAAGCTGCTAAGAATTCCTGTTCTATCTTTGTTGATGATCCGTTCCGGGAGCTGACCTTCCATTGCCTTTCGCATGACGAACTTTGGAACGTTGTTTCGGTACGTCATCGAAAATGGCATTTCCAGAAACAGCCGGATCAACTCCGGATCCTGGAAAGGCTCTCGACGCTCTATCCCGAGTGGTTCGATCCTCATGTTTTCATACGAAGATCCAAATGAAACTGCCGTACCAAGAAGCCTCTCAGCGAAGGGCCTGCACCAATGAGAAGAGGCGTCTGGCGGAAATTCCAAGGTGTGCAGGGCGGCCTGTGCTTGTTCAGTCAGCCACGGCTTGGGTGGTGAAGTGAACCGGGAGCCTGGGGCCACGAGCCGCTTGATTGCGAATCTCAATGGTGGCCATTTGTGGAAGTTGCGAATCCCCTGGATTTTCAGGCCTTGCCTGAACCATCGAAAGGCCTCCGAGAGCTCGCCACGTCGCAGAACATCAGCCAGAACGAAGTTTGGGTGAGGATACAAATGATCACCGCCGGCACCGTTGATGATGACGTCGTGTCCATGATCTTTGGCCAGGCCGTAAACACGATCGACGAGTCCGTTATACGGGTTGTAATACGGTCCATCGATCTGAGCCAGGTTCGGCCCCAGGGCAGAGAATGGAAGATTTTCGCTACCGTCAAACAGGATGAGATCGAGACCGAGGAACTTTGCGGTCTCACGGATGTAGCTGCCCTCGTCGGACTCCGGGTATCGAGGCAGTTCCCAGCTGATGGCGGTCGCATTTCCGCCTTTTTCCCGGATCACGGATTGGAGCACGGCTGCGGTCGGTGATGAATCCAGCCCGCCAGACAACATTACGCAGGGATGCTTTGCGCTTTCGGTAACTCGACGCACAGCGCGTTCAAAGGTCTCTCGGACGTTGTCAATGTATGTGCGGTCTGCAAGTCTCTTTCGATCACGGTTGAATGCGATCGAATGCCGTATGTGGATCACTCGTTCCGAACAGCACTCGATGCGCTCACCGGGTAGAAGTTCCGCTACATCTCGAAAGGCGCTGCGTCCGAGCGCCGGGCCAAGGTTGAAATTGAAATAGCTGGCCATGAATCCGGGGTCTTCAGAGTGTTCGGTGTCATAAAGACAGGCGACTTCATAGGCGCGATCCGAGAGCGCAACCCGGGTTCCCTTCAATGCGTGAAAAGCAGTGCGCCCACCGCTCTGGCTGCGCATTAACATCCACCAGTTGCGTGACGGCGCTGCAAGGAGTAAACAGTAGCTACCGCTCAGCGCCTGAAGTGCCTCGAGATCTGGATTTCTATCGAGCTGCTCGGCAATTGTCCGCGCGAAAGTATTGCTTGCATTGGCTGCGCTCGGATCTGTTTCGCGATCATTCCCGGGAGCAATGACATGACCGCTGACCGCAACCCAGAGAGGGCCAGTGTTTTCTCTGCATAAGGGGTCCCTGTCCAGCGCGAGAAACTGAGTCAATCCTTCACGCAGCAGGGTGAAGCCTGCCAGCGAACAACGCTGACCGAGAGTAGGGTCAATTCGAGATGCGAACTGCAGCGGAAAGGGCGTTGTGGCCTGCTCCAGCATGTTTGTGTAAAGAAACACCTGGATTCAGAAGCCTTTTCTGTGGCTCATTGGGTTGGGTCTGAAAATAATGACGCCTGCGGTCGGAGTTCGGTTTCTGCGACCGGGGCGCCTTTATTTTGATCGTTTTGCTGCGCTCGCACAAGCACGGCCAGAACAGGCTTGATGGACCGTCTGTGTCCTTGGATCAGCCGAGGCCCGCTGTGGTTGGTTCTCCAGAGTCACCAACGACTGAGCCGGTCTGAATGATCCGCGAGAGCCGGTGGATCGTGAGGTCCGGTTGCTGGTATTCGCGAATCGTTCCGTTCGCTTCATGACTTTCGGGCTCGGGGTTCTGATTTTCGGTTTCGTTCATTAATGGACCCAAGGATGGATTTGGACAAAGAAAATGAAGTGTAACTTTTTTTCGCAATTCATAATTGAAAATTTCAATGAAGCCATCAGAATCACGAATCCCGCGGGGCCGGTAGCTCGGCCCCGCGGCCTGTTGCTGATTCCTCAATGCAGAATCAGTGTCGGATCTCCGAGCAGTGTCCAGTTGACGACCAGGTCCGACAAGCCTGTACGCGCCGCTTCCCTGCGGGCCAGCAGGGTAGCTCGACCAAGGGTCTGTCCCTTGAGCTGATGTGACAGGACCAGGCTGGCAAAAGACTCGTTCTGGTTGTAGTCGGACAGGGCGGCAGCGCCATGCACGGCCACCGCGCCGTTCGGAATGCCGGGGATCGGGTTGCCTGCCGCATCTTCGCGGTAGCCGTTCAGCCAGCGATGCGCAACCGTATCGCTGGACGGGGACACGAAGTAGGTGGTGTAGCAGGTCATGGTCCCGATCAAGGTTGGCTCGCCTTCATTGTGCAGGTCTTTGAGATCATCCGGGGCCAGCAAGCCCTGGAAGCTCCACATGCTTGGCGAACCGTGGCCGACGAAGCCGGTCAGGGCGCGGCCCTCGGCCAGCTGGTCGAAAAACGCCATCCGCACGCTGGCAGCAATCGAAAGCCCTGGACGGGGCCCGACTTCACCGAAGTAGACTCGATCCAGGCGGTCCTCGTTCCAGCCCTCGCTGTGCAGGCTGGCGATCATCCGTTCGGCCTGGTCGCGGAATGAGCCGCTATTCGGGTCCTCGGAGTCGGTCACCCAGACTGCGCTGTGCGGGTTGGCGATGTTTGGCCATTCCAGGGTCTTGGTGACGATCGACCGGAGATCATCCAGGCTGCGCACCGGCCAGCGACCGATGGCCTTGTCGGCAAGACCATCGCCGTCGAGGTCGGCCAGCAAGGCATCGCTGGGCGTATGCGTGATGTAGCGCGTGGGTGCATAGCGGGTCGGGATGAAGCTGACCGTGCCGTGTCCGAGACGGTCGGTGTAATCATAGGAATCGCCGCCGACCAGCAGCACGTGCTCGTAGCGGAAGCGCTGCTCCGCGGCTCCCAGGAATGCGGTCACGGCGCCGGGCAGCGGCATGCCATGGCCGTATACGGCCTGGATCTCGGTAATGTCGAAAGTCCGAACCTTCCAGCCCTCGCTGCGACGTTGGGCAAGGTAATCGTTGAGCGGATGAGGTTCATCGTCCGTAGTCGGCAAAAAGGCCGGGTGGGCGATGACCAGGAAGTCCGCAGTGCTGCCGGCCAGAAGGTTTGAATTGCGACCGGTCGCGACCACCTGCGGTTGCGCCGTTGCGGAAACGGTCGACAACCAGTAGCGAGCATCGGTGTCGGCCACCGTCGCGGCCACGACCCAGCCGTTGGCAGCTGCCTCGTGGCTGAGACGGACCAGACCGTTGCCGGTCACGGCGTAGGCCAGCAGGTCGTCATTGCTGAAGCCTTCGGCCTGGATCTGGCCTCGGCCGTTCGACTGCTCGATCAGCAGGCGGTCTTGCTGCGCCACCATGCGGCGCGGGTAACCAAGATCGATCGTGTCGACTACAAACAGATCGTTCGGCGCATTGGCGCCTCCCGGGGCGGTCACGCGGACAGTGTTCTGTCCGATCCGCAGCAGCGATGCCGGGATCTCGATGTCAAGCTGTTCAACGCGGTTGCCATCGAAGAATCTGTCAGCGACGATCTGACCATTGACCTCCACCCGTGCGTGATGATCTGGTGTTGTGTCGTAGGCTGTCAGTCCACCCAAGCGAATCATGACGCGCGCCGTGCCGGCGGTGATCAGGGCATCGTCGATCGCAAATACGACTTCATGATTGTTGTTACGCCCACCACGCAGCAGTGTGGCGAACCATGGATCGTTTCCGGGTGTCGAGAAATGGTATCGAACCTGCTCGTTCACTCGCTGCCAGGCCGTGTACTGATCGACCGGACCGGTGGTGGCCCCGGCCTGCGTGGTCGCGGCAAGCGCCTTCGATGGATCCACCGAGATCCGGTAGACGTAGTGATCGAGATACAGCGCGTCGCTGATCGATGGCGTCTCGCCCCAGAAGCGAATGACGCCGTCTGCGCCGAATCCGTTGTCGGGTGTGGTGCCTCGGGCGTTGCCGATCAGGTTTGACTGCGCGCTCTTGCCGGCAGCCGGCGCGGCACCGACGATGTCGCGCGAGACGGCTTCGCCCTTGAGCGTGACGGCGATATGTTCAGGTCGTGCGCGGCTGAGGTCGAGACCTGCGTCGGCCAGCATCTGCCAGGTGACCTGCTGCAGGCCCGGCGTGGTGACGCGCAGATCGACGTAATCCGGACGGCTGTTGCCGCCGCTGTGGAAGCTGGCGACGATGCTCTGCTGCTTGCGCGCGGCGCGGATCTGCTGTGCGCGCAGGTCGATCTGCTGCTTGATGTCCTGCCAGGGAATCGGCGCCGGTGCAGCCTTGCGGCCGTAGTTCCGGCCCGGCTCGAACATGCCGTAGACCTCCTCTTTGCCGCTGTAATCGATGGCGGTGACGGCGAGATGCTCGACCTGGCCATCGGCAACACCCGGGATCACCAGGCTGTAGCTGTGCGGCGTGGTCGGATCCAGGCTGTCCGACGGAATCATCTCGGCGTTGAGCTGCTCCAGCCCGAAGCCGCGGTCGCCCCAGACATGGAAGCCCAGGTTGCGTGTCTCCGACACCGTCATCCACCGGATTTCCAGGCCTTCGGCGGTGTAGCGCGAATTGAATGAGGCGATGCTGACCGGCAGGGTACCGACGTCTTCCGACCGATAATCCTCAACTTCTCCAGAGACGTAGCTGCCGGCTGGTGAGAGCAGGGAGCTGTCGAACATGTCCGGATCATTGGAGATGCGGAAGCGGAAATAGAACTGGCCGGTTTGTCCCTGGGCACTTTCCGGAATGGTCCAGCTCATGCGGAACAGGCCGTTGGTCGTGTTGGCCGGCACCTGAAGGCAGCTTCGCTCGCCGATATCGCTGCGGCTGGCGAAATCCGGATCGGAGGCGGTCGTCGAGGTGTTGGCCTGATTGCCCAGCACGCCGTCCTTGTCGAAGTCGAACCAGCCGCAGACCTGGCTGGGTAGCGCGGACGGGTTGGTGGCGGTGATGCTGGCACCGAAGGTGACGATGCCGTTGATGTCGGCGACCGGCGCGGCGTCGAGTACGACGCCGTCTTCGTCGAAGTTGCCGGCAAGGTCATCGCCATTGGCGTCGACGGTAAAGAACGCGCCGATTTCCCGATCCGGCGCACCGCCGAGATACGGGCTCGTTGCGAGAGGCACAATGATGTGACTGGCTACTGGATAAACCGCCGGAAGGTCACCGTAGTCTGCACCGATGAGAACATCCTCGACTTCGCCAATCCCGTCCGCACCCGGGTCGCTTGGTCCAGTGCGGGCAGGGCCAAGTGGCGAGGCATCCGAGGCCTGGGTCCAGTCACTGGTGATGCGGAAACGCGCGAATACACCGCTGCTTGAGGCCGTGTTGTAGTCAGCCGGCACGATGAAGTCGAGCGTTGCAGTATCGGGATTGGTGCCGGTCGAAACCGAGCCGTTACTGACGGTGGCACAGATGCGCTCCGAGTTAGAGTTGCTGCCACTGTTTGCGTCGGCATTCTGGAAGCTGCCGTTCCGGTTGAAGTCAACCCAGCCGCAAATCAACGCGCTGGCGCCGGTCTGGTTGAACACCGGCACGGTGACACTGAAAGTGTCGCCCGGTACGAACGAGCCAGACGGAAACTGGTACAGAAGTGACTCATCGGCTGTCCCGACGGGATCGTCACCGGTTGCATCGGCGCTGGGTTGTCCATCGAGCTCGGGGTCGGGCGGGAGCCCAATGAAAAGATTGCGATCGAGCACGTGACTGGGGCCGTTGCTTGCGTTCAACGTTCCGTATGAGTCGGGCGCGTCGCCCCGGTCGCGGAGGTCGATCGGTGAGAGGGTGGTACCGAACACGCCGAAGATGTCGGCACCGCCGCCGGCCGAGCCGAATCGAGCACCAACCACGACATCGGTGGTGGGATTGAACCCTGCGCCGGTAAATTCATTCAGGTCGATACCGACAACGCCCATAGGCTGCCCCCCGTTGATCTCCACCGTATCGGCGTTGATCCCCGAATCCCTGAAAGCGTTGGCAGGGATGGTAAGCTCATCGGTAACGCCACCGTCCTCGAGCAGCAACTGGATCGCGACATCCGAATTCAGGCCGCGCTCGAAAATGATGATTTCGGGAGTCGGGTCTACGGCGCTGCCGTTGTTGTCGCGGATTCCGTTCTCGAAAACGATCTGCAGGCGGAAGTTTTCGTCCTCGCCATCGACGCCTTCCATCAGGTTCAGCGAGCGAAAGACTTGCAGCAGCGTTGCATTGATGACGTCGACATCCTGGCTTTCTTGGGGCGCATTCGGAAATCCGGCCTTCGCGAAAGGATTGTGATCCCCGTCGCTGTTGTTGTCGTTATCTCCCCATTCGGCGTTGACGTTCGTTCCACCACCACCTTCCAGGAACACCGACGCGAGGCCAGGGATGATCTGGCCGTTAGCTCCATTGAAGGTAACGGTGCGATCGGCTTGGGGGCCAGTGGTGCGGACGACAAAGCGAATGGTCGAAAGAATGACATCGTCGGTAGAGTTTGTGGTTGATACGTTGTTGTTGCAGACCAGTGCAGCACCGGACAGGGAACAAGTGGACCCGCCGGCGCCCGGTGCATTGTTGGTTCCCGCCGGGATAATGACTGTCATTTGATCCGGCAGTGTCACGGCTGCCGCAGGCAAACTCCCGAAAAACAAGGCAAGCAGGCTGACAACCATCGTCCGATGCAACGCTGAGTGCAGCATGCTGGCTCGATTGCTGCGGCGGTCACCCGTCCGGGCGCTGGCTGAATTCGGATTGATCTGCATCCATCGTGCTCCCGGGATAAGGCGTGTATTTTTTACTGAATGTGATCGATACGTGTCCGACGTCGTGACTGTTGCAAATCCGTTTTCACTGTCTGGTCGCGAAAAGCTGTCTTTCAAAAGACTGCGACGGGTGCGGGTCTGGATGGTCATTGGCTCGGCTTCTCGTGTTCAAATTTGCAGTTGGTGCAGCGGCTTGAGTGCGCGCACCGCCGGTCGGCGGGGCTCAAGCTTCGAGGGAGGTGAGGCAGGTCACTCGCTGTCGGTGGCGACGCTTGTTCACGCGCGTCGACCAGCGTCATCGCCTGCGGCATGGCAGCTCCCACATCCCATGGCCTGGCTTTTGTTCGGGGGGTTCCCGAAGATTCGCAATTCAGGCCCGATTTCATGGACCGTGTCACATGGTACTCGCAAAATCGCAAATTCTCAAAAGACATGTGCAGGGTCTATGCAAAGTCGATGCCAGAATTTCGATTGCAGCGCGAAATAGCCCCGTAACGGTCGAAAATACAGGCATTTTCAATGCGCTGGATTCGCAGGATTGCGCTGAAAAAGAGATGGAACTGACAATTTGCGCGGAATTAAAGAGCGCTCAGCGCAGGTTTGAAGCCAGCAGGCGAGACAGGGCAGACCGCGGCGAGTCGACCAGGTCGAGCCCGGTGGTGAGGCGTGTCGGGTTCAGCGCGGCCACCAGGGCGCGGGCACTGTGCGTCAGCGCTCGGGATTCGACCGGGAAGTGACGGCCGAACATCAGCGGCATGGTCCCAGCGATCATGCCCGCCAGCGCTTCGGCCTGGGTGCAGGATGAACGCGTCGATTCGGCCCCGCGCCCGGCTCGAGGCCGCTGCAGCACCCAGACCCGGTCGAGTTCGATCGAGACAGGGAAGTGGCGCCGCACGGTCTCCGGCTGGTGAGCGATGTCGAGCACGGTCTTGACCCGGCCCGGCGCGATCCGGGCACCGAGGTGAATCAGCGCTGCGATCAGTCGATCGGCCGCCCAGCCGTGCCGCAGCATCATGAATTCGCGCAGGCGTTCGGCATGGAATCGGCCATCGTCTGCGCGCCCGACCAGCAGCCAGTCGTCGGAAACGATCTCGGCACCGGCGGTCAGCGCGGCGGCCGAAAGCACCGATTTTCCGCTGCCGCGGGTACCCAGCGCCAGGATGCCGAGGCGCTCGACTCGAAGCGCCGCGCCGTGCACCATCATCAGCCCCGATCGCGCCAGTTGCTGGGCCATCAGCAGGGCCAGGCTCTGCGGAAT
>Ga0210021_1004311_pt1 | contig 10978 bp, 11 predicted proteins | sample CryGeymeta201517_FD_183981 | JGI IMG/M metagenome (GOLD analysis project Ga0210021, IMG submission 183981) | Groundwater microbial communities from Crystal Geyser aquifers in Utah, USA - Crystal Geyser metaG 2015-17 (SPAdes) (version 2) | ecosystem: Environmental > Aquatic > Deep subsurface >... | reverse complement strand
ATAATGTGATGAAAGCTCGTCCAGAAAAGATTGGGTGTCTGACAAAGAAGAAAGAGAGCCTACATTGCTTTTTGCCGAAGAAAGATAAACCAGTTCATCATCAAGCATTACATAAAGATAGTTTTCTTTATAATTTAAAATCTGGGTTGCTTGGGCAAGATAGGTTCTTATAAAAGAAGTGTAGGAGATAATTGCCTCAACCTCCGCAGAAGCAAGATTTTTCGCCGCATCTAAAAAATCAGCTTGGGTAGCCACTGATTGGTAGGTGAGGTGGCGACTTCTTTGGATATTGAATGGTTCTACCAACCCTTGATAACGACGGTAATTTTGTAGGAGTTCTTGATAGAGTTCGTCATTTGATTTATCGGCGGCAGAAGCTGTTTTAGCGAAGAAGAGGAAAAAAAGAAGGGTAAAAAAGAGGGCAGCTTTCTTCATGTTTTTAGTTAAACAGTTTTCGGGACAAAATTCAAGAGGAAGATAGTCAAGCCCTAGACTTTTGACCTATAAAATGCTACAATCCTACACTTGTCTATGAAAATTTCTATAAAAATTCCGAGTAAAAAGCTTATTGTGATCATCGGGCTAGTCTTGCTTGTACTTTTGGGAGGGTACTCACGAATTCGCAGCCAACGCCAGAGAGCCCTATTGAAAATCAATCCTAAAAAGGCCAAGGTGGCCAAAGTCCAAAAAGGGGATATCACCCAATATCTTACTCTTGCGGGAAAGGTCGATACTGAAACCTTTGCCGTTCTTCAGTTTCAAACCTCGGGAAAATTGGCTTGGGTGGGGGTGAAAGAAGGGGATAAAGTTAAAAAATGGCAGGCAATTGCTTCTCTTGATAAAACTGCGTTACAAAAGCAATTTCAAAAGACGATGAATGATTATTTAACCAATCGTTGGAATTTTGAAGATACTCAGGACAAATATAAGCAAACCAAGGAAGATTATCTCATAACCGATGAAATTAAAAGAATTCTGGAGAGAACGCAATTTTCCCTAGAAAACTCAGTCCTCGACGTCGAACTGGCCGATTTAACAGTGAAATATGCGACGATTGTTAGTCCGATTAACGGGATTGTCACCAGCCTTGACCAACCATACGCCGGAGTAAATATTATCCCTTCCAGTGCGACTTTTAGAATCGCTGACCCTTCGAGTATTTACTTCCGCTCCGAGATCGACGAAGAAGACGTCGCAAAGGTAAAAGTTGGTCAATCAACCCTGATTACTCTTGACAGCTTTTCTGATCAAAATATCGAATCAAAAATAAGTTATATCGCCTTTACGCCAATCCAAGGACAAACCGCCACTGTTTACCAAATCAAATTTAATCTTAATCTGCTCAACAGTGATTTAAAATATAAAGTAGGAATGAACGGAGACGCCAAGATAAAACTGGCGGAAGTCAAAGACGTTCAGACTGTCCCAGTAGAAGCAGTTTTTGAAGAAAAGGATGAAAAATTTGTTTACCTAAGAACAGAAAAAAGTAAAATTGAGAGAAGGGTTGTTAAGACCGGACTGGAGAATGATACCGATGTCGAAATCACTGATGGGCTGAAAGAGGGTGAAACCATTATTTATTAGAATCAAAGCGTGGCAAAATGTTTCTTCTTCAACTCAAAAACATTACTAAATCTTACGCGTCAGGGGCGTCGAAATTTGATGCCTTAAAAGACATTTCCTTAAATATAAACAGTGGTGTTTTTGTCTCTATCACCGGCCCTTCGGGAAGTGGAAAATCAACCTTAATGCACATTATTGGCCTTTTAGATAACCCAACCGCTGGCGAAGTATTACTGGAAGGAAAGAATATTTCTAAACTAGACGAGGCCCAACTCTCGACAATAAGAAACAAAATTCTTGGTTTCGTTTTTCAACAATTCAACTTACTGCCCAAAACCTCATCCTTAGAAAACGTCATGTTGCCACTTTTATATTCGGACGTTCACTTGTCTCTGAGAGAAAAACTGGCCTTAGAGATGCTAAAAAAGGTTAATCTGGAAGACAAAGCCAAGAATTTTCCTTCACAATTATCCGGCGGAGAGCAACAAAGAGTCGCTATCGCCAGGGCACTGGTTAATAATCCCAAAATTATTCTCGCCGACGAACCCACCGGAAATCTAGACAGTCGTTCCGGAAGAGAAATTATGGACTTACTACATCAACTTAATCGTAAAGAAAAAAGAACGGTAGTTTTAGTCACTCATGATCAAGAGTTAGCCAGAGACGCAGATATGATTTTAATTGTTAAAGACGGTAAAATTACCCAAAAAAAGAATGCTTAAACCGACTTTTTCCGAACTGATCAAAACCAGCATTCGTTCGATTCTTAGGAATAAAGGTCGAACAATTTTAACCTCGCTGGGAATTATTATTGGTGTCACCTCGGTCATTTTACTGACCGCCATCGGCAACGGTCTGAAACTTTATATCGCAAATCAATTTGAATCACTTGGCTCAAATCTTATTTATGTCATGCCGGGAAAGATGTTTAGCGAGAGCGGGGGATTTTCGAGTAGTTCCGGAGCGGGATTTTTATCCACCTCATTTGACCAAAAAGACGTCCAAAAACTAAAGAGAAATCTTAAAGAAGCGGGGGCGATTATCCCTGCTATAGAACTTTCCGGCAAAGCAAAATACCGCAACAGGGAAGAAGAGATTACGATAGTTGCCGCCAGCTATGAATATGGGAAAGTAAGCAATACTACTCCAAAAGAGGGCAAAGGTACTTGGTTTACAAAAGAAGGCGAAAGCAAAAATGCTTCTGTGGCGGTATTGGGCTCACAAATCGCCGAAGAACTTTTTAAAAACGAAAACCCGCTTAATAAGACCATTATTGTCAACAGCAAAAATATTAAGGTTATCGGTGTGGCGGAAAAAAAGGGCGGAAGCATCGGCGGCGGTCATATAGACAAGGCAATATACGTTCCGCTGCAAACTGGATTTGATTTTGCCGGGAATACAAAGATTCAGAGCATTCTTATCCAAGCAAAGTCCAAGGATCAAATCGAAGATTTAAAAAAAGAGGCTGAAAAAATCATGCTGGAGAAGTTCGATAAAGATTCGTTTTCGGTTATCGATCAAAGTCAAATTCTTTCCAGCATCAATGCCGTTTTGGGTACGTTAACTATTGCTCTTTCCGGAATAGCGGCTATTTCGCTCCTTGTCGGAGGGATTGGAATTATGAATATCATGCTCGTTACTGTCACGGAAAGAACAAGGGAAATCGGTCTGCGCAAAGCAGTTGGGGCTACTCCCAACGCTATCTTGCTTCAGTTCTTGTTTGAAGCGGTCATTTTAGCTTGTCTCGGGGGGCTGGTGGGAATTATCCTCGGCTCGACAATCACACAACTTATCGACAAGTTTTTCCCGGCTAAGGTGACCGCAGGTTCCATACTTTTGGCTTTCGGTGTTTCCTCGTTGGTGGGTATTGTCTTTGGCGTCACTCCCGCCCGCCGCGCGAGTAAACTTTCCCCAATCGAAGCACTAAGGTACGAATAACTAACCTTCACACTCGTAGTGTGATACAACCTTCAGAGAGGTCTTCCTTCTACTTTACTCAGGATAAACTCCTTTGTGTGCCAGGGACAGGATTTGAACCCCGCTTAGCGGGACAAGCCTGCACTTTTTGTGCCAGAGGGGAGACTCGAACTCCCATGCCTTTCGACACACGGTCCTAAGCCGTGCCTGTATACCATTTCAGCACTCTGGCCAATAACCAATTTTATCACGAAACATCAGCGTAAATCAGCGTGCCCGTCAAATATGAGATTGAGGATAAAGAAAGGTGGAATAGGGCTTAAATCTGCGTAAATCAAGGCCAATCGAGATACCCAGGAGTACGAGGAATAAAAAAATCCCGCAGTAGGCCAGAAAGTGCTTACCACAGGATCTGGAGAGAATATAGCATAGTATCTTATAATTGTCAAGTCCCCTGCTAGTTACACGGATTTAAACGAGCTTATAGCGAAAAGAAATGGCGCAATGTAATATTACACAAACTATCAAGATTTCTTTGCCAATATAAAAATGGAGGGGCCAAAAAATAATTTACCGAATGGCTTCTGTAATTTATCTTCCATAAAAAGAAGAATTTTTTCAGGAATAATTTTCTTCAAGAATTGACTACGAAAGTTTGACACAGAATATACTTCAAGGATGGAAAATCCCGAACTTTCAAGATCAGAGAGGACTTTTTTTGGATGATGATCAACAAAGGTAATTTTCTTTTTCTCAATACTTCTTGGACTTCTTCTGTCAACAGGCTCAAGATTTTTAAAAAAAGACCTATCGCCCCGAAAAAATGCTCTGAGTCTTGCCAACATATGAATTTTATTAGCTACTTCTAAAATAAGATATCCACCCGGTTGAAGTATTCTTTTTATTTCTTTTATTGGTGGTAATGATGATTCGAAGTGGTGCAAAACTCTAACCATCAAGACAACCTCAAAAGAATTTGAGGAAAAAGGTAAGCGGGGGAGAGAGCCTTCCTTAAAAGACAGGTTAGGTGAAGTATTAAATTTTTTGCCGACTTCGATCTGTTTTTCCGAAGGTTCTAAAATAGTGCAAGATTCAAATAAGGGAGTATAAACGCTCGCCAGCCTACCAAATCCTCCACCAATATCGACAAGGGTGCTTTTTTTATCGACCAGCGCAAGAAAGTGTTTTAGGGCAATTCGCTCACATTTATCTTCGAAGCTTCGTTTTTCCCAAAAGCTCGGATAATCAAACAAATCATAGGGGATACTCATCGTTCATTCTTTAGAAATCCCCAGTCTCTAACTCCGCTAAAAATTGTTTTACTCCCGCGCACCATGAACCGTTTGACCTGGGGGTATATTTTTCCATCATTACGCAAGGATCGCTACAATATCCTTTAGCGCAATAGTCTCTGGCAATTCCTTTTATCACAATTTCAACCGCCTCCTCCCAGCTGGCGAAACATTTTGTTCCTTGGGCATGGATACCCCAACCCCAAGCATTATAACAATTTTCCGGCGTTTTCTTCCCCAAATTTGATTCTTGCTGGGCAATTGCCACTATTAACTGGGGCTGAACACCATATTTTTCTGAAGCTTCTAGAATCTTGTCCTTGTATGGTAAGAGGGGAGATTGGTAATGTTTTAGATATTTCTCGATCAATATTGAAGTAGAATCTTTGGCAATAACGGTCGGGGCAATTACCCCAATATTTTCGGTTGAAGAAGCTAAAACCTGGCCTGAATAGGACATGGCAAGAGAAGAGAGAGAAACTGCCTCTCCCAAGACTCTTCCATCACCAAACAAGCTTAAAAAATAAATCGAGAGCAATAAGGCGAAGGGTGAAACAGTAAAAAATAGGAAACACAGTATCAGTTTTCTCGTCATAATCAAGATAATGTACTTACAAAACTAAATGCCTTTAACAATGTTTTCATTTTTCGAAACTTTTGTCAACCCTTCGATAAACTCAGGCCTTCGGCTCTGAGGCCTCTATCGCTCAGGCTCGAAGAGATTGATGCTGAGTGAATAATCGAAGCATCAAGCTTAAAAATATGTTAAAATATGGGTATGAAAGGACAAAAATCCGCTACTGCCCAGCCGCCAGCTGCCAAACAACCAATGGATTGGTTAAAACAAAAGCAGTTGCGCCAAAAACAAGCCCCTTTGTTTAACAAAGTGAATATTAGTAAAGTAGGGTTTCATGGGACACAACACCGAGGGTAATATGCCTGATAAAAACACAAACAGTTTTAATTTGACTTGGCTTCCCAAGAAGACTTTTGAGGTTTTGGCTACCATTCCTTGGTCAGAAATTGAAAAGGCCCGCAGACAGGCCTTTGCTAAGGCAGGGGAAACCATGGAAATAAAGGGTTTCCGAAAAGGAAAGGCCCCAGAAAACCTAATTGCTGAGACATTCTCCCAAAGTAGACTACTCGAACTAACGCTGCAAGAAATTGTTCCTGATCTTTATTCGAAAGCAATCTCAAGTCTTGGTTTAAAACCTATTGTTTCCCCAAAAATAGAACTTATCTCTGCCCAAGAAAAGGAAAATTGGCAAATCAAATTTACCTCTTGCGAAGAACCGGAAGTTAAATTAGGAAATTATAAAGATGAACTCAAGAAGCAAAAAACGGCAGATTCTATTTGGACTCCAGAAAAAGGAATTCACCAAGATGAAAAAAAAGAATCTTCCGAAAATCCGGCGATGAAAAAAGACGAGAAGTTAGATAGGATCATTAAGTATCTTTTAGATAATATTAAACTAGAAATAGGCGATCCTTTGCTTGACACCGAAATCAATCGCAAGCTGGCCGAACTCTTAGAACAAACTCAACGTCTTGGTTTAACTATCGATCAATACCTTGCTTCAACAGGAAAGACAATCGAATCTCTTAAACAAGAATATAAAAGTCAGGCAGAAAAAACACTTTCCTTTCAGCTCATTTTGGGTGCCATTGCGGAAGCGGAAAAAATTGCTGTTGCTCCTGAAGAAATTGACAAAGCAATTGCCACCGCCAAAGATGAAAAGGAAAAAAAAGCCTTGGAATCACAGAAATATTTCTTGGCGTCGATGCTAAGACAACAAAAAACCCTTGACTTTTTAAGTAATTTGTTGTAAAGATTGAGCAGTATCCCATAATAAGGATCGCTTATGAAGAATTTCAAATCAGGCAACCAAAATAAAAGAACCAGCCCAAGAGATTCGTTCTTGGAGGCTTTCCGTGACCTCGGGTCAGATACCTCTGCCACCATAAAAGACGACCTTGTTAAAAAGGGAGCTCAAGACATTTTTAACAGTCTTTCTCCTTTCTCAAAAACCTCCTCTCCCGCCGAGTCTTCTCCCAATGGTTTTGAACCGTTTAAAAGGGAAACAGAGTTAGAAAAAAGATACCGCTCACAGGTCTCAAATCTGGAAACTATCCGGAGAGAGGAAAAAGTCCTTTTTACCCGTGAACAACGAGAAACCCAAAACCAAGTAAATAACTTACAAGAAGAAATTAAAAAATTGGCTAAATCAACCGCGGAGCTAGCCTCTGAAGCAAAAGAGGCAGAGATTTCCGCGATGCAGGAAGCTCCTTTGGTAGGAACTTATCACGTAAACTTCTTTATCAGGTTAAGAAAACTAATTACTACTCTTCGTGAGCAAATACACGAATCTTCACTTTGGCTGGCTGCTTGGAACAAAAAATCAAAGAAGAGAAATTATTATTGGAATAAGTTCAAAAAATCCGGTTCCAAATTTTTGCTTTCCTCCGACCGCTATACGGCCACCCAAGCCGGCTAAAACTAGTGGGCTATACAGGATTCGAACCTGTGACCTCCTCAATGTCAATGAGGCGCTCTGACCAGCTGAGCCAACAGCCCTTTCCGTCATTTTAACAAATCAGGGCACAAACGTCTACAGAACGTGGACAAAAACTATGAAGTCAAAAAAATACACTTCTGCGGATTAAGATTTATCCTCACTGGTAAATTACCACGCAATTCCCCGTCGATTTGGGTTGGGACCAGAGCAGGGGACTCTAAAGAAAATTCTTTTCCAGAAATCTCCTTAACCAAACCAAGATTCTTCTTGCCAAAAATATGGAAAAATAAAGTTCCCAAAAAAGCCTGAAAAAAGCTTTTCCCAAAAATAGAACCATTATACTCAACGAAGTAGATATTGAGAACTCCGTCATCTCCCTTAATCTCTTTGTTCTTGAAAAGAGGAAAATGGGCCAAAATAACTGGCTGCAAATTAAGAACAGTTAGCAAGCAAACCTCGGTTTTAATCTGTATCTCGGGGTTTTCAATCACCAGAGGTATTTTCTTGAGCGAAAGAAGCTCGCTTGCGGCGGCAAATATATATGAAAAGATTCCAATCTTACTTTTGAATTTTTCTTTAGTCAGCCTTAAAAAATTTTCTTCAAACCCCAAACCCAAACCCAAAAGAAAGTAATCCTTTTCATTTTGGTATTCTGCCACCCCAATATCTATTTCTTTAACTCTACCTCTCAAGAGAAAATCAAAACTATCTTTTTTTAATTCAAGCCCAAGTGTGGCAGCTATAATGTTGGCTGTTCCTGTCGGAATTAAAGCTATCGGAACTTTAATTTTATTGTTTAAAACATAACCGACAGTTTCGGAAACAGTACCGTCGCCGCCAATACAAATAACCCCTTTTTTGATTTTTATTCGTCCGTCTTCGGGAATTTTACTTATCGGCGTCGGGGTGTCAATGGCAGTCACTCGATAAGATTGACCGTTGTTCTCCAAAAAATTCTTTATTCTTTCCAGTTCTTTCCCCGCCTCGCCTCTCCCTGCCATTAAATTAGCAATTATCTGAAAATCATACTCTTCTTGTGCCATTACCTTCATTTTACATCACCCACGAGTTTCTGTATAATCATCTTACTAGAATTTTCAGTAAATTTATGGAAAACGATAAATTGGAAACAATGCGCCATTCCTGCAGCCATCTTTTGGCGGCAGCGGTTATGGAACTTTGGCCGGAGACAAAACTGGCCATTGGTCCGGCAATAGAAAACGGGTTTTATTATGATTTTGACCCTTCTCCGCCAGCTGGCGGATCAGGGCAAGTTTTTTCTGATGCTGATTTACCGAAAATTGAGGCAAAAATGGCCGAAATTAAAGCCAAAAATCTTACTTTTATCAAAAAAGAGATTCCTGTTGAGGAAGCAAGAAAATTATTTTCCGATCAACCATATAAATTGGAGCTAATCGACGATCTGGCTAAAACCGAAGGTGTGAACGTATCCAACCTTCAAGGTGTGAAGCTAAATGTTTATGAGACTGGAAACTTCGTTGACCTTTGTATCGGCCCTCATGTTGAAAATACTAAAGATATTGGATCATTTAAACTTCTGTCTGTTGCCGGAGCTTATTGGAAGGGGAGCGAGAAAAATAAAATGCTTACAAGAATATATGGAACTTGCTTCCCTACACAAAAAGAATTGGATGAATACTTAAATTATTTGGAAGAAGCGAAAAAGAGAGATCACCGAGTAATAGGGAAAGACCTAAATCTTTTTGTTTTTTCTGATTTAGTGGGTAAAGGACTACCATTATTTACCGAAAAAGGATCAGTTATCCGCAGAGAATTAGAAAAGTTTATCGTTAATGAGGAAATCAAGCGCGGTTACCATCACGTTTACACTTCTGATATCGCCCGCGTTGATCTTTATAAAAAATCGGGCCATTACCCATACTATAAAGATACGATGTACCCCGTCATGAAGGTGGACGATGAAGAATTAATTTTAAGACCGATGACTTGTCCCCACCATTTTCAGCTTTTCGCTAGTCGTTTACGTACATATCGAGAAATGCCCGTCCGTTATGCTGAATTAGCCAAACAGTTCAGATATGAAAAATCAGGAGAGTTAACTGGTTTAATGCGTGTACGCTGCTTTTGCCTTGCCGATGCTCATATAATTTGCCGAAAAGGACAGGCGGTTGCAGAAATTAACTCTGTCTTAGATTTAATTGAATTTTCTGCAAGTGCTCTTGGCTTAGAAAAGGATAAAAACTACCGATACTGTCTTTCTTTAGGAAAAAGAGGGGACAGTAAAAAGTTTTACCAAGATGACGAGGCATGGGATTTCGCCGAAAATGTCCTGCGTCAAGTACTTATCCAAAGGAAAGCTCCTTTTTTTGAAGCCGAAGGGGAAGCCGCCTTTTATGGTCCAAAAATTGATATTCAAATGAAAAATTTTGCTGGAGTAGAAAACACTGCTTTCACTGTCCAATATGATTTTGTGATGCCAAAACGTTTTGAATTAAAATTTATTAATGAGTCTGGACAAGAAGAAGAACCGGTAGTAATCCATCGTTCGTCCATCGGCTGTATTGAAAGAGTGATGGCTTTTTTAATTGAGCATTATGCCGGCGCGTTCCCAGTTTGGCTCTCGCCAGTTCAAGTAAAAATCATTCCTGTTTCGGAAAAAAGCCTGGATTATGGCCAAAAAGTGAGGGAAAAACTCTTTACAGAAGAAATCCGTGTGGAACTTGATGACCGCAATGAAACAATGCAAGCCAAAATCAGAGACGCCGAAAAAGAGCATGTCCCCTACATGTTGATCGTCGGGCCAAAAGAAGCGGAAGATCAAAGTGTCAGCGTAAGAGTCAGAGGAGAGAAGGACTTGGGAAAGATGAGTTTTGAAGAATTTCTCCGACTGGTTAAAGAAGATATTGCGCAAAAGAGGCAAGTTTGATAAAATCAAGCAAGCGAGTGGGAAAGTTTTATCGAATTAATCAATACATTCAGGCCAAGGAAGTCAGGGTTGTAGATGAAAAAGGCACGGTAATTGGCGTCCTGCCAATTTTTAATGCCATCCAGAAGGCAAAAGAACTCGGCGCTGATTTAATTGAAGTCGCGTCTCACGCCAACCCGCCTGTCTGTAAAATCATTGATTTCAAGAAATTCAAATATCTTGAGGCAAAAAAGGAGAAGGAAGAGAAAAAAGGTCAAAAGTCGGGAGAGTTAAAAGAAGTTAAATTTTCTCCATTTATTGCCCAAAACGATTTGAAAATAAGAGTCAAGAGAATCAGGGAATTTTTGGGGGAAGGTAACAAAGTCAAAATCAGGATTAGGTTTTCCGGCAGAGAACTCGGCAAAAAAGATTTTGGTTATAAAATTCTTAGCCAAATCATGGAAGATTTGGGCGAAATTGCCGCCAAAGACGGGGAGACGAAATTCCAAGGGAAAGAGCTTTTTTTAATTTTGTCACCAAAGAAAAATTTTGCTAAAAAAGACAAGGAACCCTCCTTCGCCAAAGCTTCCGCCGACGCTAAAGCTATGGCGGACAGGTCGGAGGGTAAAACAAAATGAAACAAAAGATGAAAACCAACAAACTGTTATCCAGGAGAGTCAAGATTACTGCAGGTGGAAAAATCCTTCATTCCTCAAACTTCAAGCGGCACCTAAGAAGAAACAAAAGTGCGGCGCAAAAAAGAAGGATGAGAAAAACTAAAGAATTTAAGGGCGCTTTCGCTA
>Ga0210021_1004307_pt1 | contig 10979 bp, 8 predicted proteins | sample CryGeymeta201517_FD_183981 | JGI IMG/M metagenome (GOLD analysis project Ga0210021, IMG submission 183981) | Groundwater microbial communities from Crystal Geyser aquifers in Utah, USA - Crystal Geyser metaG 2015-17 (SPAdes) (version 2) | ecosystem: Environmental > Aquatic > Deep subsurface >... | reverse complement strand
TTACGGCAAGGAAGATGGAAGTGCCGACACGGCAACGCTACTTAAGTGGGTTGCGGAATACGAAAATAAAACCTGGCAGCCAAAAGGAGGAACAGACGAAGATATTGATGTTTATTGCATCATTCCGGAAGAATGCCGTGCTGCGGAATCCGTCATTGACCATACGTTGTTGTAGCCTGCAAATTCAGGCATCATAAAAATCAACGATTGCATTGTGAAGTGAGTGGGTGGTAGGCAGCTTTGAGGGCCGTGCTGGGGTGTGCCCAGAGCGCGCATCTCGTCTACTGCATCTATCTGACTTCACGATGCAGTCGTCGTTGCATCTACGAGGAGTGTTACCTCGACGGTAGCCTCTTTCGTTCCTTTCTTTCAACAGGAGCTATCAAGGGTTGAACCTTTGGCAGTTTTCTCTATTTATGTTTTATCCTCGTATTCCGTGTGGCTGCAGAAGAGGAGCTGCAGGAGAGGAGATTTTGAAGGGTTGGACCCGCGAAATCATTCTCATTCAAAGTCACGTTTGTTTTTAATAGTCAAGTAGCTTCCCAGCTGGACTTGTTATTGCGATTGAATTATTAAAATACACGTTGCTAGTAATTATATTAATTTATATTACTTTCACCTGAAATTTGCTTGTCCACGAAGTTTGAGTCAGCATATTGCCTACAGAGAGATTTCAAATTATGGTTTGGAAAGAGTTTGCGCTCTATGGATCCATTCGTTGAGGGTGATCTAGGCATACTAGAACGAGGAAAACGCCGAAACCATTCCTCAATTGCTTCTCTTTCGTAGCTGTAGCCGTCGGAAGCAACAACAGGATCCACCATCACATCGCCTGTTATCGGGCATTGGAGCTCGTCAGGGGGTCCTTCTTCGCCGTTCAAAGTTTGCCTTTTTGTACCAGAATTCATGGTTGAATTTCCATCTTCCGGTGTTTCTTCTTCTGAAGTAAAGTTGTCACCGTGATCCGTGGTCAATTGAGTGACAGTAGTCTCTGTGTGAGATGGTACCGTAAAGACTTCTACCGAATCCATCGGATTCCGTCCATCAAAACCTCCAATAACAAAAATGTTTCTCCCCAAGGAAGCAATTGCGCTTCCAAATCGTTTCAACTTCATTGACGGAATCGGACACCAGCTTTGTGTTACAGTATTATAACGCTCGCACGAAGTCAGCACTTGATATCCATCGTGTCCCCCGAAGACATAGATTTCCTCTCCTACTCCTGCAGCGACACAACCTTTGCGCTTGGAGAACATGGGTGGCAGTGTGGTCCATGTTCTACTTTCTGTATCGTACCTTTCCATCGTGCGCAATGCTCCGGAATCATTTTCTCCACCTATCACATAAATGTATTTTCCCAGAACAGCAGCACCTAAATGGAAACGATTCTCTTGCATGGCTGGGGCAGCGGTCCAGGTGCAAAAATTTGCGTCGAAGACGTGCATTTCATTGGTTGAATTTCTTCCAGTGTGTCCTCCAATTACATAGAGACGGTCCTTGATCGCAACAGCTGCCGCGTTGAAGATTCCGTGGGAAGGAAAGCGCTGAGATTCTGTCCACATATCAAGGCGCGGGTGATATCGCTCGGCACTATCCAGGACTCGACCGTTGTGTCCACCTACTACGACAATGCATTCGCTGCTAGCAGCTGCTTCGTCGCTTTTCAAAGTAGCTGCGACACTGCCTAGCCGTCTCGTTTTCATTGGAGTTCCAACCTGCACTGTCCAAGTACCGTTTTCGTATGTGTACACGTCCACGGATTCCATCTCGGTATTGCCATTGTGTCCACCCATTACCACAATCGTGTTATCTCTGATAGCCGTAGCCGCACAGCCATGCCTCTTGGATCTCAGCGGTGGCAAGAGATCCCATGTTCCCTCATTTTCATGAATTGTTCCAATTGGAAGCAGACCATGGAGAAAGTTGATTATGGACATTGCATCAAACAATGAAGTTTATTCAAAATACATGTAGAATTCAGTAGTAGTAAACTACTTGAATGATTTTACCGGTAACTCGTACTGTACCAGGTAATAAGCTCTCATTGCAAGTAGGTTGTAATAAAAGGCTCATCGCGTGCAAAGAGAATCTAGTCTTTGAATCGTGCCTACCGTTTGATCTGAACGCACATTTATTCAATCTGCTTGAAGAAAAATCTACCACTCGTACAGAAGAGCGAAAAGCAAGCAGATCTGTTGTGACCTTTAGATGTTTTTCTTACAGGCTCAAAAGAGCAAAATACGGCATCAAATAAAGCAGAAACGCGTTGTTTATGCATATGATGCCGCTGAAAGCATAGTGGTAATCTTTCCTGCCCCTGATCGTAACATTTTTTTGTGATTCCAAAACAAATTCTTCGTGTTTTTGGTTATTGTTTCCTTAACTCTAACCTTACAGACTGACAATTTTACGATTCACGACCAAAAAAATCAAACCACGACAAAGGTTATATCCAGCACTCTGCAGTGTGCACGACCAGAAGCCATAAACAAACACCAGCATCATTGAATTGTTGCATTGCTTCTCGTACCGATTCCATTCAACTCCTTCTACCAGTAGCCGACGCCTCCTATAATATATATTTTACCAGAGATATAGTATAATAGTAAACACCCCAAACACAAAATGGGGCTGCACAGCGACGACGATCCCAATTCGAATATTCCGGTCGTTCCTGCACAGTTTCTTCCCAACGACGACAATGCCAACCATAAGAAAGACCATAATAATATGGTTACGATTGGAGCAGATTCGATGACACCCATTGCCTATGGAGGAGGGAATCAAGAAGATACTCCAACAGCAACCGTTCATCAACAGCAGCAGCAACACCAAACACCAACTCGTCCACCACCACCACCAGCGGCCGTTCAACAATCAACACAACAACGGCAACGAAATGACAGTGTTCATCCATGGTGTCTTATTATTGGTGGATCCGTTGCTTGTACTGTGGTATTTTGTTGCTTTGTGTTCTGTGTTCTTCCTGTGATCATTATCGTACTGGTATGGAGATATGCGTTTGACGAGGATTGGGAAGAATTTAACGATGACTTTTACAATTAATGATTATTTTGTTTATTACTGCACGCCGCCACCAAAAAATAAATAGCGAGCATGAAAAACCGGCATGGATTTGTTTTCCAGCAACACGAATGCTCGGTAAAAAGAATAAAGGACAACAAATAATAATAATCATCACTACAATACTAGCACCACAGCAACAGCAACAAAAAAAATTATAGCAAGCAGAAGAGTGGTCGCAGGAGAAGTTCTCCTCGACAGACAACTTCGACAAAGTTCGTATTCCTGATGAATCACAAGATTATATTGCAATAATTACTAAGTCTTGATGCCAGTGGCCCATCGTGCAAGGTAGTGCATCTGTCGTCCTTGTGCGTCACAGACCAGCTTCGCTGGACTATTTTTTGCTCTTGTAGGAAGAACGACTTGATGGTAATGAAAAGCAATAATATTATAACCTACTACTAGAAATAAAGTACAAAAAACAAAAATTACCTTTATTTCCGATTTATTTATTTATTATTACACATTGTTCTTGTCGGATTCATCAAACATATTACTGAAAGACATATGTGCTGCCGAATCTTCCACTTCACCGGCACCTACAGTGGAGCTGAGACCACCAACGGTCGACATGTCGTTTCCAATCGTAGCTACACTCATGTCCAAAAGTTTGGCATCGTCCTGGCTCTTTCGACGGAAACCTTCGGTACCACTGTTGGTTCTTTCCATAATATTGCCAACACCGCCTCCAGCGCTGGTAGCATTGGCAGGAACGACCGAGGCCGTTCGTTTGTTGTCTGAAATCTGCATCGAGCTGTCAAACATGGCGCTCAGGTCTCCCGGCTGTCCGTTCGTTTCGCTTTCGTTTTCGTCTAATTCGCTGACTGTGAGACTCATCAGGGACATGTGATTGGCAGAACCACCCAGATTCTTTTTGCTCTTGGCAGTACCCGCCAAAGGTCCTTCTTCCACGCTGTCATCAAAGACATTGTCCAGACTGTTTTCGCTGTTGCCACGTCCGTACAAGGGACGTGTTTTTGAATCACTTTCTCGTTTCAGGGGACCCAGTGAGTCGAGAGACTCCAGAGAGCTCCTGTTGTTACTGGTGCTACTCGATGTGATATTGGTGGGACTTCTTGCACCCGATGACGACGATTGTTGAAAATTTGTTGGGTGTCCTGGATGGTGACTATTTATGTGCGATTGTCGCTGTCGTTGTGATTGTTGCTGCTGCTGCTGCTGAAGTTGCCGGAGCTGTTGTTGTTGCACCTGTAGCTGAGCTTGTGCTTGGAGCTGAGCTTGCAACTGAGCTTGTGATGACAGTTGGTTTTCGAAAGAATTATTTGATCCGGGTGCCATGCCTCCCATATTGCCTATTTGATTAGAAGTACCTCCAGTGTTCAAGGGTTCCAACTGGCGGTCACCACCATACTGGCGGTCACCATAATCTCTATTATTACTGTTGTTTTGAAAACCAGCGTAAGAACCAACGCCCATGCTTCCCATCACACCTGGCATGCCTCCCATACCTCCGCCCATGCCTCCCATACCCATCTGTTGCATACGCTGTTGTTGTTGTTGTCTCTGTTGCTGTATCTGTTGCTGTTGCAATCGTTGGAGGTATAATTGCTGTTGTTGTTGTTGTTGTTGCTGCTGCTGCTGTTGGGGCATCTGTTGGTTATTCATCATTTGACTCTGAAGTTGCTGCTGCTGAGATTGTGTCGGCTGCATTCTGTGCTGCTGCTGCTGCTGTTGCATCATACTAGATAAGGCAGCCTGCTGGGCTTGAAGAGGGCCATCAATATCTCCTCCTTCTAAATCTCCTGCTTTGTATCCTCCCATGCCATCGCTTAACCCATAGATGCCCGCATTTGCCTACATTAGCAGTAGCGTCATAAATTTAAGGAATAGATAGTCCCGTTAATAATTGTATTTTGAAAGATATAAAGAAGTGAAATAATAATAACAATAATAATAATTAGTGGGCGTGTCTAAGCGAAGATCAAGTGAGACGCGTGCGTGACTTACCTGAAGTACTGAATTCTGCATAGTGCCAACACTTCCAACTCCACCGAGACCCATCAGAGGTAACTCGTCTGTTTCTCCGGTTAACTCCTTCGAGATTTCAGGAGCTCCTTCTCGCAATGCTTGTCGCGTCTTGTCCAGTGCCTTCTTCTCTCCAATGTCTTCCCACAGCTTGGTAATAGGATCCTGTTTCAGGAAGCGTCCCGGTGGATTCCGAGCCTTGATTTCATCCACGATTATTCGAGAGAACTTGCCCTTTTGGGGCTTGGGACATGCCACATAAGCTACCTTATGCTTTCGTACCAAGGCACGAAAATGTTCGTTACCAGCATGATAATTAACGAAATTGCCTCTGCCAGATAATACATCATGGTCGTGCGGTGTTACTATGTCGCGAAGCTTGCCTGTGTCGTCGTTGTTCGACATGATGGGTTTTTGTGTTCAGATGATAATTAAATTGCTGATCATGCCACTACCTGGTACAAAAAAAGGAGTAAAATATTATTCAAAAAAAGGGGGCAAATCGAATAAAGCAGTCGAGTCCCAAAATGACTGGCATCGCCGACATTAATAAGAGTCATTCGGTCATCATTCGATAGTAGACACGTTTGTGATCATTGGATTTGAGGGCTCTGAATACTCTCAAACTAGAACATAGTATTTTTATACAGGTACTAGCTAGTACTCTCTACGAAGTAGCTATCAGTTCTAGGGAGTAGTATTTACGAATTAGTAAGCTCCATCTAAGCTGCAATTATTGCAGCTGCAGGGACGGATTCCAGCTTGATAGATAGACAAGACTCTTGTATTTTCCGGTAAAACTCAAGAGGAAGTTGTGTACCATACTACGCGAAAATCTCCAGATTTTTAGGAACTTGGTGTGAAAGTTGATGCTGCAGGCATGAGTTGCCTGGTCCTAATGGTAGTACTAGTAGCTAGTAGAAAACAGTCTTACACCTTACGCTACAATAGTAGCTAGAACTATGTTTGTAAAAGCGTATCGTTTTAGAACGCCTGCTGTATGATTTGCCTTGTCACAATTAGGTGTTTTTGGTTTGGACCAACCGCTGAATCAGGTCTCAATTGCTCCAAGTTGTCAAACGTAATAAGTACTCTATTGAAAAGAAGGTCGAAAAGTAGAGTCGAAAGAACACTAGACGACCTACTCGGAGTACTAGCTAGCTAGCTACCAGGATAGTAGTACTCGGAGTAGTCTACTACTAGTAGTACTAGTCTAGTAGAGGACAAGTACGCTACTACTAGACTACTAGCTAGCTACTAGAGTACAGGTCTACAACTAGTAGTCTACTACTTCATCGATCTTCTGTAGAATTTCGTTGTTCCGAGCAACTGTGCGCTTCATAGCTCAAGTATTCATCATTCTTTTGGTGCCGCTGGGGCAGCAAAAACTCATTCCATAAAATACTACGTACTCTAATCTAGTAGTCTAGTCTAGTCTACTCGCTCTATTACATTAGATACAAACACTCTACTTATTTTTTATTTTTACAACAACATCATCAATCACTCATTACATTTTTTGTTGGCAACTAACAGCAGTAGTAGCTGTGAGAGGGTACTGTACTTTGCAACTAAAGTATGGCACCGTCGTCGGAAAGTTCATCAGCGATTTCGTTATTAGTCTCGGCTGGATTATTTTTGACCACAGCTTTGCTTTCACAAATCCTTCAACATCATTACTTACAGCAAAGCAGGAACTGCGGCAACAGCAACGACAAGGATGATGACTTCAGTGACCTGGATGACAGCAGTTATGATCGTCGTCAAGAAAGGGAGCATCAGATAAAAATACAGCGACAACGTCTGAGACGTCACCGTGAGCAACAACAATTGCAGCTATATTCATCGCATCGATCCAGTCAACAGCAACAGCAACAACCACAGCAACAACCAAAGCTGCTCGGTGGCGACAACCACAACAATAAAATTCATAAGAAATTCCATCGAACTCACAACAATGCGGCTGCTGATGTTTACAGCAACGACACTACAAATGATGATATCGAAAAAATTGCCTGCCAACAAAGCAGTGATACTTCACCAACAGCCCAAGAATTGGCAGAATTTCGTGATTGCTACAGATTTCGGCGCTTGGAAGAGCGACGACTAAGTTTCCAGAATCTGCACACCAATAATAGCATAAACAGTGATGACGAAAACGACAGCTGTAACAACAACGACAATATTGATGATGAAGCCCTTCAGGCGGCTCTTATTCGAAACCAAAAACAACGCTTATCCTTTGATGGGGGCCTCGATCATTCTTGTTTGAATGTAACGACAACACCTGCCAAAAAGAAGCATCATCATATTCATCATAATCATATTCATCATCATCACCGCAAAAATAAATCTAGCAATAGACGACGACTTTCTGTTTTGGATCAAGAAGACGAGAATGATTTTCGTCCCAAAAATTCCAATTGGAACCATTTTGAGCGGTACAATGAAGATGACATTAAAAATGGGTTGATCCAAATCCCTATAAATAATAATGGCACAACAGCAGCAGCAGGTGATGACGACGACATTAATCAAGAATCTGCACAATACCAGCATGATCAGCATCACTCCTTTCAACCATTTTCGAATGGGTACATGCACGAAACGGAATCGTTGTCATTGGAAAATGCTGCTGTACGTTCCTGTTCGGATACTTCCGAAGAACCACAATTTGTCTGGACGGATGCAGTCCACGAGAAGAAACGATTGTCGTCGAACAACGGGAACATGGCAGTATCATTAGCATTACAGGATGTGGATCCACTGGAACAAAAGGAGGGCTGCGATCCGGCAATGACCATGCCCACCACTTTTACTACATTAGAACCATCCGTGGAAGCCGAATTACCGAGTCGAAATCTACCAAAGCGTATCATGACGACTTCCGATAGTGTTCTGACTGTCCCTACGGATAATATGGAAAAGAATTGTCCTATTGTTGACCAGAATCAACGGCAGTTCTTCAGACACAGTAGTACCCTCACTAGTAATGCCAGTCCATTGTCTACAGAACGAATAGAGATACCTCCTCAGCGGTTTCCGTCGCTTGACAACAAGAGCAGTGGTCATCTGGAAGGAGAGATATCAACCAGTGAGGACTACATCAACGGGAACAACAGTGATGTGTCGGGAATCTCGACTTCCAGTCAGAACAAGCAAACTCCAGTGCCCACCGACGATGCCAGCCACCGAAAGCTGAAATATACCAAAGAATCCAGTACAATGACTGACAGTAAGAGCCATCGCTCTGCTCGAGCTCAATATAATGCCAAAATTATGCCTAACAAGGTCGTAATGATTCGGCATGGACAGTCAATGGGAAATATTGACGAAAGCCTGTATTCGACCACACCCGATAATGCCATGCCTTTAACGAAACTCGGGTGGGATCAAGCACGGAAAGCTGGAAAGCACCTAAAAGCAAAGGTCTTGGCAGAGAACGAATCGGTTCATTTTATTGTTTCGCCGTATGCGAGGACAGTGGAAACCTTTCATGGTATTGTGTCGGCTTGGTGCGATCCAGATGGACCCGAATTTGCAACCATTCCAAACCGCGAAATGAGACTGAAAGCCTGGTACGGGAAATTGCTAAAAATGGGTTTAACGTGGCATGAAGATCCTCGGATTCGAGAACAAGACTTTGGAAACTACCAAGATCCGGAGCGCATCAAGGCTGCCAAGAGAGATCGCCATCGATTCGGAATTTTCTACTATCGATTCCCCCATGGCGAATCGGCTAGCGATGTCTTTGATAGGGTGAGTACATTCCTGGACTCTCTCTGGCGCAGTTTTGATATGAATCGCAGTCGCAACTACGTGTTGGTGACACACGGAATTTCTGTTCGAGTATTGTTAGCACGCTATTTTCGCTACACCATTCACCAGTTCAACATGCTGGTAAGTTTTTTGTGTTGGTTGGGTTGATTTTTTTTTTTGGGAATGGTCGTTTTTCTGACCACATGAACGTCAATTTTTGTTCTGAAAAATTATTGTGCGCCTTTCTCTCCTTGTAGGCTAATCCTCGCAATTGTGAAATGGTAATGCTAGGACACGATGGCTATGGCCGTCTGAGGCTGGAAGGCCGGTATCAGTTGATGTTGAAGGAAAAGACAGTATCTTGTGCGGAGAAAGAAAAGAGCGAAAGCGATGCTGATGGTAAGAATGCTTCCAGTGCCGAAAATGTAAAAGAGATGGAGATCGACGAGTACAAATTCTTTAAGCGGCTTCGTATTTTACCGCAAGCAGCAATTCGAAAAGTACATATTCGTATCTCCTACAATGACGGGTTGCCAAAGGAGTTAATTGAAAGTAATGAGAAGTAATCTTTGTTTGCAATTTTGTTGCATGGAAGGTGCATGCCATCTCTATTTTTCCACTGATAGAGAAACGTGGACGCCACCGTACATTTATACTTAACAAGCTACAGTAGAAACGTGTGAAATAGACAGTACACAACACATATTATCACTACTCCGGAATATTAGCTAAATACTCGTTGTACAGTAACCACTGCTTTACAAAGAAGTGGCGACAGAATATGGGACGCAATCATTGTACTGGTGCTAAATTTTGGAAGGAATCAACCGAGCCAATCGAGGTCTTCCTTGTGCTTCTCATATTCTTCCCAAGCGTCGGAAGTAATATCCCATAGCATCTTACATACAAAGGTTTGCTCGTCGCTCAAATCACGGGGTAACTTGTCGGGATGCAGAAAGAAGCGCAATTTCTTCACCGATTTGGACAGCTTGTTTTCATCCAGTCGACCATCGTCACCGGAGATATTTTCCACCGAGACAGCCTTCCACTTTTTGAAATAGTCGTGCCCGGCAACTCCGGATGCTGGTGGGAAAATCGAATGAATAGATATCAGTAATGCATCGATCGATCGCAGCATTTGATAAGCGGGTGCTTGAAGCGCCCACTTGACCAAGATTTCATGCTTAATTTTGGTAATGGCTGCCTGGCCGCTATCAGCTTCTTCGTTGGCAGCCATGTTAGCCCATTTGTTGGGAGCGGCACCACCTTGTGGCGGAGGAGGACCTGAACGTTGACCGTTGTGTGGGGGTTGTTGTCCAGGAGGCGGTGCGCTGTGCGGGTATTGTGGCTGCTGGTGAGAGTGGGGGAAAGCTCCAGTGTGCATTTGCCCCTGCTGAGCGTTCTGCTGATGAGCTTGCTGCTGCTGCTGTTGTTGCCACTGCTTCTGCTGTTGATTCCACTGAGCTTGTTGCTGAGCGTAGTGCTGTTGTTGTTGCTGGTATTGTTGTTGTTGTTGTTGCTGTTGATACCGTCGCCTTTGTTCTTCGGCAGCTTGCTGTGCCTTTCTCTGTTCTTCCTCCCACTTTTGGCGGGCGGCGACTGCCTGCGCCGCTTGCTGTTGACGCATCACCTCTTGCTGTCGTAAATATTCGGCGCGGCGTCTTTCTTCCGCCTCAGATTGAGTTCGAGCGTGATTTGCTTCCTCAGCAGCAAATCGTGCTGCCGTTGCCTCATCTGCTTTCACCTGCCGCAGTCGCTCTGCTCGTTGTAGTTCCTCGCGAGCTAATCGTTGAGCTTCACGCAAAGAATCATCACTCATTGATGATGTCGTGGGCCTAGAACCCGACGATGGAGGAGGAGGAGGTCCAGAGGGGGGATGTGGTGTGGCACGACCACCCTCCTGTTGCTGAATTCTGGCCACACAAGCTTCCAGCTCGCCACGCTCCATTCCGGCAGTACTGATATTGTATCCGTTTGCAATGGCTCTCAATTCCTTTATGGACAATCTCTTGCTCGTGTGTGGATGTTGAGGTACCGACTGCTGTGATTGTTGCGACTGCGAAGTTGCCGACTGCTGCGACTGCGATTGTTGCGGCTTTGGAGGCTGCTGCTGCTGCTGCGGCGGCGGCATTGGAGAAGACTGTTGA
>Ga0210021_1004304_pt1 | contig 10986 bp, 13 predicted proteins | sample CryGeymeta201517_FD_183981 | JGI IMG/M metagenome (GOLD analysis project Ga0210021, IMG submission 183981) | Groundwater microbial communities from Crystal Geyser aquifers in Utah, USA - Crystal Geyser metaG 2015-17 (SPAdes) (version 2) | ecosystem: Environmental > Aquatic > Deep subsurface >... | reverse complement strand
CTAATGCCGTCGGCGCATTCAGCGGCTGCACAACCAAAACCACAACGATGGCCGCCAGCACAATCACAGAGGTGTGTCACGACTTCACAAGTTCGGTCAGTCAGTCCTGCGCACTCGGGCGCTCTGTGGTGGTGGATGCCAATACCAATTACCAGTGCGACAAGACAACAAAAGGCTACGAAAATCTGAAATGCAACCGCATCTCCAGCGTGACTTGCACCGGTGGCGGGGATGGGTGCGATCGCGGTGGCATCGTGCCGAATAGTTGGGCTGGTGACATGGCCACAACATTTAAGCCTGACGGAGCGGGCAACTACATCCTCCAATTCGGCACCATCGCCGATAACTATTGGGGTGGATGGGGGACGGTGTACGACCGCACTATGACCTTCACCGTAAAGGATGTGGCTCTTGTTTCCTTGTTTAGCTTGGTGCGCGCCGCGTTTGACGATTGGTTGCTGGTGAGTATCAACGGTACGGTGGTTTATGTGGGGCCCAAAGGGGGCGACCGCCTGGAGGCCTTCTATAAAAGAAGATGCACAGACACAAGAAGAGCTTGCGGATTCTATATATTGCCATTCGTCCGTTACTGCGCCACCTGTGAAAGCTTTCCCGAACTCAGAACGAACTGGAATATTGGACTGAATATCGATCTCAAACCGTTCCTCAAGACCGGTGCAAATACGATTTTCGTGCGCACCATCGTGGCGGGTTTGGGTGAGGGGGCCATCCAGATCCGAACGCGCCAATTCTGTCCGGTCAATTGTAGCGCTTCAACCAACAACCAATGCGCCGCCATGGAGGCCAGAGCAAAATGATAACGCGTCTAATTCTTTCCGGGGCATTGCTTGCGCTTTCCGGGATTTCAATGGCGGCAGATTGCAAGAAAACCGGTTCGATTTGCGTTGATTCCACCCCGTGCAAAATGGTGGGCGGAAACCAGGTTTGTCTGTCTCAATTAGGGTTGTCGTGTTGGAACTATGAGGACACTTATACTTGCCTCAAGCCGGATGCCGTTGATTATTGTGCGGCGATCAAACAGGTGCCTGAATGTCACCAGACAGGATCGGTATGCGCCACGTCAGATACGCTATTGGGCACCGGCTGCATGAAGTGGACGAACACTTGGCAGTGCGGCGCAAGCGTCGCTGCGCCGGCAGGCACGGTCAAGCTGGATACAACCCACACCATCGCATCTGACACCATCGATAGTGCAGCTTGCAATTCCCTTGCGTCGAACCCGACTTGTACACTGGCGGCACATACCTGCACGGAACCGGGTGGGACACGAATCATCAACGGGCTGGCTGTGGCCAAGGATTGCTGGGCGTGGCGCGACGATTATTCGTGCATGGGGCCGATCAAATCGGATTGCGCCGCCCTGCAAAACAAGGGATGCACACTCAGCTCCTCGAAATGTGTCAGCTACGGCCTCAACAATACCTGCATACTCACCGAAAACGTCTACAGTTGCCAGGACAAGGCTGCTTCGACATCCAGTGTCGTTGATTGCGGCAGCAGTCAATATTGTGTTGGCGGAAACTGCTTTGACACCGGACATACCCCGGATACCGACTTGGCGAAAGCAACGGCCATGATGGAGGCAATGCGCGAGGCCGGAAACTACATGGATCCGGCAACCCTGAAAATTTTTGGGGGTGAGGGAGGAAGTTGCAAAAACAAACTTGGCGGACTTGGCAATTGCTGCAAAGCCGACGGCGGTGGTGCTGGCATGAGCAATGCCTCTATTATGGGCTATACGGTTATGGCTGCCGCCAGTACGGCAGGACAGGTGCTGAAGTACGGTAGCTCATATGTGTATGACGCGATGTTTGGCGCGTCATCGGTTGCCACGGGTGTCAGTTCAATGGCCGCAGCCTCTGGTGCTGCCACCAGTACTGCTGGTGCTGCCGCTGCCGGCGGATTTTCTGCATCCCTTTCCATGTACGGTTTTACGGCCACATATGCGACGGAGGCGGCAGCGGCGGCCAGCGTGGAGGCGGCAGCGGCAGCCAGCACTGCTGCTATTGCTGAAGCCACGGCAGCGGGGGCATCGGCAGCAGCGGCAGCGGCAGCCGGCGAGGCCGCTGCTGCCGGAGCTACTGTAGAAGCTGGATTCACAGTAGCTTTCGACCCTACAACCCTTGCTATTCAGGTCGCGATCATGGTGGTGATGGATTATCTTGCCTGCGAAGAGCCGGAAAGAATGCTCGCCATGAAAAAAGGGCAAGGGCTTTGCCGGTTCAACGAGAGTCATTGTTCAAAGAAAGCTATTAGTTGTATTGAGGTAACAGAATCCTACTGCTGCTTCAATTCTCGCCTGGCCAGAATCGTGAATACGGCTGGTGGCGCGCAGATTGGAAAACCGGCGACCGACTGTTCCGGCTTTACGCCGGATGAATTTACATCGCTGGATTTTTCCAAAATCGACTTGGCGGAATTCGAGGCCGAGATCATGGCTAATGTGAAAATGCCGGATGCCGGAATCATTGGAACCGATGTTGGCGCGTCCGTACAGAACAAGCTCAATAATTACTACACGAGAGGCGCGCAATGATTCGGACAAGAAAAGCACTCCTCGGACTTTTGGTGTTTTTGGCGGCCGGTGTCGCCAATGCTGAAAGTTACGGCAGCGTCAAAGCATTGATGATGAGTGCGCTCAACTCGCCTGATGGCGTGGCCTCGGGCATCGTGGAAGGCAAAGAGGCCGACAAAATCCATGAAACCACCGGTTCATCCGACCCATTGCGGGGCGAAGTGTCCACGGTCTGGCGCTACAAGGAGGAAGGATGCAGCCGCCTTGCGGTAAAGCTCATTCAGCCCAATACACCCACGAAGGAAGGCCCTAAAACGGACTTCACGCTGAATTACGAGTTGAATATTTGCAAGGATGGCATGCCACCAAGCAGTACGGCTCACTGACGGTAGATACCTATGCTGAATTTTACGATGGAGCAGTTCATTCTGGTGGCAGTCGGAGTCCTGGTCGCCTATGTGGCGTTCAGAATACTGGCTGGATTGTTGAGAATCGCCGCATTCGTCGCCGTCATCGCGGGATTGTGGGTTCTCGTATTTCAACCGAGCATGCTCAATGGCCAAGAGATCAACGGCCAGCTCGCTGAACTTTCACCAAAGGCCCAGTTGGCGGTTGCAGAGTTCAACCGGTGCTTTAGCCAGGTCGTCGCATCAATTGGCCAAGGTGGCGAATCCGAGTGCAAACAGCGTGCGATGGTGTTCCTGCAGCAGAGCGGTGGTCAGCAATACGCCGCCGAAGCCATGCGGGCCATTGAGGCTTATCTTGAGGGGACGGGCCGGGTGGAAATGTAAGGATTGGAAAAAGAAAAGGCCACCAACACTCCACGGTAAGAGCCGACTCTACTGACCGGATACGGGACGAAGTGCATGTGACCTGATGTGAATTCTTTTCCTTATTGAAGATCCTGTCAATAAGGTTGTAGAGAGGCTGTAGACAGCGTTCGCCACCAGCCGCTCAGGCCGAGGATGTGACGGACAGTAAGTCGGCCACAACGGTCGGTGGCATCCAGATGGGGCAACGACCGTTATTGAATGGTCACCGGTCATAGTGGTAAGCGAAAAGAATCAACATGCCTTGGAAATTAGCCTTCGTTTGCCACTCCGTGAGGCACATGCCCAGTTGCCACATGCTGGCGAGCCGACTCGCAATGCTTCTGCTGATCATCGAAGAAAATGTCTGCACCGAATGCCTTCAGGAATGCGCCCTTATCCATACCACCGAGGAATAACGCCTCGTCGATTCGAATATTCCAGGCACGCAGGGTTCGGATAACCCGCTCATGCGCAGGTGCGCCACGTGCGGTGATGAGTGCTGTTCTAATGGGGGAGGTATCTGCTGGGTAGTTCAGTTGAATCTGATGTAGAAGCGCAAGGAAGTTCTTGAACGGTCCGCCGGGCAACGGCTCTTTCGCTGTCGCCGCCTCGTTATCCTGAAAAGCATCCAACCCATCTTGTTTGTAGATACGCTCCGATTCATCCGAAAACAATACAGCATCACCATCAAAGGCAATGCGCAACTGGTATGGATGCTCGTCGGTAATAGGCGCTACAGCAGAAGGCAAAATCGTCGCTGCAGCGAATCCCGCTTCCAATGCTTTGCGCACATCAGATGGCTCGGATGAGAGGAACAACTGAGCACCGAAGGCAGATATATAGGGGTGCGTGCTCTCGCCCCGCGTGAAGGCAGCACGGCTAATATTTAGGTTGTGATGCTTGATCGAGTTAAAGATGCGCAGTCCGGTGTCCGCATTGTTACGTGACAACAGAATCACTTCAACGCGAGGATTGGCTGGATCACGCTCATTCAATGCCAGCAGCTTCTTCACTAGACTGAACGCCACACCTGGATGAAGCGGCAACTCTTCGCGCTCGACTTGGTAGTGGCAATAAGCTTCTACGCCATCATTCTCAAAAACTGCGTGGCTTTCGTCTAAGTTGAACAAAGCACGTGAGGAGATGGCAACGACTAATTTTTCTTGAAGGGATTTCATTACATTTCAATAAACCTTTGATGCTGTTCATCGTACTTCAAGTCAAAACCACCAACTGCACCATTTCGATTTCTTGAAATAATGATCTCTGCTATTCCGCGCTTTTCAGATTCTGGATTGTAGACTTCATCGCGATATAGAAACAAAACCAAATCAGCCGCATTAGCAATGGATCCCATTTCTGGTAAATCCCAAATTCTGGGATACTTGTTTTCGCGCTCTTCCAAATCACGATCAACCGGCGACAATACGATTATTGGAACATTCATTGATGAAGATTGACTGTCCCATACATTCATCTCAACAAGATCAATTGAGGTATGGCATTTATCCCACTCCAAACAATCCCGCTTTGTTCGAGTCGAGCGCCCAAGGTTTTTGATGCTTCCAGCGTTAGGCCCAATATCAGGCAACTTTCCTCACCTAGCCAGTCGTTATTTGGATGCTGTCCAACACCATCAATGAATTGTAGGTTGCGTTGCGTTAGCTCTTTGGTCAAAGCCAGCTGTTTTTTCATATTTATCGAGTTATCGACTGAATGGCTATACGGATTCCATGCAGTGAGGAATGCGCTACATTCAACACTATACTGCTGATGGACTATGATTAGACCGCAACTAACCTGACCGACTCTCATGGTGAACGGAAGGGCTCCATTCACCTGATACTCAGTTTCCAAGTAAGCGCTTATAAGGTCTTTGGAAATTATTGAGGAAGAAATATATACACCTCCACGACTAAACTAGCTATGCATGACTTAACGGCAGCTTGGCTGCGACAATTACTGAGTAACACTACATCAAGCGCCAAGTAGGCAGGTCAAGCAACCAAGACTATCTACTAAGCGCAAAATGTTGTCAGTCTGCTTCAGAAATTTTTTTTCGCCCGTCAGAGTAGATGTTGTCGAACAACGCCTCAAGAGACGGGCTAGTCCCACGAACCTGATCAACGACTGACTTTGACCAGTCGAAGTATTCTCGCTTTCTCTCCATATTCCATCCCTTTGGAGGAGAGTGGGCAATGTCAATTAAATTGGATATTTTGTCAGCTAATTTCACTAGCTTTGCTTCCGGAGAAGATGAGCCTGCATGCGTTATTTGAAGTCTTTTCCTTTCATCTTTCGGCAGCGATTTGTCATCCGTCACCTCAAGAACAATAGTGCATATCTTTTCGCCAAAAGCTTCTCTGATTTCTTTTTCAGTCGTTTCGGTATCTTCAATTGTGTCGTGCAGCAGCGCAGCACAAAGAACTATCGGATCATCCACCCCGCCCACATTGCTCAAGATATCTGCTAAAGAAATTGGGTGGTTGATATAGGGTGAGGCTTCCGCATCTTTGCGGCGCTGAGATTTGTGCTTGTATGCTGCAAACTTCAGTACCCTGCAGAACAGCCCAAGCGAGTTTTCAGGCTTACTTTCCATCATCTGGCTCCCTTTTTTTTGCAAGCTCTCCTACCGCCAAACTATGGAACCACATCTCAACCTGATTACCAAGAACGAGTTGCTGTACCGCCTCAAGATCATCCAACCCTTCATCGGCTCTGTACATTGGACGCTCCAGTATTACCTCCTCATTCTCTTTCACTGCGACGAGGAGTTGAGCTCGAAAACCATCAGATACAGGTAAATTTCGAATCGCCAATTCTAGTTTGGCAATTCTGAAATGGATTATTTCTCCCACTTCAGACTCCTTTATTGCAAGAATGAAATTGGGCGTATTGTTGAGCAGAGCTAACTCTCGCAATCCCACATCGGTCACAGTTGTATACATATTGGGACATACCGTTCGGGAAAGTGAATTGGCTAATAAATACTGGCTGGCCACACTTCGGACATAGGGTGATTGAATGGTATGGCCGCCCCCATTTTGTAGGCCCATGTTCCATCGTCAATATCCAATAATCTGGCAAGCCAGTGTTGTACGGGCCGTGATGATTCAACCAATGGATCTGCTCGCCAGATATCGATTCATTGAAGTGGCATATGGGACACTCGCCATTCTCCATGATTGGAATTTTCGGCACGACATTCTTGTTCGGCCATCCTCGCCAGATAGATATGGCTGCAGCAGCACAATGTTTGCATAGCCCAACATCCATCGATGCGATGTCTGAGTTCATCTCAGTCTCTCCTACACATGATTCGTTTCAACCTTCATGGTATCGGCAAAAGACACTCCACCGTTTTTGAAGTGGGCTATCTCGTACCCGTGGACTTCCCCACCTGCATCCCTCCTATTCCATGTATAGATATGCAAACCGGCATACCCTCTGTTCAAGGCTGAAGCCCCAACAATGCCATATAGCCTATCTCTGAAATATCCCTCATCAATTCTGCACTCTGAGTATCCTAGCGGCAGCCCGAACTGAGTCCCACAGCTAATCCACACGATGTTACTTATATCCATACATAGCCGATTCAGTACCGGAATGCTCGCAAACAGTGCATTGTCGAATATCTCCAAAAACTCTTGATGTGGACAATCTTCAGCGCCTCGCAAGAGAATTGCCTTTACAGACATATCGCAAACAGGGATGAGCCCGCGCAGCTTTAGATACTCAGCACATAGGCTGAAGTCCAAACCAAATGCTTCAGGTCTATGTATAGCAAGCCGGCTTCCTTCTGGAAATTCATACACGCCGGGCTTCAACCATGATGGCGTCTTGAGATTGACGACCTTGTTTCGTGCCGCAGGATAGGCCCTCGAAACATACCGGCTCTCAAGTATCCTCCTTGCTCGGTCAAAAGCGATTATCAGATTTTCGCTTATCGATCCATTCTTAAGTTCACTGCGAATCGTTCCTAACGATCTATTGGTCCTCCTGTCAGTCAATTTCAGGCACAAGAAACACAGGTAATTCCTAGATTCAACGACAAGGTCAGTCACTGCCAACAAGGCGTCCAGGACAAGAAGTTCTGGATTGTTCTTGGTGTTATCACCCCATTTCGCTTCCAGGCGACTGAGCTCAGTCTCGATCAATGTGTCATCACCTTCCTCAACCTCATCATCTGACAAGAGAATCTCGACACCACGATTAGCGTAATACTTGATCAGCTCTCTATCGCTCATTTGCTCCTCCCATCAAGCGAAGTGGATGAAGCCTTATCAAAGATTCCTCGCTCAATTTTTTCCCAAGGATAGTTGGCATGCCCAAAGTGTCCATAGACAGCCGTCTTGGAGTAGATTGGATTCTGTAAGCGCAGTGTCTCGATGATTCCTTTGGGTGTCAGCCGGAACTTGGACCTGACCAATTGCTCCAATTCATCATCTGAAATCAAACCCGTTCCAAATGTCTCGATCATTACCGAGACCGGATCTGGTACGCCAATCGCGTAGGCCAGCTGTATCTGGCACCTGCTTGCCAGCTTGTTACCAACGATATTCTTTGCGATATACCTAGCCATGTATGCTGCAGAACGATCCACTTTGGTCGGGTCTTTGCCTGAGAAAGCCCCGCCACCATGAGGGCAGCTGCCACCGTAGGTATCAACGATAATCTTCCTGCCGGTCAGCCCGGTATCCCCGTTCGGACCACCGACCTCGAATCTGCCCGTTGGATTGATAAGCACTTCGAAATCATCGCTGCGCAACTCTTCTTCAATCACCTTCTCCACCAGATGCTCTCGAATAATTGCCCGCAGTTCGACCGTCTCAATATCTGGACTATGCTGAGTCGAGAACACCACCTTTTCTACCGCCACGGGCTTATGGTCAACATAACGGACACTGACCTGACTTTTGGCGTCGGGCCGCAGCCATGGGTAAACCCCAAGGTGCCGATAATTTGCCTGCAGCTTGACCAGCTTGTGCGCCAGCGATATCGACAAAGGCATCAGTTCTGGCGTCTCATCGCAGGCATAGCCGAACACCAGACCTTGATCACCGGCACCAATCTCACCATTCTCTAACTCAACGCCCTGGTTGATATGCGCCGATTGTCGATTGAAGGCGATCTTGATTTCACATCTAGCTGGATCAATTCCATCCTCAATGCTGGTGTATCCAATATTGCTCAGTGTTTGTCGCACAATACTTTCTGCAAGACTTTTTACCTCAATAAATGTTTTTTCATCTTTGGTTTTGAACTCGCCGGCGACCAGTACGAATTGATCCGCCAGGACGGTTTCGCAAGCAACCTTCGCCTGAGGATCTCGCGTGAGAAATGCATCGAGGATATGGTCGGATATCTGGTCCGCGATCTTGTCAGGATGGCCTTCAGATACCGATTCAGAGGTGAAGAGATAGCTTTTGCTTTTCTTCAGGGGTTGCCGTGTTGCTGTCATTTTGTTTCTCCTATTTAGCGACTTCGACTGATGTCGGGTGTCGCAATTCGGAATAAATCCACCCAGCTCTAATGGAAGCTAACCACTTTCTGTTCAGGCCACCCGATCGCCGTAGGCTTCCCAGCACGCCTTTAGAGTGTTGTCATGAATATCCAGCACATTGCGAATTTCATCCTGATATCCGCCGGCCAGATCCCACGCAACCGGCACGCCCATCGCTTTCGCGCACTCAAACACAGTTCTGTCTCGCTGATAGAGTTCTTCTGTGCTTAGAAAACCCCCAAGCGGATCTTCCTTGTGCGCGTCAGCTCCTGCTTGGTACAGGATGATGTCGCATCCATTGAATTGCCAGACAAGTTCCGGAACTTTTTCAAGAAACGCTTGAGCGTGGGATGGATAATGAAAGTGCGCCCCAGCTGAGTAATGTCTGATCCATTCGCCAAGCTTCAGCTGACGGATAGTGTCATGCGTCCCATCCCCGAAGTGATAGTCGAAATCGAGGATGCCCACACGGCCTGCCAATCCCTCGCGCTTCAGGACTTGGGCAGTAACAATCAGGCCGTTAAAAGTACAAAAACCTCTTCCATGGTGTTGGTGTGCGTGATGGAACCCTGCAACCGGAGCGACGGCTGTATTGCGATTCTTAATGGCCTCCTTGGCTGCATCGATCAGAGACCCTGTCGCATACGGCAGGGAGGCGGCGATCTCTGCAGATCGGTTACCAAAACCATTGTCAGCCTCGCATGCCAGCACCTTGTCGACATAGCGTTGCCCATGCGCAAGATAAAAATCTTCCTTGCTGGCTGGTTTCGGCTCTTGCACATCAATTGGAATGCCAGAACGCCTCCAAGAAGAGACCACTTCCCCCGGCTTCGAAGAACTGGGGGAAAACGACTTTGAGTCTGCCACAAGCTTTGGCGTATAGAACACTGGTATGGACTGCATCACTTCTCCTCTTTAGCAATTTGGCCTGCTGGCCAGGGTGCAATTCGGTTGAAATTCCCCGCTCAAAATTTTCTATGCCACTACTTCTTGTATTGGCGTTTGATTGTCAATTACTTCATTACGCCTCAGGCCAACTAATGGATATTCTTCGACAAGCGGTCGCAACTTGTGTCGCTCGGTGATGCACTCATGGCTACTCCCCTTCACCAAGGTTTTTCTGTCCGCCCAAAATTGGGCGAATTTATTGCCCGTCACGGTTCTGATCTTGTATGCATCCACGTGACTATGAGTCGCTCCGATTCTACCAATCACCTCGACCACCAATCCGATGTTCTCCGGACAGCCTGCAATAATGATGCATAAGGTTTCAGGTTTTAGCTCAGACATGCTGACCCCCGTCAGCTTCTTGCAAGTCGATTGATGTGGCCTGTCGTGTAAGTCGGTTGTGTAGCTTAAGTGCCGTGGAAAAGTAATAGAGCTTTGGGTTTTGAATAACTGCGTCACGCTCGCGCTTGGAAATCAGAATCAGGGAGCCTAGACCGCTATAGTAGTAGCGGCCATCAATCTCAATAGCATGGGCTTTATATCTACCCTCGACGCCTTTGAGATTGCTAATATCAAGCGGATGGATATGAAGCTTCAGACAGGATGTGTCGATCAGAGCACTTGATCCATTACAGCTGGTCGTTTGGGTTGCATTTTTTGACATGTCATCTCCTAGTCGAGATGCCCTGTTTAGCTCATTTCATTTATCGTCGCGGCAATTAGGGCTAAATTACGACGTGCAACAAAAAACCCGTTCAGCTATAGCTAGAACGGGTTGGCACCGCTTTAGCAGGTATTTATTAATCGCCCCGCAAGCTGAACTCAAATCGGCGATGGATTCATTATCCACAGAAAGACAGCTCTGTCAATTCTTTCTTGCGCGAATAGATGAGAAAGTATCGGGGATGAACTATGCTCCCGCACGGATTTGTTTTCGATAGCTGCTGCTAGTATAGAAACGCATAAATAACGAAACATGAATTATACTGTCGCATGCCCACCCCATGACGAGGAGCCTGCCATGCGCCAGACCGAATTGCATCTTACCGACGAGGATCGAGAGTTGATCGAATCATATCGTGCAAAGGGTTTGCGCCATGCCCGAGAGGTCAATCGGGCGCATATCTTGTCCGCCCTTGATCGCGGCGTACCAGAAGCCCAGATCATGGAAGTTCTCGGCGTTGGGC
>Ga0210021_1004303_pt1 | contig 10990 bp, 9 predicted proteins | sample CryGeymeta201517_FD_183981 | JGI IMG/M metagenome (GOLD analysis project Ga0210021, IMG submission 183981) | Groundwater microbial communities from Crystal Geyser aquifers in Utah, USA - Crystal Geyser metaG 2015-17 (SPAdes) (version 2) | ecosystem: Environmental > Aquatic > Deep subsurface >... | reverse complement strand
CACCGAAGTCCCGGTGCGACTTCGGCTCCGTCTGGGAGAATACCCTCTGTCCTACGTCTGCTGCACGCCTGCCGGGGAAGTTCCGCGAACTTCCACTTCGGTGTGTTCTTAACCTTCGCGGGTATATGTCAACGCTTGACGGATATCCTCCCCCTCGAGGTACGGGTAGTCGGCGAGGATCTGGTCGGCCGTCATTCCGTTCGCCACGAGGTTCACGATCAGTGAGACCGTGATGCGCATGTCGCGAATGCACGCACGCCCCCCCCATCTTGTGTTGATCGAACGTGATACGGTCGAAGCCTAACACTGGCGTGCCTCCGGGTTCCTGCGTGTTCCCAATTGTTATCCAGCCCGTGTCGGCGGGCAACATGGTGGTCGCCGACCCGACGGCGGGCGCTCGCGACTCGCGCTCACCGCTTCACCCGAAACGCCAACACCCCTGCCGAACCCGGTTCCCGCACTCGAAACACCACGCGCGATAGCCGCTCGCCCCACACCGCCCGCAAGCGGCTGTCCTCCAGCTTCAGGACCTCTACGCTTGGTTCGACGTTCTCGCCATAGGTCACCAGGCCGCTCCCTGCCTGCCGGCCGTCGTCAATGGCCGTCTGTCGAAGCGCAATTTCGCCCTCGCCCAATGCCACTTCGCACGGCGTGAGCAAGCCCAACATGATCTCGCCGACCGGCTTCGACAACTCATACCGGTCCGTGATCCGGACCTCCTCGCCTCTGGCGAAGGTGAGCGTCCGCACCCACGACTTCAGCCCCGCCTCGGGTGGGTAGGCGCCGGCGAGGTCGAGGGTCAGTTCCGCCGCCGTGTCGCTCGATGAGTACGTTACGTCCCGCGCGGCGAACTGCCCGCCCGGCGCCTGCATGATGCCGTCGACGGTTGGCAACAGACTGTGGAAGGCGGACTGCATGGTCCAGATCTCGTAGCGTTGGTGGCTGAAGGTCTTGCGGTTGTACGCCTCCACCCCGGCGTCGATGAGCAGCGGCTTGCCGTCGGCGTACACCACAAAGCTGCCGATATCGTTGTGGTTGTGGCTCTCGGCGTTATGCCCGCCCTTTGCCGCCAGGCACAGCCCCGCTGGCGAGCCGGCGCGGTCGCGCGCGACCATGACCTGGATCTCGTTCAACCAAGCGTCTCGCGGCAGCGGCGGCTGCGCTTCGGTCGAGCGGAGAGCGGGGAAGTCGAACAGGCCGGCGAGGACTCGACCGAGGCTCTCTCGCTTGACCTCGCCCGGCGTCCGCGCCAGCCAGGAGCCCAATGCCTGAAGGCGTTCGTCACCGATCCGCTTCCCGTAGCCAAACACCACCGTCGGCGGCGGCACCACCAACGCTGAGGCGTCGGCGAAGTTGACGAAGTACTCCCCGTCGAGGTGAATGCGGTAGATGAACCGACCAATCTCCTGGACCAGCGACTGATCGTACAGGTCGATCCGGCCATTGGTGGCGCTACGCAGCAGTTCGAGGCAGTCAAACACCGAGGCGCCCGCCCGGCCCCAGTAGCCGGGGCCCTCGTCGCAGCCGCCATCGCGCGGATGCGGGTCGAGGAAGCAATCCAGCGACCGCATGCTCTTGGCCACCGCCGCCAGACGGCGCTCTGGGTCCGGCTCCATCAGCAGCGCCGACGTGAGCCAATTGGAGTTGATCCACGGATTCCAGTTGTTCGGCCGCCCGCCGCCGCCGAAGCCCATCCACCCGAAGTCCTCTCGTTCCATGAGCGGCGTCAAGATCCGGTAGTCCATCTCGCGGTGCACGCGCGGCCGAACCAGGGGCGACACGGCGTCGAGCTGCGGGCCCAGCAGGTAGCAGGTCCACGCCAGTAGCGCCGCCGTCTCCGCGGCGAATAGATCGACGATCGGCTCCGCCGTGTCCGGCAAGCCGCTGCCGGCCCGCTGCGCGCCGATGTGCGCCGGCACGCCCCAGAACGACTCCTCGCAGATCGCCCAGACACCATTGACGAGGTCGTCAACGAACCGCCCCCGTCCTTCGACGCATTCCGCCAGCACCCAGCGACACAGCATGGAGCGGCGCGGGAAGCTCAGTCCTTCGTAGCGAGACCGGTTCCCGTCGCGGGCGAAGTCAAGGAACCGCGTCGCGGGGAGCGGCGGTCAATCGGTCTCAAGCGCCTCTTCACCGCGGGCGATCAGGGCGTCCCGAACCTCCGCAGGCAACGCCTCCCACGGCTGCCGGTCGGCGGCGGTGGGGAACGGGTGCCAGTCTTCCCAGGGCAGCAGGAGGGCACGGAGTGTGTTCAGAGGGTAGGCAGCAGTCAGCATGGTGTACTCCCGGAGTCTGAGGCAGCCACAGGGCTACTGAGTCGCGGCCGCCTCGTACTTCTTCAGGCGCAGGTCCTTGAACTCCACCCCCATCGGCCCGCCCGCGTGAATCTGCAAGGCAATGATCCCGCTCAGGAGCCGGCCTTTGGGGTCGTCGTCAGTGAGGTCGATGGTCTGCACGCCGTTGACCCAGTGCTGCAGGTGGTTCCCCTTTGCCAGGATCACGTACTCGTTCCAGGGCGGGTTGTCTTGAGTCAGCGCCTTCTCGTAGGTGGCGGCGATGGCGGCTGCGTCGCCCACAGTACCCACCACCTGCTTCTTGCCCTCGGGGCTCATGACTACCTTCTCGCCCACGAGGCAGATCCGCCCGCGCTCGTGGTACAGGAAGCCGGCCCGTCCCGGCTCGTTGGCGACTTCCGCTTGGTAGCCGGACACCACCCAGTCGTTACTCTGGCGACCCTCCAAGTGCTTGCTGCGGTACTGGATGCCGCTGTTCCCGTGGTGGATCCGCACCGACAGGCGCAGCTCGAAGTCACTCGCCTCGCCGCCGGTCCACATGAGGAACGAGTTGCCCTTCGTCGCGTTCTCCTTCGTCGTCTCCCCACGAATCGCGCCGCCTCTGACGGACCAAAGCCGGGGGTCGCCCGACCAGTCAGTGAGGTCCTTGCCGTTGAAGATCGGCACCATGTCGACCGGTTCGGGCGGGACTGTGATCTCAGCCGGCGCCTTGGCGTCCTGCTTCTGTTCAGCGGCACAGCCGGCGCAGGTGAGGAGGGTCACGGTGAGCAATGCGGTGAGCCCTGTGAGGATGGACTGAGGTCTGGGCATGGTGTGGGTCCTCCTTCAACAGCGGCGCCACACAGTGGAAGACAGGCGTCAGCCGGTTCTGTCTACACCTCGTTGGCGGAAGGCGACCGGCTGACGCCTATCTTCCAGGAGGCGAGGTGCGGTCATTGTACACGACGGCCGCACAAGGCGGCGAAGCCCTTGTTGGAGCAGGCGTTGCGTGCCGCCCTCGACGAAGACGTTGAGGCCGGGCGACCGCATCCATTGCCGGTCTCCCAGCGCTCGGGTATCATACGCTCGCCCAGCGGGCGAACACGGACTGCGGGGAGGAATCATGGCGGAAACAGAGGCTGGTCGGATGGCCCCAGACTACCTGGACGTGCTCCTGGTGTGCTCGTCGCCGGTGAACGTGTCACCGTCGCTGGATCTGCACCACGAGGTGACCGACCTCGAGAACGAGGTGCGCCGCGCGCCGATCCCCATTCGGCTGCGGCGCGTGTACCCGCCGACGATTCGGCAGCTTGAGCGGGAGCTGTCGCCCAACGCGCTGCGGCTCCGGCAGCCGAAGATCCTGCACCTTCTTGGGCACGGCGCGGAAGATGGGCTGTGGTTCGAGAGAGAAGACGGCTCGGGCGAACTGGTCAAGGTGGCGCAGATTCGCCAGACGCTGCAGGACTCGCCGATCGAGTTGGCAATCATCAATGCGTGCTGGTCGGGCTCCGGGCGCGTGGTGTCGCTGTGCGAGCGATTGGTGCGTGACGGCGTCGTGAAGACGGCGCTGGGGCATGAGCGGCCGGTGGCCGATGTCTCCGCCATTGCCTACGCCCAACGGCTCTACGAGCAACTCCTCGACGGCTACTCGGTGCGCGAGGCCCACCAGCGGGCGGCGAACTACCTGACCGAGGAAGGGTTGCCCGGGGCCACCGAGGTGCAACTCGTGGGCGATGCCGACCTGCGCCCGGCCGAGGGCTTGGCGCCGGGCGCGCGCACCGGCCGCGTGGAAGGCGGCCCGCCGGTCGGTCTGCCCGACCTGGGCTACTTCTGCGGCCGGGCGGACGAGTACCTGCGAATCGCCAACACGCTGGACGACCGGCACCAGACTGCCTTCGGCATTTGGGGGATCGGTGGGATCGGCAAGACTCACTTGACCGCAGAAATCGCCCGGCGTAACGGGTGGCGCTACCCGGGTGGGGTTGCCTGGGTCGATGCCCGTGAGGTGACCGAGGGCACCGCTGCCGGGGTGCTGCGGGCGGCGCTGTCGCGCCTGCGACAAGGGGCAACCGCCGACGATCCCGGGGCCGGGCTGCTGGCAGTTTTCGGCGGCGAGCCGGCGATGGTGGTCCTGGACAACCTGGAGACACTGCCGCCCGAGGCAGCCGAGCCGTTGGTGCGGTTCGTGGAGCAGATGCCCCGCAACGGCTCGCGCGCCCTCCTCACTGCGCGCGTGGGTCTGGCGGGCTTTGAGCGGCGCAAGTGCGTCCAATCGCTCCCCCTCACCCGTGGACTCGACGACTACAACGGCGCCCAGTACGCCTACCGAGTGACCGTCGCGAAGGGCATCGCCGCCCTGCGCAACGAACCGCCTCGCGAGAGTAAGGAGCACCGCGTGGAGGGCCGCTGCGCGCAGATCAGCCGCCGCGTCTCGGGCCACCCCCGGATGATCGAGGTCGCCGTCGGCATGGCGCGGCACGGCATGGACGCCCTGGACGAGGCACTCGCCGGCCTGACCGGCGAATTGGCCGACCAACTCCAGGACCTCCTCGCCACCGGGCTCGCCCTCGTCGGCGAAGAAGGCCAGCGCTTGCTCGCCTACCTCCCCCTCTTCCCCACCGCCCGCTTCACGCCTGAAGAGATGGGAGCCGCTTGCCAGGCCGCCGAGCAGTTCCGACCCGCCCACCCAATCCGAGCCGCGACGGTAACGGACCGGGCCCCCGCCGAGACCGGACCGCTCTCTGACGTTCGCGGCTCGGATGAGCTACCCGCGGTCGCTGCCGTCCCCTGGCTCCCCTCCGCCCTCCAGCAACTCGAACGCGCCGCCTTCCTCGACCACGACCAGACAACCCAGGTCTACACCTTCCACCAGACCCTCCTGGAGCACGCGCAGCACCATGCTGAGCTGCCGGAGGAGGAACACACCGTTGCGGCCTTCGGTCTGCTGGCGTTTTACGCCAGGTACCTGGACGCCAATACCGACAACTACCCCGCCATCGACCGCTGCTTCGGCAACGCGATGGCGTTGATGGAGTCCGTCTGAGCAGGCCGCGACGAGCCAAGGCCGTGGATGGCGCGCTTGCGTCGATGGCGGACTCGCTGGGCTACTATTTCCACCGGCGCGGCTTGTGGGCTCTCGGCGAGCAGTGGCACGAGCGTGCCATCGACCTGCGGCAGACATCGTCTCACGCCAAGGACGAGACCGCGCTCTCGCACGAACTATACCGCCGCGGCGTCATTCTTGCTGGGCGAGGCACGCCGCACGCGGCGGTGGAATGTCTGCGAGAGCGCCTCCGCCTCGATGAGAAGGCAGGCGACCGTCAGGGTCAGTCGGCGTCGCTGCATCAGATGGCGATCATTGAGTCGTCTCAGGGGAACCCGACGGAGGCGCGTCGGTTGTGGGAGGAATCGGTGGCGATCGAGGAGGACCTCGGGAGTCCCGGGGGCAAAGCCAGCACCCTGGTCATGCTGGCTCAGTTGGAGGCGTCGGAGGGCAACTTCGCGAAGGCGGTGGAGATGGTCAGAGAGGCGCTGTCCCTGCTGGAGAGCGTGGGGTCGGGCGAGGTGCCGATGGTGCGACAGATCCTGCAGGCAATCGAGGCCGCGGCGCGGGGTGAGGTGGTTGGGGGCGGCGGGCGGGCCGGTTCGGCCCGGCTGCACGGCGAAGCCATGGCGAAGATCCAGGCGGCCGATCCCGAGGCGGCGGTGCCGTTGTTCGAGCAGGCGTTGGCTGCCTCTCGCGCCGAAGAGAACGCGCACAACGTGGGGATGTGCTTGCTTGCGTTGGCGCAGACGCTGAGAATACTCAATCGCCCCGAGGAAGCGGCGGAGCGCCTGAACGAAGGGAGGCAGCTTGCCGAGGAACTGGGCGACAGCGCGCTGCTGGAGGCACTGCGCCGGTTGGCGGAGGGGAGCGGCGGACAGTCGGACTCGGTCCGGCTGCACGGCGAAGCGGTGACGAAGGTGAAGGCCGGCGACCGCGCCGGGGCGTTGGCGGTGTTCGAGGAGTCGCTGGCTGCCTCGCGCAATGAAGACAACGCCCACAATGTGGCGATGAACCTGTTGGCGCTGGGCCGGGTCCTCCTGGTACTGGGCCGGCCAGAGGACGCCGTCGAGCGCCTCCGCGAAGGGCTGGAGACTGCCACGACGCTGGGCAACGAGGATCTGCTCAACGCCATGCGCGAGACAGCTATGGCAGCGGCCCAAGCCGCCGCCATGGAAGAAGCCCTGGCCCAGCCGCTGGACGAGGCATTGGCTGAAGCAGAGACGGACGGGGCGAAGGCGCAGTTGCTCCTGGCACGCGCCGCAGCCACCGCCGCCCGGGCGCCCGCCGAGGCGGAAGCACTGGCAGACAGGGCGCTCGCGCTGGCGCGAGCGTGCAGCTCCAAGCGCGCAGAGGTCGGCGCCACGCATCTCAAGGGCATGCTCGCAGCGACGCAAGGGCGGCTCGGCGACGCAAAGGAGCTTCTCCGCAAAGCGCAGCACGTGGCCGAGGAGGAAGGCATGGCAGAGGCAGCGGCGAACCTGGCGGCTCTGGTTGCGGGGCTGGATTCGGCCGAAGCCTGAAGGAGGGAACCGGCGTGGTTCTGACGAAAGAACGCAGAGACCTGTACTTGCCCTTGGTGGACTGCGAACTGCCGAAGGTGGCGCTGGCGCGGTTGGTGGCGATGGGCATCTCTACAGTTGAGGAGCTGCGGGACCACTGGGCCTACGGCAACCGCCAGTTGTTGGTGGACTACCTGGGGGAGTCGCCAGTGCGGTTCACGATGAGCCGAGTGCCAGCGGGCGCTACGCGTGGGGTGGCGGCCTCGGGTCCGGGGCACGTCGTCAACCTGATGGCTGCGGGCCGCACGCGGCCGCTGGTCAAACGGCCGCGAGGGGCACTGGTGGCGAGCGAACGTCACCGGTGTGCCGAGACCCCTCCCGCCCAGCCCCGGCCGAGCCGGGCCGCGGCGAAGCCTCCGGTCTTCTTCGGTCAGCGGTTCCCAGCCGCAAGAGACCAGGCGCAGCGACCAACCTGCGTGGCCTTCGCCTCCATTGCATGGTTCGAGTACCACCCTGTACGACGGGTCGCCCCGACCGACGCACCACTCCGAGCAGTTCGTCTACTGGGCCTGCAAAGAGGCCGATGGCGTGCCCTGCGTGCAAGGCACCTTTGTGGAAACGGCGCTGGAGGTCCTCACCAAGCAGGGCGCGTGCCTGGCGGAGACGTGGCCGCACCAGCCGCTGCTAATCGGCCCAACCGAGGGTCAGGGGCCGCCGCCCCAGGGAGCCGAAGAGGAAGCGGCGCAGTACCGGCTCGAAGGTGGAGCGATGGTCAGTGCCGGCGAAGTCGACGGCATGCGTGCACTGCTGGATGACGGGCACCCCGTGGTGTTGACTGTCCTCACCTTTGACTCGTGGGACTACCCCAGCGTGGCCGACACCGGCGACGTGCAGATGCCCTTGCCCGACACCCAGGACGATGGCGCGCACGCAGTGTGCCTGGTCGGCTACGAACTCCGCCCGGAACACCCGGGGGGCGGAGCGTTCATCTTCCGCAACTCGTGGGGCACGGGATGGGCTCCGCAGAGCCGCTTCCGGCGTGGGTACGGCACGCTGCCCTTCGCCTACGTCCGCCTCTATGGCGAGGAAGCGCTTGCCTGAGCCTTGCGGCGAAGTGGGTAATCGGAGGGACTCAGGGCGCCGCGCGGTCTCCTCACCACCGGCTGGCGGCACCGCTCCACGAAGTCGGGCGCCAAGTAGCCCTCGACGGTCCGCTGCAGGCGGTCGAGTTCTGCCTGATCGATCCCGAGCGCCTGCTGGATTCCGTCCGGCCGCCGGACTGCGTTCTCGTAGAACGCCTCTGCCGACCCAATGCCGTACTGGCGCTCCAGCGTGAGCCGAGGTCCTTCCGGGAAGGTAGTGATCTCTTCGAGGAGCTTCATGGCGGGTCTCCCGTCCTGCCCCAGATTCTGCGGCATCGGGGCGCCGGCGTCAAGGCCGGCCGAGCGCCGGCAGAGCAGGTTGTCGAGCCGCCGCCCCGAATTGTGTAGGGCATGAGCTTGAACCGGTATGCCTTCCTGACGCTCCTGCTGTCGCTGCGAGCAGCAGCGGCCGCCCCCCTCGTGTCCTTCGACTTCGACACCGGCGACGCCGCCCAAGTGTGGAACCACAAGTCCAACACCACAACCGCCGTGGTCGCCGACCGGCCGCAGTCGGGCGGGGGCGCGCTTCGGTTCACCATCGACCCGGCCGAGTTCGCCTACGGCTGGGTGCACACCGGGTTGCCGGAGGCCGACTACACCGGGCTGCACGGCATCCACGGGTACTTCCGGGCGCCGGTTGGGACCCTGGGGACGCTGCTGTTTCACGTGTGCCTGCAGGGCGCGGCCGGGCAGGAGATGAGCTACTTCCGCAGCGATCTCGGTTCGCTGGCTGACAGCCAGGGCGAGTGGGTGCCGTTCTACGTGGCGGTTGGCGACTTGCGCTATGAGCGGGGGCCGGTGCGGACGATTGAGGCGGCGGCGCTGAAGCCGGGTGAGCTGATTCAGTTCCTGGCGTCGGTGGACGGCCGGGCACCGGTGTCGATCGACATCGACTCCGTCGCGTTGCTGAACGCTGCCGATGGCGCCGCCCTCGCGCGCGAGGTCAAGGCGCAATCGCGGCAGCGGCTGTTGCTCGCGGCCGACAAGGTCTCGGGCGCGCCTCACCCGCGGCTGTTCTTCACGCCTGACTGGCTGCCGCGGTACCGCGCCAAGGCGGCCATTGGCGGCGAGCGGCAAGCCGCCTACCAGCGCCTGATCGCCGCGGCCGAGGAGCTGCTGAAGAGCCACGACGCCAACGACCCGTTGGGCAAGCTCTACGCACTGGTGGACACCAGCAAGCTGGAGGGCACGCCGTTCCGGGCGGCGTTTGAGGGGCAGTTGGTCGAGGCGAGTTGGCCGCTGGAGGTGCTCGGCGCGGCCTACCAGCTCACCGGCGACGCGCGCTTCGGCGACCAGGGCGCCAAGGCGCTGGCGAATGCGGCGAAGCGGCTCACGGTGGACGAGCCGTTCCTGGATCGCGGCTTCTACTACACGCGAACGCTCTACGTCCGCGCGCTGGCCTTCGGCTACGACTGGCTGTGGGACAAGCTGACCCCGGACGACCGGCGGACCGTGAAGGCGACGCTGCTGGGCTTCGTCACGAACATCCACGAGCACAGCCAGACCGATGGCTGGGGGCGGCGGCCGCTGCACCGGGTGTGGAACTGGGACCCGGGGCTGATGGGTGCCTGCGGGGTGGGCCTGTTGGCGCTGGAAGGCGAGACGCGCCTGGGCGAGAAGGGAATCCTGTTCGACTGCCGGCGCCACCTGCGCGACTACCTCACGTTGGGCATCGACGCTGACGGCTGCGGGCATGAAGGGCCGATCTACCTGGGCTACGGCAGCGGCGCCGGAGTCGAGTTTGTCGAACTGCTGCGCCGCCAGGGACGCGGCGACTTGTTCACCGAGACCAACTACCAGTTGATTCCGCCCTGGCTCCTCGCCGAGACGCTGCCCGACGGCAAACGCTGGAACAACCTGTCCGACTGCGGGCACGACCAGCGGAACTGGCCTGCGTATCTCTATGCCTGCGGTCGGCTGTCGGAGTTGGCGAAGACGGAGGCGCCGGTCGCGGGCGAACGGTGGTCTTGCCTCGAACTGCGCCAGCCGCTGAACTACCTGCAGCAGTTCGCCGAGTCGCCCGGTCCACGGCGGCTGAACTACCCGGCGCTTGCCGGCCTGATGGGCTGGGAGTGGCAGCACGGACCGGGGAGCCGCGACCCGGCTGCCCTCGACCCGCGCGAGGCGCTGGCACATGTGCTGCTCTACGAACCGTGTCAGCCGGTTGACGACCCCGCCAAGTACCTCCCCCTCGCCCTGCATTTCCGCGGCCGCGGGCTGGTGGTCTGTCGCACCGGGTTCGGTCCCGACGACTTCCACCTTGCAGTGGAGGCCGGCCCCCACGCGGCCGGACACGACCAGAGCGACAAGGGCACGTTCACCCTCGGCGCGTACGGCGCCGACTTGGCTATCGACAGCGGCTACGGCAACGACGGCGACCCGCAGAAGAGCGGCAGCAGCTACGCCCACAACGTGGTGCTGATCGACGGCGAAGGTCAGCCCATGCGCTACCACAACCAGAGCAGCGGGCACGTCACCGGGTTCCACCACTCGTCGCTGCTGGACTGGATCCGCGTGGACGCCCGCGAAGCGTGGAGCGTGCGCTACGACGGCGACTGGGTGCCCAGCCCGACCCCCCCCTGTCGCTCGGGCGGACAGGACGTTCGTCTTCGTGCGCCCCAGCCCGCAGCAGGGCGTGCCCGGCTACCTCGTGGTGTACGACGATATCGCGAAGGATGTTGGCGAGCACGACTACACCTGGCAGTGGCACATTCCGGCGGACCGGGCGTTTGCCGTGTCGGAGAGCGTCTGGTCGGCAGTGCCGCGAGGGATGACGCACGACGTGCTCACCTCCGAAGCGGCCGGCCCTGGTGGCACGGCGACGTTCCGCCTGAATGTGCCGACCGCGGGCAAGTACGTCCTCTACGGATTGGTGCGCGCCGGCGGGCCGGAGTTGAGCAAGTCCGATAGCTTCTTCGTCTCGGTCGACGGCGGCGACCGGTTGACGTGGGATCTGAAGACGGGCGCCGCGCTGTCGTGGGACCCGGTGCAGGATCGGGCGGAGGCTGGACCGCGCGCCTTCGACCT
>Ga0210021_1004302_pt1 | contig 10992 bp, 10 predicted proteins | sample CryGeymeta201517_FD_183981 | JGI IMG/M metagenome (GOLD analysis project Ga0210021, IMG submission 183981) | Groundwater microbial communities from Crystal Geyser aquifers in Utah, USA - Crystal Geyser metaG 2015-17 (SPAdes) (version 2) | ecosystem: Environmental > Aquatic > Deep subsurface >... | reverse complement strand
AATTGACCCATCGCTCGCGACGTTGATTTTGTTTCCGTTCGAAGCCGAGGACGACCCGCACGGCTCCTTCTTTCAGGGCGGCAAGCTCGCGGTGATGCTCGAGTATCTGGGCGGCGACTTGCAGTTTGAAGAATCTGACCGGCTCGCCGTGTTGATCAATTACGGTTGGTTCTACGGTTTTTTGCTGACCGTCGCGACACTCTTGCAGGGTCGCACAGTCGTGATCGCAGATGGCACCGCAGACCTCGAAAGCCATTTAGGCCTGCTCAAACCCACCGTACTGGTCAGCGGCCCAGCCTATATCGAAGGCCAGACCCGTGGTTGGAAAGAGCGCATCGAAAAAGCGCCAGACTTCATGACCGACGCCAGCGAAACCCGAGCCATGGGGCTTGGACGCGCGCTGGCTCTGGTCGGCGAAAAGGCTGCCAAGAAAGTTCTTTACGACCCCATCCGTCAAGATCTGGGAGGACGAGTCAATCGTCTCTATCTGGCAGCCGAAACTCAGGGGGCTCAGCCGTCTGACGATGTTTACGAAATCCTTGAGAGCGCCGGCACGGCGGTGCTCGGGATGTTCGGGCTGCCTGAAGCTGGCATCTCTCATATCGAACGTCCTGGAGCGGCTCGCGGGCATTCTGCGGGGCGACCGGTGCAGGGTTATGTGTGCAAGATTGCAGACGCACGCGGCGAAGAGTCCGGCATGATTTTACTTCGAAGCGACGTGCTTTCGGACGGATACTGGGACAAAACCGGCCCACGAACGTTGGATGCCGACGGCTACCTTCAGACCCACGTGGTCGGCCATTCTGCGAGTGGTTACCTGTTCTTAGATTCCAACCCCTGAACAAATATGTCTGAACCCCGCTGGATAGAAGCGCTCAACACGGTGCGTGGAACCCGCATTGCGTTTGCCATCGTAGCGGTCGTCTCGGCCGTGCTCTTTTTTGGGAACCTGGGGCGAATCGGGATCTGGGAGCCCTGGGAAGCCAACGAAATCTTCGTGGCAAACGAGTACCTGGACCGCGGCGAACCAGCCCCGACTTCGGATCCAACGGCGTCGTCTTGGAATTGGGCGGTCCCGACCTTCGAAGGCAAAACGGTTGCCCGTCCCCTGCTCAAAACCTGGCTGATTGGCTTGGGCGGCGACACGTCGGGTGAACTCAGCGTGGGAAGCCTTGAACTCAAGGCACGTGGCGCGATTGCCGCGCTGGTTTGGGTCTTTGTCCTGATTGGATTTTGGTGGACTCGGCGACGTTTTGGAACGGCCGCGGCGTTGGTGAGCGGGCTCGCATTTTCGAGCTTCCCCGTGGTTTTCATGGGCGTGCATAACCTCGCCACAGAGATGGTTTTTGTTGTTACGACGTCGTTGGCGCTGATTGCCTGGTTTGAACTTCAATACACGGACACCAAAAAATGGCTCTGGGCGGCGGCACTCGGCGTGGCGCTGGCCTTGTCGTTTCTGGACCAACGTCTGGTTGGGCTCTACTTGGTCCTGATCATCATGGCCGCACACGCCGCCACAGAGGTTGCGTTCGAGTCGGCTTATAAAAAAGAATCGCTGATCGGAAGACCCGAATTGAGCGCGTGTGCAGCGGCCATTGCAGCAGCGTTAGGTGTGTTTGGCGTGGGTTATTTCGTGAGCAAAGGCGGAGAAGGCTCGGCGATGTTCAAGCCGCATGTCTTGCAGTGGTTTGGTGTGCTGATTCCCTTGCTGCTTGCGGCTGCGGGCTTTGCGCTCGCCCGAAAAACCAAAGCCGTACAGACCTTGTTGAGCCCACCGATGGCTCTCGCCTTTGGCATTCCCATCATCACTCTGAGTGTGGTCGCATTTGCCTACGGCTCGGCGAATCCCACTTTGCTGAAAAACGGTGAGATCTTCGGACAGATTCCGGTCCTACGATACCTCCTCGAAAACCATATTTTCGGCAACAGCCTCGCCGTCAAACACATGACCTTTGATCTGTGGGTTCGCCAGATTGGGTTTGCGATTGTGACCTGGGTCGGCGTCGCGCCGTTGGCTGTGGGGTACCTCGCGCGGGCGACTCGAAAGACGTCTGGTGACGAAAACCCGACCGAACCGTCCATCGTTGCACGCCGATTTTTGTTGGTCTGGATGGTCTTTGCTGCGCTCGTGATGATGGGCGCTGCAGCCTTCAATCACTACTTCTATCCCGCATACTTCCCGATCGCTGTAAGCATCGGCGTGATGCTGGTCGACACCAAGTTCTGGACCGAAATGCGCAAGGAGCCATTGGTGCTGCTTGCGATGGGCTTCACCGCCATCACGATCGTGATGATGGTCGGCAAAGACCTTGAGCGCTTTCCGGCACGATTTGTCGAAGTTTATACCGTGATGCAAGAGAAGCTCGACCTGAAGGACGACTTCTCGTTCGGCAAAATCATGAAGCTCCTGAAATACGGACTCATGTTGTTGCTCATGGTTCACTTCTTCGGGCTCGTGTCTTGGGCGGGCCTTACGTGGAAACGTCGAACGGATATTCTGTCGGCGCTGAGACATCCACTGACCCGTTTCAAAGGTTGGATTGCTGGAAGCGCACGCGTTTCGCCCTCCAAAGACCGCGCAGCCGACAAAGAAGCCTATCGGGCCGAAGCAGGCTGGCTTTCTAAGGTGGCGCAATTCGTAGAAACGCCCACGGGTTTCCCGATCTTGTTGGTCGTCGCGTGTTTGATCGCGACAGCGACCTATATCGTCGAATTCATCCCGGAAATTACGAATCACATGTCGCAACGCGGTGTGTTCGAGACCTACGTTAAGAGCGCCGACAAGGACCAGAGGCTGTGGAGTTACGACGTCGCAACTCGAGATGTGTCGGTCTATTTGAAGGACGTGAAGAAAGTCGGTTCAGCCACTGATTTCAGAAAGATGATGGAGTCTCCGGAACGCGCGTACGCCGTGATTCCACGGGCCAACTTGGCCCGAATCAACTACGAAATCCGCAAAGATACAAAGAAGAATCTGGCCGTATTGGATGCCCGTTCGAGCCGACTCTTGCTGGTCTCAAATCAGTTGGGATTGGACGAAAAAGACTATAATTACGTGGCCGAAAACATCATTGAAGACCCTTCAGTAATTCAGAATCAGCTGCTCTTTGATGTGAAAGGTGAAAAGGTCCATCCGACCTTTGACGATCAATTGGAAATGGTCGGTTACTCGTTTAACCATAAGCCCGACTCAGATGGTTATGTGTCCTATAAATGGGGCGACACAGCCGTCATCGACTACTTCTTCAAAGTCAAAAAGCGCGTTCCAGGCAACGAGAAGATCTTTTTGCACGCCGACACCCCAGGCAATCGAATCAGTGGCGACCACTATCCGAATGACGGCGACTTCCCGACCAATTATTGGCTCGAAGGCGACATCGTCCGCTCACGCCAGAACCTCAAAATTGAGGAGTACTCGTCGCCTGGCATCTACACGCTGAATTTCGGATTCTATATCGGTTCGAAACGCATGTCGGTTGAGCCCCGCGCGGCACACGATGGCGGTAACCGAGTTCCAGTCGCTAAAATCCGCGTGAAGTCGCTTTAGGCCTTCGGCCGTTGTCGGTTTTCGGTTTTCGGCTCATGGGTACGCATGACTCCAGTCGTGCATGCGATTCTGCGACCGGTTTCAATACCGCAGAGTTGTTATTGCACATCGATGGCGGTCAGCAGATGCGCTGCGCAATGCCCTGAGCGCGCACGCCTATTGGGCACTTCGTAAACACGATGACTTCTCGGCGACCCAAGCGACCCGAAGGCTCGAAGGCGCGACCGTATCAGACAAAAACGAGATTTTGTTCGAGCGAGGCATCAACTTCAACGACGTGCCCACTTGGCAGAAACCACTCTCGGGTGTCGCTCAGCCCTTTGAATGATTAGAATCGTTTCATGACGCAGACCCCTTCCATAGATCTCCAATGGCTCTTCCCCGAAGTGGACGTTGACGCACTGGATATCCACAAACACCAGGACTTCTTGCTGACGAGAATCCTAGAGCGTGGGAGGCTCGTTGACGTGCAGTGGGCGCTGAAGAGCTATGGAGATTCCGAAATTTTGGAGTTTTTCCGGCGTTGTCAGAGCAATGAACTCACAGCCAGAACGAAGAGTTTTTGGCGAGCCTATTTCGATGCAGAAGGTGAAGAATGGGCGAGTCCACCCAGCTTTCGTCAGAACAACGTGACATGTTGGCCATCATAGGCCGTTTGAAGACTGCCAAGCACTTCTATCTTGCCGGGGGAACCGGTGTCGCCGCGCATTTGAATTATTGAATATTGGTTAATCTCGACATTTTTTCGATGTCGGGCCAATCGGAGATTGATCGCTTCATCAATGAAATTCTCGCGGCCATCCCAGATGCTACAGTCGTGACGCGTTCTGACGTCACGATTATATTTTGCGTTGGAAATCTCGCGGTGGACATCGTTGGTTACGAATATGCGCTGCTCTCGCCACCGATGGTGGGTCCGGAAGGCTTTGCTTTAGCAAACTTGATAGATCTCGCAGCAATGAAGCTGTCAGCGATCACAAACCGCGGCATCTACCGGGACTTTTGGGATCTGCACGAGATTCTGACGGCCTCCGAGATCACATTGCACCAAGTCTTAAAGACGTTTAGTGCACGTTTTGGCATCAAGAAGTCGGACCGGTACCACGTTCTGAAGGCACTTACATTTTTCGATGACGCCGAAGCGTCACATCAAGCAATGCCGCGGGGTTTAAGCGAAGTGCACTGGGACGAAATCAAGCGCTACTTCTGTGTTGAGACCCCAGCAATTCTGAAGATGATGGATTTGGACGACTGATTCAGCTCGTATCGTGACGAGATTGTTTACCGGTTCCATTTGCCGAGGTTGTGGTATTGGTCACTCGTCCAAATGATTTGTGAGCAATTGTCCTCGTGCCTCTTGTCGCTCTGCGGGCGACGCGCTCCCTAGGATCAAGTTGCTTGAAATCTCGAAGACGTACTTCGAATTTTCAAGGATGTCTGTGGACCAATCGCAAGTCGCAATGCCGGGCGGGAGGCCGGCGCACCAAGCACAAATCGCAGGCGCGGCTGGAGCCACGCGTACCAAGCGCAAATCACAAGGCAGGCCATAGGACGCGGACCAAGCGCAATGCAGGCCATAAGGAGGCTGTCGCAAAAGGGGTGACGCCGGCGCGACTTTGTGATCCAGTTAGAGCATGACGAAATCAACAAAATTACGTCGTGTCGATTCGAGTGTTCAATCCGAGATGTTTTCGGGATTACGGCCTGTCGACACAAATCGTCGCCGACTGATAAAGAAGTTTGTAGATCCCGACCCCGAACTTTTGACAGTCGGCAATCTTCGGCTTCGCGACTTTTTGACGAAAACGCATGCGGATCTTCCGATCAAAATCCGCGAGGTTATTCGTGAGATTGACTACACGAGTTTTACCGAAAAGTACGATCTAAGCGGCCGTGCGCCTTATCATCCCTCGATTATTATCGGCCTGGTGATTTACGGTTTTCTCAAGAATCAAGGCAGTCTACGACAACTCGAAGCGCTGGCGACCTTAGACCTTGGCGCCCATTGGATTACGGGCGGAATCATGCCGGACCACGCAACGATTGGTCGATTTCTGCAGTTGCATTGCGACACCATCACTCAAGAGTTTTTTGAGAATCTGACCCGTCAACTCATCCACAAAATCGCCAAACCCAGTCATGATTGGGCGATCGATGGGACCATTATCGAATCTGTGGCCAGTCGATATCAGGTGCTGAAGCTCGAAGCTGCCAAGGAGTTGTTGGTTGAATTGGAGCGGGAAGCATCTTGTGCTCCATCAGACGTGTCATCTGATGATTCGTCTGACGAATTTCCAAGCTCATCCGGAAGTCTAAATAGAACGTCCAGGGCTGCAAAACCGAATTTGGACAAACTCAAAAAGGCCATTGGGGTGGGGGTCATAACCGATGCCAAACAACGTGAAACAGGCTCCAAAAGTAAATCCGCACCCTGTACCACACAGGTTTGCTTGACCGACCCAGAGGCGATTGTTCTAAAAACAAAACGCCATACGTTTGCGCCTGCTTATGCGGTCTCGTTAGTGACTGGTATGGACCGCATGATTTATGGATATCACGTCGATCAGCGCAGCGAAAACCAATCACTCGACCTATTATTTGCACAAGCTATACGTGTAGCAGGCCCTCCAAAACACCTTTTGATGGACACTGGTTATTATCAAACGAAGATTGCCGAGTTGGTTAAGTTACTTGGCGGGATCATGATTTGTCCTCCCAAACAGTCGACGTTAGAAGAACCCGAAAACCAAAAATACTTTTCCGCTTCCATTCATTTTAAGTTCTTCGAAGAAGAGGGGGAAAAGAAGGATTACTATCTGTGTCCTGCCGGTAAAAAGCTGACGTTCAGGTTTGAACACGAGGATGACCGCCGGGAGGGGAAAAGACGAGTTTTCCGAACGAAACCCAGCAATTGCCTCAACTGCCCCCTTCAAAGCCAATGCACTCCAAGTAGTCGTTCGATCACGCGAAATGACCTCTTGGAAGAACTCCGCGAAATCTATGCCGATCTCAACAATCAAGAGCTCTACAAACAGCGCATGCATACAGTAGAGCCCGCGATTGGCGCGCTCAAAACCGACCACGGTTTGACGAAATTTACGCGTATAGGCATGCGTGGTGCGCTACTGGAGGTATGCTTGAATGCCTGCGCTCATAATATCAAGCGGGCAATCAAACTGGTCGAGGCATGGCCTTTTTTAGCGGTTCTCAACGACATTTTGATGAGCTTGAGGCTGGTGCAAGTGGCTCTCTATCGTATTTCGATGAAGAGTACCCAAGAGCGCCCAATAATGGCCCGTTTGATGGTGAACTGACTGAAACACCAGTTTTATGCATCAAAACGACAGCCTCCCTATGACCTGCATTGCGATTTGCGATTCGCATCCGCATCACAGCGGGCAAGATGCCCGCGGACCGAGTCTCAGCGCATCACCAAATCGAAAATTGAATATCTGGCGCCAACTTCCGTCTTACGCGCGTCAAAACACAGAACGGAGTAGGACATGCGCTGGCTCATATTAGTCATCTTTGCAGGTATTTTCGTGGGTTGCGGCCCCGGCCTGAAACACCAATCATCTGGGCACGCAGAATCCGAACGCGCGACCAGCCTCAGGGCGTGGCCGGACGTCTCCGCGACCACTCCGATTAAAAAAGACGGTGGCAAAGATGTGGCGCTCATTGTGGCGATCGAGGACTACGCCTTCCTGCCCGACGTCCCCGGCGCCGTGAAAAATGCCGAAGATTGGCGTCGGTTTTTGGAAGGCAATCTGGGGATAAAATCCGTCTACACGCTTTACGACCGGAAGGCCTCGCAAGAGGAAATCCTGCGTTTTGCCGACAAGGCAGCCGCCGAAGTCGGTCAAGGTGGGCGGATCTGGTTCGTTTTTGTAGGACACGGCGCTCCGTCGGTACAAGGCGAAGGAATGCTTGTGGGCATGGACGCTCAGCAGACGGTCGATTCACTGCAATCACGCAGTGCGCGGCAGGCAGACGTCGTGGCCAACCTCAAAAAGGGCCTCGCTTCGAACATCGTCTTGGTGGTCGACGCCTGTTTTAGCGGGCAAGACTCCAGCGGCGCCCTGCTCGCCAGAGGCAGCCAGCCCGTGATTCCAGTAAATAATCCGATGGTCCCGGCCGGTGTGACCGTGCTCTCAGCGGCTCGCTCGAATGAATTCGCGGGTGCACTGCCCGACTCAGAACGCCCAGCATTCAGCTACTTGTTGCTCGGCGCAATGCGTGGCTGGGCGGATGACGGCGACCAGGTGGTGCATGCCGACGAAGCCATTGAGTGGACTCGCGCACAACTCAAACATGTCACAGGCCGCACCCAAACTCCCGAGTTTGCTGGGAACGGGTCATTGACGCTGACAACGAACGTCCAAGAACGCGACCCGGGCATCTCCGACATGATGCGTGGGGTCGTCCACAACGACTCCAAGGCCGCCGAGCGCTACGACACAGGCAAAGGCGTGTCCTTTGTTCCTCCGCAGGGCTGGACGCTCCACAGTTCCATTCCTCCAGACTTTTACGAAGAATCCCTGACCGAGGTCGTGAGCTACTACGACACCCAAAGCGACTCAAACTACCGACTTCAGCATATGCGCAACGGTGCCCAGGCATTCGCGGGCAACGTCGACGTCATGAACAAAGCCTTCACGAATAATAATGGTGGAACGATGCTGCAGCAGCAGGCGATTGAAGTGGATGGCCATAATGGCCTCTACCAGCGCTGGCGAGTGACGACGGAAGATGGCACCCAGAAGACATTGGTTGCCTTCTACATCACGCATGGCGGCCATCTTTGGTTCTCGTTTTCGGCCGCCCCCATCGAGCAAGAGGCCTTGCTCTTTGAGGTGAATCAGCGGACCTGGAACACCTTCAAATTCTATTGAGGTGTAAGCCGTTTTTATCGGAGATTAAGATTTCGACTGCCAACCCAAGGTCAGCACAAAGACACTGTCTTCCACGGCGCTGACATCGTGTTTAAGGCCCGCCCCGAGCGCCAATAATTGCCCAGTCTTTAGATCCACAACCTGGTCAGGCAGCTTCAAACTAAGGTGCCCACTCAAGGCGTGAACTGACGCCGTGACATTGGCATCGTGCTCCGAAATGGTTTTCCCCGCTCGCAGCGCGATCACCACAATCCGCAGGTCCAGCGTGTGAACCAGCGTACGGGCCATCTGCCCCGTTCGTTCATAAGCATCTTCGGCACGAAGTTCGTTTCCTAAGCGGTCAAAATCGAAGACTGTACCGTTGTCGGGTGAGACGAGAGAGCTCATAGATTTCCTTGCGTTATAGGATTCCGAACGGGCAGCTTTCCATGAACACCAGCCGGATTCAAGCCTGCAACGCCCGTGGGAACAGGACGTGATTCTCCAAATGGATATGGTCCATCAGATCGGCCTCCATCTTCTCAAGCTGCTCATAAAGCGCGCGCCAAGTCGCACATGCTTCGGGAGGTGGCACAAAATCGGTCGCGAACTTCCGATTGGCCTCCAGCGTTTCGCCATGACCCTCGTGTTCCTGCATCATTAAGCTAACTGGGGCGCTCAAGAGCGTGCCTCGGTTTCCAGCGACAATCGCCGGAAACAGAACCTGCTCTTCTTTGGCCATATGACTGACCATATCCATGCGCATGCCGCGCAGGTGCTCGGCGAGCCCATTGGGGCATGACGGCTTGGCGCCGTGCACACGCTCGACTCGCTCAGCCGCGGTAATCACGCTGTCGAGCTGAATCGCCAGCGGACGATGATAAGTCTCGACGATGAAATCGACGATTTCGTTCAACGGAGCTTCTGACCAATCCCGTTGGTCCGACGGTCCCTGCATCGCCTTTTGCAACTCGACCGCGATGTCCTCGGTGTTTAGGCCTGCTTTTTCACATGCAGCTGCAAGGGTGCGTTTGCCTTTACAGCAAAAATCCAACTGGTGGCTGAGCAGCACTCCGCGGGCGCTCGGACCTGTTGCTGCGATTTCACCAAGACTCATGTTTTTTTCGTTCATTTGAAGACCTCAGTCGTGTGTAAGCATTAAAAACTACTTGTATGGTTTATAATAACGCTGCTAGGTTTTGCAAGCAGGAACGTGAACGTTCCACCTGGCTACTTTAAGGAGTCCCACATGAGCCAAACGACAACCCCGGCTGTAGACCGACGCCGCGAGCGTTTCTCGATCGAACAGATCGAAGCGATGGTTCACGGTTTTTACGCCAGCGTGCGCGATGACCAGATTCTTGGCCCGGTTTTCAACGCGCGCATCGAGGCTTGGCCTCAACACATGGAGCGCATGGTGCTGTTCTGGCGTGCCGTGCTTCGATCAGAGGGAACCTTTACGATGTCGCCGCGTGGCGCCCCTCCAACTCTGCATCGGGCCATGGACGAAGTGAGCCTAAGCCATTACGAGCGGTGGTTGTCGTTGTTCGGAACCGTGGTCGACGATATCTTCGAGCCCGACGCGGCCGAGGAAGTCAAAGACGCCGCGTCCAGGATCGCGTTTGCTTTCTCTCGCTACATCTCGCCGGACAACACGAGTGCCCTATGACTGAACCGTCGCAAAACGATTCCAGAACCTCTATTTTAGAGGAAATCCGACGTCGCGGCGACGTAACGATCGATGAAGTCGTAGAGTCAGTTGGCCTTTCAAAAACGGCAGCCCGTGCACATATCCTTCGCATGGAGCGCGATAATATCGTCGCACGCGTTGATGCCGAAATTGAGGGCCGCGGCCGTCCTGCTGCGACATTCGCACTGACGGAACACGGGGCAACGCTCTTTCCATCTTCGGATAGCGCACTGCTGACCCGACTCTTGCGCTATCTGAAGCAACACGACGGCGAGGCGTTCGTCACTGGATTTTTTGAGGAGCTTTGGGCCGATCGAATGGCGGATTTACTTGAGATCATTGATGAAACCTCGACCCTAGAGGAACGGCTTAACGCTGTTGAAGCGTCTTTATCGGCTCACCATTTCATGCCGACGATCGAACGACAAAGCTGCGCAGACGGCTCAGAACTTGTATCGGTGCGTGAGTGCAACTGCCCCTTCCGGACTGCAGCCGACGCCAGCCGCGCACCATGTCGACTCGAGGTTGACTTCCTTTCACGAGCGCTGGGCGGGGCTCCAAATAAAATTTCGATCGCCACGGACCGCAAAGGCACGTGCAGCTTCGAGTTCGTCGTCCCGAAATAGGATTCCGGGCTGTGGTGGGCACGCATCATTTCGTTAGTTTGTCGGCTGGTGTAGCCTCAAGGGGCAGAGAGGACGACCTCTCTTGATTCAATAAACACCAGGACGACCTGACCGGATGAAGCGGAGGGCCAGTGGCCTGGATCTACTTATTTATTGCGGGAATTCTTGAAATAGTCTGGGCCTATTCGATGAAACAATCGGACGGTTTCAGCCGGCTGATGCCCTCACTGATTACGTTGGCAGGCATGCTGGGAAGCT
>Ga0210021_1004264_pt1 | contig 11040 bp, 8 predicted proteins | sample CryGeymeta201517_FD_183981 | JGI IMG/M metagenome (GOLD analysis project Ga0210021, IMG submission 183981) | Groundwater microbial communities from Crystal Geyser aquifers in Utah, USA - Crystal Geyser metaG 2015-17 (SPAdes) (version 2) | ecosystem: Environmental > Aquatic > Deep subsurface >... | reverse complement strand
AGGCCGATGAAACCAGCGTTGCTTTAACCAGCCTCACAAAAGCCCTGGTCTCGGGAGAATATCTGCCGCCAAGCTTGCGTAGCACCATGGCCGAACGCGGGATTGTGGTGCGGCAATGTTATGCCACGGCCGATCTGGGCCTGATCGCCTATGAATCGGAGGCCCTGCAGGGGATGATCGTCGATGAGGGGATTGTGCTTGAAATTGTCCGACCCGGCACCGGGGATCCGGTGGCCGATGGCGAAGTGGGCGAGGTGGTGGTCACCAACCTTTGTCCCGACTATCCCCTCATTCGCTTTGCCACCGGTGACCTGTCGGCAATTCTGCCGGGGAGCAGCCCCTGCGGCCGGACCAATCAACGCATCAAAGGCTGGATGGGACGTGCCGATCAGACCACCAAGGTACGTGGTATGTTCGTACATCCCGGCCAGGTTGCGACGGTTCTCAAGCGCCACCCCGAAGCGCGGCGCGGACGGCTGGTGATTACCCGTCAGGATGATCAGGATCGGATGTGCCTGCAGGTCGAGATCAATGGTCCCGCTGCCGATGGCCTGGAAAAAGCGCTGGTCGAGAGTATCCGCGAGCTGACCAAATTGCGCGGCGAGGTTGAAGTTGTCGCCGCCGGTAGTCTGCCCAACGACGGCAAGGTGATTGATGATCAGCGGCCAATCGAGGTTTAAAGCGCCCTGCGACTCTCCGTTCATTTTTAGCCCTGAGCATGTCAGCCCATTTCAAGGAGGATTTCATGTCCACCCCCGCCAGCACCCCCGATGAAGGCTTGACGCTTCTCGCCAACCTCAGCCAGGAAGAACTGATCGCGATTATTGTCGATGACGCCAAAAACTGGTTGGCCCATGATGGCCTCTGGTTTCAGGCGCTTGAAAAGACCCACGGCATGGACGCCGCCATCGCCGCTGATACCGAGGCCTGGCGTCATTTTACCGTCATCGAAGCCAAACGGATTATGGCGCGTCTCGGCATTGCGCCGGGCGGCGGGATGCCCGCACTGCTCGAATGTCTCAAGCACCGCCTCTACGCCCGCCTCAATCTGCAGCAGGCGAGCGAGGTTACAGCCACCCGTGCGGTCTTCAAGATGGTTGACTGCCGGGTGCAGTCGGCGCGCAAGCGCAAGGGGCTCGACGACTTTCCGTGCAAATCGGTCGGCATTGTCGAATACAGCGAGTTTGCCCGCACGGTTGACCCGCGCATCAAGACCCGTTGCCTGGCCTGCCCGCCCGATGCTCATCCTGACGATTTCTGGTGTGCCTGGGAATTTACCCTCTCCTGAAACCACAAGGATTGAGCCAATGCTTGATGACTGTCTGGAAGGGACACGGGTGCTGGATCTCAGCCAGTATCTGCCGGGGCCTTTTGCCACCCAGCTGCTGGCCGATCTGGGCGCCGCAGTACTGAAGGTCGAACCGCCCCAGGGCGATCCCATGAGTCGCTTTATCCTGCAGGATGGGGATGGCCTCTCCCCCTGGTACAAGCAGATCAATGCCGGCAAGTCAGTCGTCAAACTCGACCTGAAAAACGCGGTGGAGCGCGCCCAGTTTTCCCACCTGCTGGAGCGGGCTGATGTGCTGCTCGAATCCTTTCGCCCCGGCGTGCTGGAACGCCTCGGCTTCAGGCGTGACCATCTCAAACAACTCAATTCCCGCCTGATCCACTGCGCCCTGTCCGGCTTCGGCCAGACCGGGCCCTGTCGCTTGCGTGCGGGGCATGACCTGACCTATCTGGCCATGAGCGGCATGCTCAGCCTGACCGGAACCGCCGCCACGCCGGTGATTCCCTTCCCGCCGATCTGCGATTATGCAGCGGGGAAACAGGCCGCCACCGCGATTCTGGCCGCACTGCTCAAACGCACCCGAACGGATGCAGGCTGTTTCATCGATGTCAGCCTGTTTGAAATGGCCCTCTCCTGGCAGTCGGTGGCCTTTGCCGCCGCCCATCGCCCTGGAGCAGCTTTTGCCCGTGGTGCCGATCTGCTCACCGGCGGCGCGGCCTGCTACCAGATCTACCCGACGGCGGACGGCCGTTTTGTCGCCCTGGGGGCGATCGAAGAAAAGTTCTGGCACAGCTTCTGCGCTACCGTCGAGCGTAGCGACTGGGTTGCCCGTCAGCATGACCCCCTGCCGCAGCGGGAACTGATTGCTGAAGTCGCCGCCCTCTTTGCAAGCGCTGATTTTTCCCACTGGCAAACCCGCTTCGCGAACGTCGATTGCTGCTTCGAGCCGATTCTCAACCATCAGGAAGTCCCGCAGCATCCTCATGTGCGCCAGCGCCAACTTTTACAGAGCGAAAATGCCGCCGGCACTTTCGATGCCCTTTTTCCCGCCTGGATTGATGATCAGCCCCCCCAACCACGCAAGGCCTTGAAAAGAATCTCTTCCGAGCAAATTACAGAACATTGGGGTTGATCTCTTGAGGTCTTTCGAGTAGAAGTCGACACAGATTTTTAATGCCTCTTTATGGGGGCTTACTTGAAACTCAAGGATGCGTTACGCCGACTTGGTGAAAAAGGCTCTAAAGCTGCGGCAAGAGACATTGCTCAAGAGCTTGAACTTGAGTGGGAAGATGGGCTTTGTTACGTTTTCACCTCGATAATTGCTGACCCGGAGAGGATCCCGGGCAATGTGGGCGGTAAAGCGGACGATGAACGCGCAGCTATCAGAAAATGGTTGTTGCGCTACAAGCGAGGGCAAGAAGGCTGCGCTTCGCGTCGCGAATCAAACACCCCGGGCACTGTCGCCGACCCCGTTATCGAAGAAATTATCAAAGCCCGCTTGTCTGCTCTCAACTCTGAGGATCTTGAAAGAATTCAATATGCTCACCGTCTTGCCATGTCGGCGGAGAATATTCTGGGATTGATTCTGGAAGAGTATCTGGCGGTCAACCTTAGAAAATTTGGCTGGTACTGTGCTTGGGGCGAAACTGTGCGCTCGGTCGATTTTGTTCACAAAACCGGCAAACTTTTGCAAATAAAAAATCGCAGCAATTCAGAAAACAGCTCGAGCAGCGCAATTCGCACAGGAACAAATATTGAAAAATGGTATCGCATCAAAGCGGATCGCCTTGAATATCTGTGGGACAGTCTCAATAAAATTTGCGGAACCACTCATCTGAGCGAAGAATCGTTCGTCAGGTTCGCACAAAAAACCATTCTGGAAAATCCAAATTGTCTTGCGGTCGAAGACGAGAATCCTTGGGGGAAATCAGCCAAAGAATAATTTTTGCTGGATCGGTTCAGATTCTTCTTTAGCGGAACTGATTTGCTCTTGAAACATTTTTTTCCATGAAAGGTGGTCTGTATTTTTATAACGAGAATAAGCAAAACCCTCTCGACTGATGACCTCCACTCCCTTTAATAGCTTGATAATCAAGGATCCTACGGCAAACCCAAGACTTGCGGGCACCGCGTTGCCTATTTGCTTATATTGCTGAACAAGCGGACCTGCAAACTCCCAGGTGTCGGGGAATTCCTGAATTCGGCGATACTCTTCAACGGAAAGCGGTCTATCCGCGACCGGGTGAGCTAAATCGGTGGCCGGCATTGCCGGGTGTGTGACAAGGGTTGGAGAGGGCTTATCCCAAGCCAGGCGGCGGAAAAATCCGGTTTTCCCCCCACCTGCAAAGAAAGACGCCCCCATTGCTTCTTGCTGTAAAGATGGAGGCAAGTTCCTCCAGTTTTGACCCGGTTTTAATAGCCGGTAAAATTTTAGACGTTTCTCCGGAAAATTAAGATGGCGATGACTTTCTATGCCTTTAATTGCGCTGGCAAGGGTTTTCCATGGGGGTAACCCCAGTTCACCATTTTCAGAGTGTGTCGGGGTTAAATAGGGGGGCACGTGTCCATTGCGTGCGCAGACAATAATTACTCTTTCGCGGACTTGCGGGGTGCCAAAGTTTGCAGCATTGTAAAGATTGAACGAGTATCCATAACCAGAATTTTCTAACTTGCGTAAAACAAAATTCAGAGCACCACCTTTTAATTCATCCTCTGATAAGTCAGGAAAATTTCCCCCGCGCTGATCGTGTGGACGGTGACTCATAGGGCAGGAAAGAAGACCACGAACATTTTCAATAACGAAGTATTCCGGATTTAATTCCAAGGCAAGATCAAGGTATTTTAAAAAAACATTGCCTCGATCGTCATGAAATCCCTGCCGTTTTCCTGCTGTGCTGAACGCCTGACAGGGTGGGCCACCAACAATGAGATCGATTTTGTCATGAGTTGAAAGGCCTGCCGCCCGTCTGATGTCTTGGGCTGTGCATTCATTGATATCCCCGAGTAAGGCAATTTTCGGGCGGTTGAGTAAAATTGTTTGCCGGCAAAACCTGTCGACTTCACACGTCAAACGAATATCAAAACCTGCTTTTTCAATACCGAGATCCAATCCCATGGCCCCTGAAAAAAAACTTAAGGCCAGTGGCTTTGAACTGTGGGCACTCGTCGCATAAATGGGGTGGTCTTCGGCAATCATGTGGCCAGATTTCATTCCGAATTTGATTAAATCGGCCTGTGATATCAACCAAGAATTGCCAATTCTTGCGGAAGGTAATTTCCCCTGGCGACATAAGGTTCTTGTGCGTTGAACGCTAATTCCAAGCTGTTTTGCGGCATTTTTAATATCAATTTGGGTACTCATGATAAGTTTCCCTTGCGAAACATTTTATGAGTACCAATTAGTCGAACTGGACGTAATTTGTCAACTAATTTTTAAGGGTTGCTTTCAGCGAATTTTTCACCTCATTAATACCAGGCGTGCAACTCCGTTGAATCAAAAAATAAAATTGACTTTTGTTAATCGTCCGTTAATGTTAGTTTTCTTCAGAAACTGACACCTTCCGTATCGTTGATGTGCCTGGGTGATTTCCATGTCGATTTTTCGCTGCCTGTTTTTGCTGTTTTTGCTTGCTGCCATTCTGCCCGCTCCCCTTAGAGCCGCCCATGAACCCTTGGCTGCCGGCGCGGTGGTCTCCTCGGCGGCCGAGTTCGATTACCCGCCCTTTTCGCTGGTGACCGAAACGGGTGAAGCGACCGGCTTTGCGGTCGAGTTGTTGCGTACCGTGCTTAAAACCATGGGCTATGGGGTCGACTTCAAGGTTGGCCCCTGGAGCGAGGTGAAGCAATCGCTGGTCGAAGGGCGCGTTCAGGTGTTGCCTTTGGTGGGTCGTACGCCCGAACGTGAAGAGGTCTTCGATTTCACCTTCCCTTACTTGAAACTGCACGGCGCGCTGATGGTGCGTGATGACCAGCCGAAGATTCTGGGGCTGGATGATCTTAATGGCCGCCAGGTTGCGGTGTTAAAAGGGGACAATGCCGAGGAATTTCTGCGCCGCGGCCATTTGGGTGCGACCATTGTTACCACCGATTCGTTTGAAACGGCCTTACGTGAGCTTTCCGAGGGCAAGCATGATGCGGTGGTGATTCAGAAGCTGCTGGCCACCCAGCTGGTGCAGAAGCTCGGCATCACCAATCTGCGTGCGGTTGGCCCGCCGTTGCAGGAATTTACCCAGTCTTTCTGTTTTGCGGTTCCCAAGGGGCAGTCAGCGCTGCTGGGGATTCTGAATGAAGGGCTGTCGATTGTTTTTGCCGACGGTACCTTTGCGCAATTACACCATGAGTGGTTTACCCAGCAGAAAGCGCCGGTCAAGAGCCGTATTGTCGTCGGCGGCGACAAGGAATATCCACCCTATGAATATCTCGATCAAAATGGCCAGCCCACCGGTTTCAACGTTGAGCTGACCCGTGCCATCGCCAAGCAACTGAACCTGAATATCGACATTCGCCTCGATACCTGGAGCGCTGTCCATGATGGCCTGAGCAGCGGGCGTATCGACGTGGTGCAGGGAATGTTCTATTCGCCCGAGCGTGATCGAACTTTCGATTTCAGCCCGGCCCACGCAATTGTCGGCCACTCGATTGTCACCCGACGCGGCGAAAAGGCGCCGCAACACCTGAATGATCTCAAGGGAAAGTCGATTCTGGTCATGCGGAACGACATTATGCACGATGTTGCCATCAACCATGGCTACGAAAAACAGCTGGTGCTGGTTGCGTCGCAGGAAGAAGCCTTGAGGCGACTGGCGGCCGGCGAACAGGATTGTGTGCTGGTTGCACGCATTCCCGCCCTTTACTGGATCGAAAAGAATGGCTGGCAGAACCTTGAGGTCGGGGCCGAGTCTCTTCTGTCGCCCGAGTACTGTTATGCCACCCTGCATGGGGAAAGGGAGCTGCTGGTAAAATTTTCCGAAGCCTTGGAAACCTTGAAAAAAAATGGCACTTACCGGGCTATCTATTCAAAATGGTTCAATATTTATGAAGACCCTTCCCTCCACCCGCAGGTGCTTTTGAAATATGCCTTATATGGGTTGACGCCCGTGATCCTGCTGCTGCTCGGGGTGGGTTTCTGGAATACAACTCTCAAGCGACAGGTGGCACAACGCACCCTTGAACTTGAAGTTGAAATGACCGAACGTAAAAAAGCCGAACAGCAACGGGCAGAGCTTGAAGTGTCGTTGCGCCAGAAGCACAAAATGGAAGCCATAGGTCTGATGGCGGGGGGCATTGCGCATAATTTTAACAACAATCTGGCAATTATTATGGGGAACCTGCAACTGGCAGATCTGAAGTTGGATGCAAAAACGCCTGTCCGTGAACACCTTGAACAGGCGCTGATTGCCACCCGGCGTTCGTGTGAACTTGTGCGGCAGATCATGGCTTACAGCCGTCAGAGCACCTTTGATAAACAACAGATTTCCATGGCTGAAATTATTGCAGAAACCATCAAACTCCTGCGTTCAACCATGCCGACCTCGGTTGACTTAAGCTGCCAAATTCCGCCAGCCCTCAATCCTGTTCTGGTTCAGGCCGATGCAAGCCGCATCCAGGAAGCCTTGATCAATCTGTGCAACAATGCCGTCCATGCCATGCAGGAGAAGGGGCGGTTACAGATTGAACTGGCCCGCAGGAATTTAAATCAACGCGATATCCCCGCGCACTTCAACTGCACTGCGGGCGAATATCTGCGCCTGCGGGTTCAGGATAATGGCTGCGGGATGCAGGCCGAGGTAATGGAGAAAATTTTTGATCCTTTCTACACCACCAAGGAAGTGGGTAAGGGCACCGGCATTGGCTTGTCGACCGTCATGGGGATCATCCACCAGCACCAGGGGTTCATTCAGGTTGACAGTACCCCGGGGCAGGGTGCTACTTTTGATCTCTATTTTCCGGTCAGTGACCAACCGCCTGCCCCTGCCGTGACAACGGCAGAAATTCTGCCCCGGGGATCCGAACATATTCTGTTTGTCGATGATGAAACCATGCTGGTCGAAATGGTTGAGAAAATTTTTACCCAGAGGGGCTACGTTGTCACCGCCGAAACCAGCAGTTCAGCGGCCTTGCAAAAATTCAAGCAGAATCCCGCCGCCTATGATCTGCTCATGACTGACCAAACCATGCCCGAGCTCACCGGTTGCGAACTGATTCGTGCCCTGCGTGAGATTCGTGCCGATCTGCCGGTGATTTTGTGCTCGGGTTACAGCTCGAAACTGACGGAAGATAAAATGAAGAATTTAGGTATTGATGCTTTTTTCTGGAAACCGGTTGAAATAGGCCACCTGCTACACACGACGCGCAAGATTCTGGATGAAAAAAAGCGCGCCCCCCAACCCGGCTGAAACGGATTGCCGCGCCTCGGTACCGTGCGAACTCGCGGTTGCCATGATGGCTTTGAAAAACCAAGCTCCGGGAAAAACGGTAATTTCCCCGCGTCATGCACGCTATATTTTGCGGAGGGCAAAATGGCAAGAATTTTGATTATTGATGATGAACCGCAACTGCGTAAAATTTACAGCGAATTTCTTGCAGTTGACAACCACCAGGTCGATACGGCCAAGGATGGCAAACACGGGTTGACGCTGCTGGCCCAGGCTTGCTACGACCTGGTCATTACCGATATTATCATGCCCGAAACCGATGGCTTTGAAGTGCTGATGGCACTCAACCAGAAGTATCCCCGGTTAAAAAAAATCGTCATCACCGGCGGCTCAGCCCTGCTGGAAACCGGCTATCTGATGGCAACCGCCGCACAGTTGCGCGCCAACAAGGTGATTGCCAAACCGGTTGATCTCACAACCTTTCGCGCCGCCATTAAAGAAGTTTTGGCGCAGCCTTAGGCTCCTGCCGTAATCGCGCAAATTCCACGGATGAACCGGGGACGAATGCGGCCCACGGCGAAGTGAATCCTCCATTCTTGCTGCTTCGATTCGGGGTGATTTGATCATTTCCCGGAACAAAAAAGACTAGCCAGAAGCTCAGGTGGTGGCTATGCTGTTCTGCAGCTTAAAACTTCTAATCATCCTGGTTCTGTGTCGACCAGGAATCACGGCTATTGGAGAGAAAGGAAGCCACAGTGTCTTACGTCAATGATTTCTGGAACAACAACGCGACGGCCATTATTGCCCTTCTTTATCAACTGGCGCTGGTGGTGGCCGTTTTTTTTGCCTGTCGCATTGGGGCGAAGCTGGTGGTTAAAGGGATTCGTCGCGTCGGCGCGCAAGGAGAGGCCCTCGATGAAACCCTGCTGCCGGTTTTATGCGCCTTCGCCCGTTATGGAGTCTATACCATCGGACTGATTGTGGTGCTGGATATTTTCGGCTTCAACACCAACAGTATTATCGCCCTGCTGGGTGCCGCGGGTCTGGCCATCGGCCTGGCGCTGAAAGATACCCTGAGCAACATTGCCGCCGGGATCATGCTGTTAATTCAGCGCCCCTTTCGCATTGGCCATTTTATCGAGTGCAATTCTTTCGCCGGCAGCGCAAAAGAAATTGGCCTGTTTAACACAATTCTTACCACCGCCGACGGGCTTTATCTGTCCATGCCCAACAGCACCCTGTGGGGAAGTCCGCTGAAAAACTTCACCTGCAACGGCACCCGTCGCATGGATTTGTCGGTAGGGATTGCCTATGGGGATTCTATTGACATCGGCCTTGGGGTGTTGCGCGAAATTGTTGCTGCTGAGCCTCGTTATCTGGCCGATCCGGCGCCGCAGTTTATCGTGCAGGCTCTGGGAGACAGCTCGGTGAATCTGCAATTGCGGGCCTGGGCAAAAGTTGAAGATTACTGGGGTATTTATTGGGCCAACAACAAAATCATGAAAGAAAAGATTGAAGCCGCAGGCCTGCACATTCCCTTTCCGCAGCGTGATGTGCACATGATCGAAAAATAACCCTGAAAATCTTTTCTGGTTAGCGACTGATCTTCGATCAGAGCCGAAAAAACGTCGCTCCCGCGAAGGCGGGAGTCCAGAAATCGAGGGAACCCCCCTGGATACCCGCCTTCGCGGGCATGACGGCTGAACATCACAGAACCAGAGCGGTAGATTGATATGAATCAGGAAATTTTTTAAAACCACTGGTAGCCACAGATTTTTGCAGGGGAGTTTCACGCATTCGTTTGTCGGATTACCCTCTGAGAATGCTGTGCTTTAAGGTTTTTATCCGTGTCTATCTGAGTGAATCTGTGGTTCAAGACGGTTTATTTCGTTCGTACCTCAGCATGCTTGTTTTGAGAGATGTTCCCCCATAAAAAATTTTCAGGAGGTGGATATGAATAATCTGGCAGCGGTTATCCTGGCGGCAGGCAAGGGTACCCGCATGAAATCCCAGCGCGCCAAGGTGTTGCATGAAATCGCCGGTCTACCGCTGCTGGCCTACCCCGTACAGGCAGCGAAGACCCTCGGCTGCGACAAAGTCTGTGTCGTCGTTGGCCACCAAGGCGAAGCGATACAGCAGGCGTTCCGTGGGCAAGATATCGACTTTGCCTGGCAGCGCGAACAGCTTGGCACCGGCCATGCCCTCTTGTGTGCCGCCGAAAGTCTGGCCGGTTTCCGTGGTGACCTCTTACTGCTGTGCGGCGATGTGCCACTGCTCAGCTCAACCAGCCTTGAAAGCTTACTGGCCGTACACCGCCGGGAAAAAGCGGCTGTCACGGTTTTAACCGCCCGCCTCGAAGACCCCGGCAGCTACGGGCGCATTATCCGCCAGGGTGAGCTGGTGAGGCGCATTGTCGAAGCCAAAGATGCTAAAGCCGCCGAACTTGCGGTCTGCGAGATTAATACGGGGACTTATGTATTCGATGCCGACTTTGTGTTTTCAGTGTTACCTGCCCTGAGCTGCAACAATGCCCAGGGTGAATACTATCTGACCGATGTGGTTGAAGCGGCAGTCAAGGCCGGGCGCAAGGTCTGTGCGTGCTGTCTTGACGATGCCAACGAAGCCCTGGGGATTAACGACCGCGTGCAGCTTGCCGCAGCCACCAGCCTGATGCGCCAGCGTATCAATCAGCAACTGATGTTGAACGGGGTTTCCCTCCTCGACCCCGAGACAACCTATGTGGATGTCGGCGTGGAAATTGGCAGCGACAGCTTGCTGTATCCGGGGGTTATCATTCGGGGCAAGACCCGCATTGGCCAGCATTGCGTGATTGAAAGTGGAGTTCAAATCGACCAGAGCCAGATTGCCGATTATGTTCAGGTTAAAAAGGGTTCAGTTGTAGAGGCATCGATCATCGGCCCGGGCTGCAAAATCGGCCCCATGGCGCACCTGCGCACCGGTACCGAACTGCTGGGCGACAACAAAATCGGCAATTTTGTCGAAACTAAAAAAGCCCGTCTCGACCAGCATTCTCAAGCCAGCCACCTGACCTATATTGGCGATGCCGAAGTTGGCAAGAATGTCAATTTCGGCTGTGGCACCATTACCTGTAACTATGACGGGGTCAACAAACACAAAACCATTATCGAAGATGATGTGTTTATCGGCAGTGATACCCAGTTTATTGCGCCGGTCAAAATTGGCCGCAACAGCCTGATCGGGGCAGGCTCGACCATTACCAACGATGTGCCACCCGACGCCCTGGCCCTGTCACGCACCCCGCAGAAAACCATTGATGGCTGGCGCTTGAAGCATCCGCTCAAGAAGAAAGAGTAACTTTTCAGCGTCGGCGACAGAGACAAAGGCAAGTCAGGCGGG